>ERZ1292623.4090-Hain-H51-01um-R1-4090-length-12066-cov-11_pt1 | contig 12066 bp, 14 predicted proteins | sample MGYA00564398_ERZ1292623 | MGnify/ENA primary metagenome ERZ1292623 (study PRJEB36523, sample SAMEA6512633) | groundwater metagenome | collected 2019-01-07 | study: AquaDiva: Metagenomics assemblies of 32 groundwater samples | reverse complement strand
ACGGATAGCCGAAACACTCTCGATCAGTTTAATGGTCGGCATAGTCCCCTTCTGAAGAATCTTGAGAATCAACCCTTCAATTGGCTCAATAATTGGTTTTAACATCTCGCCAGTGTATCAGAAAACATCTAGAAAGTAAACAACTTGTTTAATTACATATTATAAATACTATCTTTTTTGATACTTATTAAAATAATTTGTTTAATAACTACAAGTTTAGGACATTGTCAGTTGGTAATTCAAACTCAAAGAAGGGAGACATTTATGGCTTTGTGTGGTTTCAATTCGAGAATGATTGAAGGTCTTGGAGAGTTCGGGGAAGGTCTCTACGAGCAAGCCAAGAAAAAAGCGAGCGAGGATGGGCTGTCTCTACGCCAATCAGTGGAGACAGAGATTGAAGAGACGGGTATTTTTCTCAAGATGCTCGTGGCCAAGGATCCCCAAAAGTATGAAGCTCTAATTGGGGTCGCTCATCTGGCCCGAGCTCTCTATCGGAGCGCTCAAGAAATTGATCAGCCCGGTGAAGTATTTCTTGGTGAAGTTAAACGCCTGCTTGTCTTCTTTAAGGAACTTGACGACAAGTACTACCGAGATTTCCGTCCCGGCAACAGTCCGCAAGTGGCCACCGAGAAACTTGGCCAGTGGCTAGAGTCAAGAACCACAAGGTAACCGCGTGTAAATTGTTATCTAGGAACCCAAACCCAAAGAAAGGATCCTTTTATGCCTATGTGTGGTTTCAGCCAGACAATGTTGGGAGCACTGACTGTGTTCTCGAAGGGTCTCATGGAACAGATTCTGAAGCGCTCAAGGGAGGACAAGATCTCAATCGAACGGGCATTCGAGATCGAGGTTGAGGAGCTGAACATCTTCCTCCGGATGAATAGCGATATGTACCACGAGCAGTTGCGACCGAAGTATGGCGTCGAGGAATCAATGAAGAAATTACTTGAGTGGTCTGCCTCGGGACCTAAATCTGGGGCTAAGAAGTAACCGCCCCCGTCATTAGACCAGGCCGTAACGAAATCGTTACGGCCTTTTTTTATTTGCCCAAAAACTTTACTTTTTTTGCCGCGCCTGATAGGCTGAGCGAGTGAATTATTTAAGTTCAATTATTACCAAACTTAATTATTTGATTGCTTACCAGCTTGTTTCTTCTTACCGTAAAATACGGCCGATTTTAGCTTTCGCCACCTAGACTGGTAGCAATTACCCACTTTCGTGTCATTAAAAACCCTCCTCCTCCTCACCATCACTAGTGGTTTAGGCGGTATTGTCTTCGGTTACTTTCTGCGTTGGCTCATTACTCTCGGGCAAAAGGGGTCGGTCGAGATTGCCGTCAAAAGAACGATCCTTGAGGCCAAAGATCAGGCCCAGAAGATTACGGATCGAGCCGAAACTCAAGCCGAGGAATTGCGCCGAGAAATTAAAGAACAAGAACGATCCAAAGAAGAAGAATTGAAGCGTAAGGAGGAGCGCTTGATCAAGAAGGATGAGACTCTCGATAAACGACAAGGTGATATCGCCCACGAATTTGAGACGATCAAGCAACGACTCGAAGAAATTAAACAGCTCAAAGAGAAACTGGAGCAAACGGAAAAAAAGAAAGCAACCGAACTCGAGCGCGTGGCTAAATTGAGCGAAACGCAAGCGCGGGAAGAATTACTCAACACGGTCACTAAGAATGCCGAGGAAGATTTGCTAATCCGTATGCGCAAACTGGAAATAGGCGGTGAGGAGAAACTCGAGGTGAAAGCCAAACAAATTCTCACCACCGTGATCCAGCGGCTAGCGAATGGCGTCATCCCGGAGGTGATGTCCACGACCATCACCCTCCCCGCCGACGACATTAAAGGCAAAATTATTGGGAAAGAGGGCCGCAATATCCGCGCCTTTGAGAAGGCCTCGGGGGTGGAGGTGATTATTGACGACACACCGGGAACACTTATCCTCTCTTCCTTCGACCCGGTGCGGCGACAGATTGCCAAAGTCGCGCTTGAGGCCCTGATTGTGGATGGCCGAATTCACCCAGCGAAGATTGAAGAAATTGTCGCCAAGTCGAAGGAAAATATTTCGCAGATTATTAAGGAGAAGGGCGAGCAGGCGGCCTATGAGGCGAGCGTCTTCAATCTCGACCCGCGAATTATCCTTATCCTCGGCCGGCTTCACTTCCGGACAAGTTATGGCCAGAATGTCTTGCAACACTCGATTGAGATGGCCCACCTCTCGGGAATGCTCGCGGAGGAGCTCGGGGCCGACCCGCAGGTGGCGCGAGCGGGAGCCCTCCTTCACGACATCGGCAAAGCGGTAGATCATGAAGTGTCTGGCACGCATGTGGAAATCGGGCGACGGATTCTCGAGAAGTTTGGTGTCAGCGAGTTGGTCATTAAAGCGATGCAAGCTCACCACGGTGAATACCCTTACGAGACACTCGAGTCGATCATCGTCCAGACGGCCGACGCGATTTCCGGCAGTCGGCCGGGCGCGCGGCGGGACACCTTGGAGAATTATCTCAAGCGCTTAGGCGACCTCGAAGATGTGGCCAATTCCTTCCCGGGGATTGAGAAAACCTATGCGATTCAAGCGGGCCGCGAGATTCGGGTCTTCGTGAAGCCGCAAGAGGTCTCGGATCTTGAGGCCAAAAAGCTCGCGCGCGAGATCGCCATGAGAATTGAGCAGGAGCTTAAATATCCGGGGGAAATTAAGATCACGGTGATCCGAGAAGCCCGGGTCGTAGATTATGCGCGGTAGAGCTTGCCTCGCCCGCTTCGCCGACGAATCGAGGCGAGCCGGAGCTTTAGCGGAGGCGGGTTGCGTAAAAATGGCTTAACTGTGTATAATGGGGGCAGACAGAGAATTGGTCGAAAATTATAAATAAAGATTTTAGTAAGTTAATTATGAATAAAACATCTCTGGTTGAGGCGGTGTATGAGAAAATTGGCGGGACTAAGGTTCAGGCCGAGCAGGCCGTGGATACAGTAATTGATTCCATCGTCGCGTCCTTGAAAAAGGGAGAGGAAGTCTCGATTGCGGGACTCGGAATCTTCTCCACCAAGCAACGCGCCGCCCGTACCGCGAGGAACCCCCGCACCGGCGAGGCGATTCAGGTGGCGGCCATGCGCGTGCCGAAGTTTCGCGCCGCCAAAGCCCTCAAAGAAGCGGTCAAGTAATTTAATTCGCCCCAGCCGCCGGTTGGCGGACCAAAAAACTCCCGCTACAAAACGGGGAGTTTTTTGTCTTCAAAAAAGGTTTTCACTCGAGCATCGCCCGCTCAACCTTGATCGGGCGGCCGAAGAATTGGCTACCCAAAAGTTGGAATTTGGCAGTGAGATCGGTGGAGTAGAATTTAATTTGGCCGCGGCGGCTGAGGCGACATTCGATCTCGGGGTGCCGCGCGAGATAGTCTTTGAGTTGCCGAGCGACGACCGGGGCCTCGGCGATAGTCGAAACATTAGAACCCACTAACTTTTTAATTTGCTTGGCTAAAATTCCATAGTGAGTACAGCCCAAAATTAAGACATCAACTCCCCGCTTGAGAAGCGGCGTGAGATAATTTTTCAAAATAATTCGGGCGGCGGGCGACTCGTGCTCACCGGCCTCCACGAGCGGCACGAGGAGTGGCGCGGCCTGTTCGAAAACTTTTATTTGCGAATCGAGCTTTTTTATTTCTCGCGTGAAAGCCCCCGAACGCACGGCGCCTTCGGTCGCGAGAACGCCGACTTTCTTATATTTTTTATTTTTCGTCTTACTTTTTACTATGGTGACCGACTGCTCAACGGCCGGAATCAGGACACCGAGCACTCGCCGATTCGGATAATGTGTTGGCAAATATTCTTGTTGAATTCGCCGCAAGGCCTCACTCGAGGCCGTGTTACAAGCAATGATAATCAGCTCGCAACCGTACTTAAACAAGAAGTCCACGGCTTGTCGCGTAAAATCGTAAACGATCGCCGGCGACCGGTGACCGTAAGGCGCACGGGCACTATCACCTAAGTAGAGATAATCGTATTGGGGCAAAACTTTAACCACCTCCCGCAAGATATCAAGTCCGCCGAAACCAGAATCGAAAACGCCAATCGGCTTGATTTTTCGGCTCATTTTCAGTAAGATATACCACTAATCGAGCTAAATCAAGCGTATGATCAAACAATTTAAAAAAATTTTCTACTTTCCAGTTGCCTATTATTTCAAATTTTGGGCTAATATCAGACTTAAGCGTTGGCAACCCAAAATCGTGGTGGTCACCGGCTCAAGCGGCAAGACTACCTTACTTCATCTCCTCGAGGCCCAGCTTGGGACGCGAGCCAGATACTCCCACAAAGCGAATAGCGCCTATGGCATTGCTTTCGATATTTTAAGTTTGATGAGAAAAAAATTAACGCCCAGTGAATGGCCGGGATTAATTATTAAAGCCCCCTTCTCTGCCCTCAAAAAACCACCAGTTGAAAAAATTTATGTCGTCGAAGCCGATTGCGACCGGCCGGGCGAAGGCCGATTTTTAGCACCGTGGCTCCGGCCCGAAATAACGATTTGGCTAAGCGTTGATCGCTCACACAGTCAAAATTTCACCTCCCTTGTCCCGGGAAAATTTCCGAGGGTTGAATCGGCGATTGCTTACGAATTTGGTTATTTCCCAGCTGACACTTCCCAGCTGGTAATTGTAAATGGCGATAACTCCTTCATCACCAATGAACTCAAGCGCGTCCCAACCAAAACTAAGATTGAGAAAATTACTTCAGTCGGACTCACCAGTTACCACCCCACCGCCACGCGCACCGAATTTTCGAGCGCCAGAGAAAAATTTTCCGTACCGGCCTTACTGCCTCGTGACGCTTATCAAACCATCCAAGTCGCCATTACTCTTACTCATTACTTACAATTAAAGTTTAACCCCGACTTCACTAACTTCATCCCGCCACCCGGGCGCTCATCCATTTTTCGCGGCATTAAAAACACAACTCTCCTCGACAGCTCCTACAACGCGACGCTCGCGGGGATGAGAGTCATGCTTGATTTGTTTAAAGTTTATCCCGCCGAAAAAAAATGGGCGGTGTTGGGTGACATCCTCGAGCAGGGAACGCTGGAGCGGGACGAGCACGAGCGGTTGGCTGAGCTTATCGCACCGCTCAAACTTGAATGTCTAATCCTGATCGGGCCGCGGATTAGCGCTTACACTTATCCAAAATTAAAAGCCCTCGTCCCCGCGCTAGCGGTCGAAAAATTTATTATGCCTCGCGAGGGGCTGGATTATCTCGAGCAAAAACTTAAGGGCAACGAGACGATTCTCTTCAAAGGTGCCCGGTTTCTCGAAGGTATTATTGAACATTTATTATTGGATAAACGCGATACGGAAAAGTTATGCCGCCGTGAAAAAATTTGGCAAACTAGACGCCGCGACTGGAATTTATGACTAAAATTATTATCCTGCACGGTTGGACTTACGCTACTTACAAGTGGGATAAGTTTATGACCCTTATGAGTGAGGATGGGATCGAGGCCAAATTACTTGGAATTCCCGGCTTAACCGAAGCCATCGACCGCGCTTGGACTTTGAATGATTATGTCAATTGGCTGAAAAATATTTTGGACCAAGAACCCCGACCAGTGATTCTCCTAGGACACTCGAATGGCGGTCGCATCGCGCTGGCTCTAACCGTAAAATATCCGGAAAAAATTTCTCACTTAATTTTACTCGACAGCGCCGGGATTTATCACCATGAATGGCCATTGCGACTCAAGCGAGTGGTCTTCGGCCAGTTGGCTCGCTTGGGCAAAAAATTCACCACTTCCCCCACCTTGAGAAAAATCCTGCACCGACTGGCGGGAACGCGCGATTATGATCGAGCGTCACCACTTATGCGCCAAACAATGATTAATTTAATTGAAGTCGACTTACGACCAGTGCTCGGGCAAATTAAAGTGCCAACTTTAATTATTTGGGGCAGTAAAGATAAGGCGACGCCACTCGCTGACGGCCGGTTGATGCAACGCCTGATTCCGCAAGCGCCGCTCGAGGTGATTGAGGATGCCGGCCACTCGCCACAGGCAAGCCATCCAGAAATCGTGTTAAAAATAATCAAAGAGAATATAAACCTGAGCCCATGACTATCTTTAACTCATTGGGCTCGAATTATAACTTCCGCTTTGCTCTTAAGAGCTTATTTGCTAGTAATAAAAAAACAGCTCAAACTGATTTGGAATCTTTACTTCAAAAAAAATATGGCGGCGAAGTTGCCTTACTGTATAAAGCCCGGGAAGCCCTGACACTCGCGCTCGAGACGTTATTGTTATCACCCAAAAGTCCCGTCGCCGTAAACGGCTTCACTTGTTACGCCGTTTATCAAGCGATCATCGCGGTCGGTCTCACCCCCCATTATCTCGACATCACCCCAACTGATTTAAACTTTTCGGCGACCGAACTTGAGCGAGCGTTGGCCGAAAATCCAGAAATAAAAGTGGTAATTATCCAAAACACGCTTGGCTACCCGGCCGAAATTACGGACATTGAGACGCTATGTCGGCAACACAATTTAATTATCATCGAAGATCTGGCGCACAGTCCGGGCGCGCGTTATCAAGACGGGCGCGAAGTGGGCACCATCGGCGACTTTACTATTCTCTCCTTTAGCCAAGATAAAATGATTGACAGTATCTCGGGTGGCGCGTTGATTATTCGCAATAAAGAATACCGACTGCTATCAACTATTAAAATCAAACGAGTGAATTACGCTCGGCGAATTAAAGATCGTCTCTATCCCCTCTTAACTTGGCTAGTGAGACACACTTATGCGTCTGGTCTGGGAAAAATTTTCCATCGCTTTTTAAACCAGCTGGACATTCTGTCACGGCCAATTGACAACGCCGGGCCGGGTTTCCACCAATTAAGCGCTTGGCAGTGCGCGTTGGCGAAAAATCAACTTGATAATTTGGCGACCAATTTGCAACACCGGAAAAAAATCGCGGAGAGATATGCTCAAAAACTTGACCCCAAATTAGTCCGCCGGAGCATCATCGAAAAAGTAACCTCCTCGGCCAATCTGCGCTTCCCGATCTTTGTCGAGTCGGGCCGAGATGAGCTGTTAATTTTTTTAAAAAACTGGGGCGTTCACCTCGCTGATATTTGGTATGATGCGGCGATCTCGCCGGCGAACTATTTGCCGCTGACTAACTACCAACCCGGCGAATGCCCCAAGGCCGAAACCACGGCTGGGCAAATTATGAATCTGCCAACTCACGCTAATATCTCGCCGGCTCAAGCCGACCAGCTCGCCGATCTAATTAATTTATGGCTCAAATCAACCGTCGAATAATTGAGGACGAAAAAGTTTGGGAGAATTTCCTCGGCGGGCGAAACGATGTCAACCTATTGCAATCGTGGTATTGGGGCGAGTTTCAAGCGCGCTTAGGTAAGAAAATTTTTCACACCGGTTTTTATGAGACAGACACCAACCAATTAATTGGAGTGATGCTCGCCATTGTCGAGCCGGCCCGCCGCGGTAAATATCTCACCGTGCCCGGCGGGCCGGTGATTGATTGGACTGATTCGGACTTGGTGGAAATGGCGGTCACCGAAATAATTAGGTTGGCGAAGGACGCGGGGTGCGGCTTCGCCCGCGTCCGGCCGCAACTCTTGGCCGATGAGACAATTAAAAAAATATTTTCCGTCCACCACTTCATCAATGCCCCAATTCACCTCCATGCCGAATTAACTTCCGAACTCGACATCACTAGATCGGAAGCCGAGTTATGGCAGGGTCTGCGGAAGACGACACGATCCGAAATTAAGAAAGCTCAGAACGAAAAAATTGTGATCGCCACGACGACTGATCCGGAGTTAATAAAAGATTTTTATGAATTACAACTCGCGACCGCCCGACGCCAGGGCTTTGTCCCCTTCACCTGCCAATTTCTCCACGAAGAATTCCGCGCGTTCGCCGCGCGCGGTTTAGCGCTTCTCTACACCGCTAAACTCAACGGTGAAGTTCTGGCACAAGCGATGATTATTTTTTATGGTAAGGAGGGAGTCTATCATTATGGCGCCAGTACCGAGGCCGGTCGCCGCCACCCGGGCGCCTATTTGATCCAATGGGAGGCGATCAAAGAAGCCAAACGCCGCGGAAAAACTAAATACAATTTTTGGGGTGTCGCGCCGCTTCAAGATAAGCGTCATCGTTTCTCTGGAATTTCTGTTTTCAAACGCGGTTTCGGCGGGACCGATTACCAATACCTCCCCGCCCAAGACCTGATTATCAATTATCCGAGATACTGGGTTAACCTAATTATTGAAAAGATGAGAAAAAAAATTCGCCGGGTTTGAAACTATTTATTTCACCAAATCATCGAGCTCGCAAGAGAGTAGCGCTGACTTATTAAGCACGATCTGTTCCTTCTGATTCAGATTTTCAGCTGTCGTCCGGATAACCTTAGTGATAATACTGTCCCCGAGCATGATCTGATTAACTTTTTTAAGATAAGCCGCATTTTTTCTGAAAAACAGTGCTATAAACCGCTTGAGTTGACCACTAAGTTCTGCACCGGACTCAAAAGTAACTAGTGGCATAAGATCGTCTCTTGGATCTACATCTAGCGACTTCTGAAACTTTATCCATTCATACGTTACTGTATACATAATTTTCACCAATTCAGTCTCTGATGTATCATACATATAAATGAAAGAAAGGTTATCCGTACTGAAATCTTCATTTATTATGATTTTTTTTAAGCCGAGCACCGTATGAATTTTATATTCCTCCAGAAGTCTCAGGTAACTCTCTCGCCAATTCTTGAGCCAGTTTCGAATATATGTCTTATCTATGAACAGAGGTTCAAGGTCCTGCTCAAGATTTTTATCGCTTACTTTGTTGATCTGGAGCGTGAGTTTATCGAAAAGCGCGCGCGGGTCTTTTGCATCAATGCCTTTGGCTATAAGGTAATCGAAGTCTGGTACTACTTTTTTATTCATGTACCAAAGGAGATCATAAATATCACGCCCTTTTTCTTCATAGATGGCTTCTCCCACGCCACGGGTACCACGGAGGAAAATAGCGGCAAGCTTGCTCGCCATAAGCGAGGACATATTGTAGGTGATGATCACGAAAGAGAACTGGTCACGGTTTATCGGTCGACGTTCAGTGACGGTCTTTGGCGCGACAAAGTGATTGAGATCAATTTTTACATGCACCTGCTTTAACGGATGACCAAAACTAAGTTCTTCACCAACATGGAATTTTAAGAGCAGGCCCCTGCTGTTGGTTATTTTTATAGTAAGAAAATCAACCCCCACACCGTATGTGTTAATGAAATGATTTTCAATTTCTTTTTTTAACTCCCCCAAAAATTTCTCCGTTATTGCATGCCCGACTTCAAAATCGAGATCAACCGACATGCGATCGAGTCCGTGAATGATGCGGAGCGAGGAACCACCGTACATAATCCATGCGTTATACTCTGGATGATGATACACAAAATTGAGTACATAAAACTGCAATTCTTCTTTCAGGGCATTACGACGGGTTTCCGCATCAAGACTGCCATAGGCGGCAAGATCTTCCAGTTTCCTTTTTAAAATTGCTGTAATCTGTTCGTTCATGAAAATATCTTTTTAACCATTGAATAAAATTTTTCCTGTTCATTTTTATCCATCTCTTCGATATCTATTCGCAACTCCTCAATTAATGTTTTGATATTTCCCAGAGAAACACCTCGGAACTGGTTGGTTCTAAAATACAATAGATCAAACAGCGACTTAGAAGGTGAGGCAATAAAAAAAACAAATTTAGTTTTTACTAGAGAAAAATCAGAAAAGAATTCTTTCTTGATTGACTGATATGTAAAATTACCGGCTCTTGTCTCATATTCTTTTGTTACCTTGAGCGTAACCGAGGTGATAGAATGAATCGCCTCGGTAATAAGATTATAATACTCTAGTGCCGCCCATGAACTTACATACGATGGAGTGCGGAGAATGTTTGCAAGATAGTATGGAAACGATATATCGCTCTTGTTGTTCCCGAAAAATTTGGCCGATATGTACAGACCCCTCTTTAGTGGCAAAATCTCCTTGCACTTCAAAAAGCGACTAATGTAGGTATTAATCGTGCTGTTCTTTATCCCCAACTGACTTCCGAGCTGATATATCGTGCTCTTGGTGAAATGGGGCAAACTATCAAGCTGTTCTAGCAGGTTTTTCTTGCTTTTCATAACTAGGACATTAGTGTATCATATTGGAAATGCCAAGTCCATCAAGTACTCCATAAAAGTCAACATGCGGGATGGGAGAATCGAACTCCCGACACCAGTTTGGAAAACTGGAGTTATACCATTTAACTAATCCCGCGTATCTCCACCTTAACAAAAGTGTCAAAGGAGCGCGAGCGAAGCGAGGAAAATAATTGAGCAGAAAAGGGCCGAGATGAGACACCAAGTGCACCACTCTCTTAACTTGGCCGCTTGAATGTAAGTCAGGTAGAAAGAAAAAAGAGCGGCCATCACGCTCATCGCCATCACCACGGCCACGATTTCACCACTGTTGAAAGCCGGAAGAATTAAGAACAGCAAGTGGTTAAAAGCGGTGAACGCGTAATAAATCATTCCCAGCAGCTCAAGCGGCAAGCCGAGAAATCGGGAATACTGACTATGGATCACCGCCTCACAATTAGAGTTAAGCGGGCACACGAGCGCCTCGTTCTTAAGTTTCTTGCGTCGAATGTGCGAGGCAATTAAAAATCCGCCGGCAGCGACAAGGATAATGAGCAGATGGAGCGGCGCGGCGAGTAACATGTTGTCGCTTCAGTGTAACAAAATAGAATCGAGAAACAAATTATTCGGGCTGCCGGGAATCGAACCCGGTCTACATGCACCCCATGCATGCGTACTGCCGGTATACTACAGCCCGCCAATAGTTAAACCGCATGGAAACAATTACATAAAAAGACCCCGTCGTGCAAGCACGCGGGGCCATTTTTTCACCTCACTTTCTTTTTTATTGCCACTCCCTGCTCTTCCTTTCCTCCCTTAATCACATCGGCGATGGTGACGGCGCCCACCAACATGAATCGTCCGGACATGATGTACATGGCGCGGCGGCGAGTAGTAATGTGTCTGGCGATAAACCACGGCCGGCTCTTCGTAGAACACCGGCGCACGGTAAACGACCGGCCCACCATACACTGCGACAACGCTTGGTTCAAGCGTCTCAATCCGTTCGGTCACATTTCCCTCTTTATCCAACACGAACCGCGTCGTCTTTACACATCCCGTCCCCAATCCTGTGACCATCACCAACCCTAATAGAACCCTGCTCATCTCATTCTCCTTATTTAGGCCTTAATTAAAGCCCTAATTCCATGTTCTCTAAAACTCAACGACCAGATTCACTGTTATCATTATATACCTCCTACCACTACTTGTCAAGTCGGGGCACTCGGATTTGAACCGAGACTAAATCCTCCCAAAGGACTCGTGCTACCGTTACACTATGCCCCGTGTGACTAACTTTACTAGTTACAGAATAATATCCTCAAGTTGGTCAACTTTCAACACCTCTCCCGCTTGGTTCACATAAACGGCAATAGAATCTACTTGCCAATCACGCTCCTCGTTAATCCGCCGTTCGAGTAAATAAGTCTCAATCGTCCGAGCAAAGCGGCGGCGCTTCCACGGATGAATGTTATCTTCCGGCGAATAATTATCACTCCCCGCTTCCGGGACCGTTTCCCGCGACACCGTCTTCACTTCGACGAAATGAATCACCCTATCCTTATCGGCCACAATATCTATTTCTCCCCACTTCTTCCAATAATTGCGCTCGAGAATGGTGTAAGAGTGTTGACGAAGAAACCTCTCCGCAGCTCGTTCCCCTATTTCCCCCACATTTTGCTTATCGGTCTTAGACATATTGGACAAAAAATAAATGTCTCTTATACACAGTATCCACAGAGTTATCCACAATTAGTGTCGCAACTTACTTGATTTTTGTGGGACATGAGAGACTTTTGACCTTTAAATAAACTTTAGTGCGGGTAGGGAGAATCGAACTCCCGTCTCATCCTTGGCAAGGACGTGTTCTAC
>ERZ1292623.4089-Hain-H51-01um-R1-4089-length-12067-cov-5_pt1 | contig 12067 bp, 12 predicted proteins | sample MGYA00564398_ERZ1292623 | MGnify/ENA primary metagenome ERZ1292623 (study PRJEB36523, sample SAMEA6512633) | groundwater metagenome | collected 2019-01-07 | study: AquaDiva: Metagenomics assemblies of 32 groundwater samples | reverse complement strand
TTTTGATAAAAGGAGCTCAAATTGGGAAATCACGAGCTCTGCGCAAGCAGCGCCCATTCGTTTAGCGCCTCAAAATGGTAGTTAAAAGTTATCTAAAATTTTTGCATTCCCGTTTTTTTTGTTCTCTTAATCGGCGGCTTGTCCCAGAATATAATCAGGGCTTTGTAGAGCTCTTCGCGTATCTTTCTGCGCAGAGCTATCCTTCCATCAGATCCACGAAATCCCTTTCAGAGCTCCTTTACGAAAAAGTTCGGACTTCTTTCATATTATCATTGTAGCCCGCCTTCGCTTTCAGCTTCGGCAGGGCACAGTCGCTCACTTCATTCGCTCCTATTATTTATATTGCTCGGCCTTTCGGCCTCAAGCTCTAAAACTGTCGGCCGAACTTCGCCAAAGGCGAACAAAAAAGCAAAAATTTTAAAGAACTACTTTTCTAACTCTTTTATAAAATCAACAATTATTCTTCCCCTCGTAGCTAAATCATCATAGGTTAATACTTCTATATTACTAAATTGGCGGTTGAGTAGATGGAGGTATCTTGTTGAATTCTTGCCAACTCTAGGAAATAGTGCTCTTTTAGATATGACTATCATTCCTTTTGGATACAAAAAATTATTTATACTCGGTTGATTCTCTTTAATCCTTTCAAAAAATATTTCAAACTCATGCATATAATCCAATATTTGATGTAGTGCTCTAGAAAACTTTGTAGAATATCTATAGTCAATTCTGTCATCAAATGATGTTTTTCTTGCTCCTTCAGAATGCTGTTCTATTAAATAGTCGTTAGGACTTTTTAGTTCGGCGATATCATATACCTCGTTAAAACTTTCTAGAAGGAAATCGTATTGAGTTCCCAATGTAGAATTAAATTTTGGCTTTGATTTTCTATGGCTTTGTTGATAGTTTAAACCAAAGAACCAGATCCTATCAGCCAAAAAATCCTGCATATTGGTCTCTGTCGTTGTATCCTTATCAATCCACTTTTGAAAATCGTTCAAATCGCTCTCGTATTTTTCAACAGACTTGATACTATATTTAGCATTTTTAAGTTGTAAATATAGCCTTTTATCAATTAAGACATTCTCATTTTTTAGTAATTTTCCAATGAGATCTATTAATTTGCCAAAACCATCATCTCCTAATTTGCCCAAATCTTCTTCATCCAAATTAAGTATCTTATCCAAAACATCTTTTAAATCTTCAAGTACATACGGTGAGTCTGTAGTTACAACCTTTACATATTTTTTCTCAATTTTTTTGCCAAGCAATTCATACTGTTGAGAAATAAATTCTTTTAGTTTTTCAACCTCTTTATCTCTTAGGTCTTTTATACACTCGACCTCCCATTCAGATTTAGAGTCCATTCTACGAAATCTAACAAGGTGAATGTCAAAATGATGAATTTTCCCTTCTTTATCAGGAATATGAAAAGCAGTAACTACAGTTTTTTTGAATAAACCATCATGAAGTAAAAAAATGTCGGAGTTGACAAAACCGCCAAACACTTTTCTTGCATCAAAATCTGATTTTTGTATTTTTCCAGATGACTTTAGTAGGCCTAACAAGTAGTTGTCAAAAGAGCCATATGTGTCTTTAAATGTAGGAATATTTATATCAAGCCAATCGGTCATATAAGAAATCAGTTAATTATAGAACAAGTGGAACTTATAGCTTGTTTTTACCTCTTATTTTTTGTAAGATAATAGTATCAAATAGTAAGTAAAAACGCAATGGGAAAAAAGACTAAAAATCAGGAATTGCCAGAACTGATTAAATTAAAGCAAGCAAGTAAACTTTTGAATGTTCATCCTAACACGCTTCGTCAGTGGGATGAAAAGGGAATATTAAAAGCAATACGGTTTGGTACACGCAGGGACAGAAGGTATCGGAAAGAAGATGTAAAGAAGTTGTTAGCTCAGCGGTAGATTACGCAAAATTTGATGATTATTCAGAAGGCGCGGATTCTTTATTTACCAGAGACCATGCATTCACTACGATATTTCAAAGCAACTCTGTTATTTGGTTCTGCTATTAATGCGGCTTCAAAACAACGAAGTGCTACTTGATAAAATTTTTGATTGAGATATCTACGACCCTGAGTAATATGCCTTTGGGCAGAACAGTAATACCAATATGAAAGACCTCGAGCTTGAGGATGAGCTTGTGAGAGTTTTCGGACAATTTCCTTAGCAGATTTAAATTGACCATTGGCAGCTTGGGCTCTTGCAAGTTCAATTGTGGGTTTGGCTGCGAAATTCATAGAAGCAGAAACGTCTTCAAAAACACTAATCGCTTCTTGATAACGATTCATTCCAAAAAATGTATTTCCGAGCCTAAGAAGATATTCGTTTTCTTTGATAATTTTTTTATTTTTTTTAAGAGTTTCAAATGCTTGAGAATATTCTCCGACAGCTAATAAACCATCAGTCTTGTTTAGAACTGATTTGTTTTTTTGATAAATTACTTCTTTAAGATTTGCCCCAGAAGGTATAGGTGTCGGATTGAACACAATTGACTCTTTGATTCTGTCTTTTGCTTGAGCTAACCAATTTGGATATTGGCCAGCTTTACAGGTTCGAAGAAGTCTAAAATACTTTTTTCGATTTCGAATATACTCTAATTCTTTGTCTTTGCTTCGTGGACTATGGATTATATGCAAACCAGAAGCAGAATAGACAGGAATAATATATAATCCTTCCGCAATCACTTTCGCTGCAAAATAACCATCTTCATGTCCCCACCCATAAAATCGCTCATCATAACCGCCAATACTTGAATAAATGTGTCTTGGAACGCTAAAAAGAACTCCAAACACGAGATTTGGTAAGTCCCATATATCATAATCGGGCATCCAAAGACTACGCGCGCAGCCTAATTGTTTCAAATGGTTGCTGGCTAAACACATGTTGCTAGGATATCCTGGGATTTGAAAGGCAATCCGCTCGTCCCCTATAAAATAGCTATCTCGTGGATTACCACATTTACGAATAAAGTCTGGATTTACTTGGGGGTCATTTTCAGGTACGTTAGATCTGAATCCGACCAAAAGAACATCCTGTAAATACTGATGACGTACAATTAAATTCTCTATGGTATAGTAGGATAACACCATATCGGCATCGCAAGAGATAATAATATTTCCTTCGGCCATACTAAAACCAGTATTTCTTGCCTTCGCTACACTATGATGATTTTGTCGAATAGCAGTAAGATGCAGCGAAAAGTCTGACTTCTTAATGATATCCCACGTATCGTCAGTTGACCCATCATCTACTATTACAACTTGAAGTCGATTTTGGTGACTGATATTGAAACTGCTTTGTTCGATGGAAGCAAGGCAAGCGAGGATAGTATTTCTTACATTCCAAGCTGGAATAACTATAGTTGCAGTAAGGGGCTTAGCTTTTACTTGTTGGGGTGGCGGAGAAACGGGATCAATAGACAAGGAAGAACCAGTAAGTTTTAAGTACTCTTTTTCAAGATGACTGTAATCATTGTTTTGTTCATCTAACGCTTGTTTTATGGTTTTCATGCCCATTTACTTGTTAATAAGTATATTTGCAATTATAATACAGGAGTTACGACAAAACATAGGGTATTTATTTACTCTCGACTTGTTTCAAATATGAAGGGGTCAACGATGAAAATAGCATTTGTGGGAAATTATGAATACCACTGCGGTTCAAGTAATGCACTGTTAGGATATATAAAGGCCGGAAAAAAACTTAATTATGATATTCGGCCATCAGAATTTGGATATATAGACAGCACAATTAGATCTTCAATTCCTACAGCAGATAAAAGTTGGCAGCCAGATTTACTGGTAATAGTATACGAATCTTATTCTTTTCTTTCAGAAGAACAGATCGAAAAGATATGTTCTAAAGTTCCCAGATCAAAACGCATAATAATCGATCCAGATGGGAAATATTCTTCTCATGTTTCGTATAACAATGATACAAATCACTCAACTTCAGATTCCTATGAGTTTTGGACAGATCTGTACAACTCATTATCAGATATTATTTTACAACCTTTTTTTGGAGATATGAAAAATAAAAATGCGCAATCCTTTCTTTTTTTCGGAATGGACAATAATTTACCTGAATTTGGTGGGCGACCCAAAGATTTTGATTTACTTTATGTAGGGAACAATTGGTATCGTTGGCATGCTATAGAAAGATTTATTAAAATGCTAACGCCTATTAGGTCTCGATTAAAAAAATAGCATTGATAGGTCGCTATTGGGATGGCGAAATTATGGAAGAATTCAAAGAAGCCACCATTTCTGATCCAAAGTTTCTAGAAAGAAATAACATAGAAGTTTACAAATCAGCTCCTTACGGTCAAGTAGAAAAAGCTATGAGTAGAGGTAAGCTAAACCCAATTTTAATCAGACCAATACTAAAAAAGCTTAGGTTTGTAACGCCACGCATGTTCGAGACATTATTGGCGGATACTATACCCTTAATCCCAAGTTATTTTGCTCAATATCTGTATGAAGAAGGTATAGAACGGTTTGTACTTTCTGACGATAATCCGAGTGAAGATATTCTTCGAATTTTGAGAGACTATGAAAACAATAGAAAGATAGTCAAAAAAATAAGAGAGAATTTAAAACAAAAACATTCGTATGAATCAAGATTAAAACAACTACTACAATTTGTCTAGAATTATAATAAAACATGGCTAAACTTTTATTGACTGCAGAAAATTTTGCCTTCGGCCCAATAGGTAAATTACTGAATATAGCAGATTTCCTTATTAATTCTGGCCACGCTCTCATATTTGTAGGCTACGGTACGTCTTTACAGCTAGCGAAAAAATTTCCTTTCAAAGAGATTTACGAGTTAGATACAGATAATCCTAAATCTAGAAATAAACTTGAGAAAATTATATCTAATTCGGATGTTCTCATTAGTTCTATGGATATTCCAAGCGTGATTGCAGCCAAGCGTTTAAGTAAGTTGACTATATGGATAGACTGTTTGTTTTGGTTTTGGGATGCAATTCCTGATGAGGTCTTGAATGTAGATCTTTATATTCGAGAACGATCAATGAATGACGATAAAAATGATAAAAAATTTGCACGCCTTATCAAAAATCTACAGAGTGTAGGTCCAATAATAGGTAAAATAAAAAAGAGAAAAAGAGAGCAAAAAGTGCTAATTTCTTTCGGGGGAGGAGAAGCGTCTTATTGGTATAAAGCTGGTCGTGATACTAATTACCCTTTTATTATGACCAAAATATTACTTAATAACGTTTATTGGAAAAAATTCGATCAAATAATTGTTGCAACTAATGAGCGCATTGTAAAGAAGTTAAACATAAACTTTCCTAAAACACCCTTTAAATTTATGTGCCTACCTCATGAAAGTTTTCTTAAAGAAATGACAGAATCCAAAGTTATTCTTATTACTCCTGGGTTGGTAACTTCTGAAATAGCCTTTTATTCAAGGACTCCAACAATTTTTCTTCCGGCATCAAATAATAGTCAATATTTTCAAATAGAAGAGTTTCGTAAGCGTGGATTGGCGCCGGCTTCAGTTCACTTGGCAGATTTTATGCCAAAGCTAAAGTTAAACGGGTTACATGCTCTGAAAAGTATGAAGGCTGTTTTGTTCCAACTACGTGAATTTGAAAACTCTCCCAATATACGATTACAAGTTGGTAAGAGGATTAATAGATTAATTACTAACCAATCAACTTGGGAAAACAAATTTGTTGTCAACGGCAAGAAATTTATTGATTATCAAGGAGGTAATGGCACACAGGCTGCTGTTAAGAAAATAACAAATTTTCTTAACGGACTAGGTTTTTAATACTAAGCACTGAGAGATAGTTAATTATATTTAAAAAAATAGTAAAGAGAAAAAAAAGAAAGCTATGATGATATCATCAATAAACCAGATTAAGCCAAGACCGCCATGACCGCCTTCAGATATATACTTAGGGTTAATATTTAAAAAGGGAGATTGTTTATTTTTAATATTTCCAAATATAACTCCAAGTTGATAAATCCATGTCAAAAAATTTTCATAGATTGAAGTAAGAATTACAAATAATACACCTTTTTCGCGCACCTTGGCTTTTGCATAGTTTCCGTAGAACAGATAATATGTTGAAAACATATAATGAAAAAAAGGCCAAAGAAGATATTCCCATCTATTCGACTTGTAGGCAAGGAAAAGCATTAAAATAAATGACAATAATATAATTACTCTTCCAAGGAATTCCCATGCAAATTGATTTTTCTTTGGCTGAACTTTTACAAATATACTTGTTCCTTTTCCATAACGAAACATACGAGCAATAGCTGATTTAAAGCTATCGAAAGACTTATGGTAAGCAATTGATTTGTTATTGTATAAGATTTTATATCCTTCATCTCTAATTCTGAAGCAAAAGTCAATATCTTCGGATGCAGCAATGGAAAATTGTGGATTAAAAGAATAATTTTTGTATACTTCTTTCGGCACGCATAAGTTGTTAGTCGCTGCCCACAATAAGTCAGAATCGGACCCTTGCCTCATATAAAAGATATTCCTTCTTTCAATTATCTCTGTGTTTAGATTTTTATGTCCATAAAATTCAATCTTTCCGCAGAAAACTGCCTTGGGAAATTTCTTTGCTGCTTCAGCATAATTTTGTAGGATGTTTTTATCGAGTTTTGTTTCAGTATCAATAAAAATGACGTAATCGGTTGAAGCCTTACTTTTTCCGATATTTCTAGCGTTAGCAGGCCCTAGATTCTTTGATAATTCTATAAGACGAGTGTTTTTAAATTTACCTTCTTTTATTATGGAAACAGTTCTATCTGTCGAGCAATCATCTACCACAATAGTGCAAAATTTGTCCTTCGGGTAATTAATCGACAATATTGACTCTATGCCTTGTTTGATATACTTATCGGAGTTATAACAAGGCATTACAAATGTAAAAGTAGTAGGATATTCAATCATTATAGTAATTTTTATGATTTTTAATAAGCTTAAGAAGCACATCAGTACTATTGCTAATGGCCAATTTCAAATTTTTTCGATATTCTTGAATAGCAAATTTCCCTGAATGATCACAAATACCTCTTATTGATATAAAAGGAATTTTATTGACATAGCAAACATGACCAATTGCGGCCGACTCCATGTCCTTAGCTAAAGCATTAAATTCTTCGCCTAACTTAACCATAGCCTCTATATCTTGAACAAACTGGTCAGCCGAGACTATAGATCCGTATCGAATTTGAAATCCATTATTTACTCTTTGAATAGAATTAACTACATCTCTACTAATTGCGGTCGGGAAAAATCGATTCACGATTCCTGGTATTTGACCTTTGAGGTATCCAAAAACAGTTAGATCAAAATCGCACTGTGCTACTTGATCAGCAATTACTACATCTCCTATTTTTACTTCTGGCGATATGCTCCCAGCAACTCCCACATTATAAATATGGGAAACAGGATAGTCTTTTATTAAATACTGCGTAGTTAAAGCTGCATTTACTTTGCCGATACCTGTTATCCTCAATATTACTTTATATCCACATAAAATGCCTTTCCATAATGGAGAGCTTAGATATACGCTTTGAGAGAGATTTCTAACCCTTGGAAGTATTGCTTCCATTTCCTCAAGTAAGGCAGTTAATATAATCATTCGAGAATATTTCATATAAGCATGTATTATAATGTAAGCATGAGTTTAGGTCTATATATTAGGGTTGCAAATGATAGTATAGCTGAAAAAGTTGTAATTTAATTTGATCACTATGAAGATAATTATAATTGGGGCTTCTGGTTTTGTCGGTCAAAGTTTATTTTCTGGCCTTCGTTTGTTTGGAAATAACATAGTTGGAACGTATTTACATAATAACGTTTTAGGCTTAAAAAAGTTAGATATAACAGATAGTAAGGCCGTAAATGCATTTATTGAGAAGGAAACCCCTGAAATGGTAATTAACGTTGCAGGAATCGGCAGACCATTCCAGTTTCAGTCAAATCCTGACTTAGGACGAGAAATAAATGTAGAAGGCACCATGAATGTAGCTAGTGCATGTAAAACAAGCAGAATTCCTCTTATCTACATATCGTCTACATTTGTTTTTGATGGAGCTAAACAAACACCATACATTGAAACAGATATAACATCTCCGATCAATTTATATGGACATTCAAAAGTGGAAGCGGAAAATATCGTTCGAGGAATTCATAATTCTATAATTTTAAGAACAGATATGATGTATGGTTATAACGGAAATAATTTGAATAATGGCTTTTTCGATGTAATATATTGGGCGAAGAATTCGTTGGTATTGAATTCAAAATACCTTAGACAGCCATTGTGGGCGGATGACTTAGTTACGGCAATTATTAAGTTATGTAAAAACAAAGATTATGGAATATTTCATCTTGCTGGAGATGAACATATAACTCAATATGATCTGGGAAAAAAGATAGAGAAAATTATTAGAGCTAAATCAATAATCTCGCTAGCAATGGAGACAGATAACATAGATCGTCCGAGTAGAATTTTCCTGGATACTGCAAAGGCTAAAAAGATTGGGATAAAATTTACTTCTGTAGATGAGGCACTTTCAAAGATGGTTGAAAAGTTAAAGAAATATTAGTTTTTTGACTTTTCAAGAACCCAAACCAGCGCAAGAGGTAGTCCTTCTAGGGCAGTATCTATTGTTTTTTTATTTAAATTTATTCCCATTTCAGATGGCTCAAGGCGTTTTGAATCTAGAGTTGGCTCTACACATTGTGTTATCTTAAGTCCTAATTTATTAAATGTACCTAAATATCGACTGGGCTGATGAACAAAATTAAATATATATCCTTTCTCTCCATTTATATCTTGAAACTCAGCTTGTCCTCCAATAGCAACAAACCATGGATGGATGTCTGATAAAACGATGTGACCTTGTAAACGTACTACCCTGTTTAGCTCACTTATTGTTCTATCGATGGAAGGAAGATGAGTCAATACTAAAGCACATATAGCCAAATCGACGCTCTCATTCGCTATAGGTAATTTCTCTACATCACCGTGAATAAAATCTGCCTTCGGTACTCGAGATTTTGCATGTTGTAACATCTCAGGAGTATTGTCCACCCCTATAACTTTATGTCCTAAGTCATGTAGAATTCGACTGTATCTACCAGTCCCACAAGCTACATCCAATGCTTTTCCTTTTTTAAAGCTTTTAAGTATTGATTTAACCACTGGTTCTTCTACCTCGATGAGTAGATTAGGATTATTATCATAAGTATCTGACCACGCTTTATATCCGCTTGCAACATCATGCCTCTTAATTGCTCCACTTTCTGAAGGAGATTCTTTATTTATCTCATCTGCAAGTTTTGACATCTCGTTGGCTATTTGCCCTGCAAGAACTTTGTCCCCGACCAAACGGTTTCTCAACAAAGCTAATCCAGCGTATCCCAACTCAAACTCTTTTTTATTAGATATCATTGTTGTTTATTATTCTTGCTATTATAACTCTTTTGCCTTTAGAACGCACGTTTTTCAAGATACTAAAACTTTTGGTTGAATGAGTAATTCTTCCCATTTTAAATATAACATTAGAGCTAGAGCAAAGAATAATTACCCCGTCAGGCTTGAGTTGTTTTGCAGATTGTGAAATAAACATTTCATAGACCTTGTTATCTTGCTTTTCGGGAACAAGTCCAACAATACTGTTAACATGGCGCTCATCTTTTAGTAAAATACCAACTTGGTGTGATAACAAAACATTTTCTCTTGAGAACCCATTTAGTATTAAATTTCTTCTTGACACTTCTAGAGATTGTAAATTCCTGTCCACTAGAATTATTTTTTCTATTTGCTTTAGCCTAGATAAGGCAATGGGAATGTATCCTTGACGTGGATTGATAACCATAACATTATGAATCTCGTCTTTTTTTATAAAGTATAAGTTGTCTAATAATAATTTTGTGTCAAAACTCAGAGTATCAAACTCGGGAAGATTGTATGTAGTCTTCAATGAAAGTGTTTCTTTATTGAATGAAAACTTACTTTCCGTACGATCATAAATTCCCCGTGAGAAACCAGTCCCTTTCAATTTTGTTGATTTATCTTTGGAAATAAATTCGTAATGGAATATCGTGTGCCCCGACCAAGACTTTTGAAAAAGTATTTTTACATCGTCATTTGACTTTAGAACATCAGTGACGTATTTAGTAATGGCATCTATTACTACTATAGCCACTCGTCCCGTTTGCTTTAAGTAATACCGTGCATCCAATATTATGTGTGATAATGCTTTTTCTCCAACTTTTGCGGGGATATTGGATACAATTAGGTCAAAGTCCTTATCATTAACATTGTCGTAACCTAGACTGCCATATATTTTCAAACCTGTAACATTGTTCAAATCGGCATTCTGTTGACTGTATTGCAGCGCTAATGCATCAATATCTATCATATGTACTTCGTTTTTAGGATTGGCACTTTTTAGAGTAATGCCTATATGACCATATCCGCAACCTAAATCCAAGAGCTTACCAAATCTGTTCAGTCCTTCTGTAGAAAGTGTTCTCAACAAGCGTTGAGTACCATAGTCTATAATATGAGAACTAAAAAGATCTTGAGAAACTCTAAAAAGTAATTTTTTTTCCTCGTAAGTAAAAGGAATAGTTTTTTTATAGTAAGGATCTAAGTTGTTGTCCTTCATATGAGGATAACTGTAATTCTATATTAGATACAAAAGCAAGTCAACGAAAATGGCGGCGTCCGCCGCCCCCGCCCCACTAAATCACCCTGCTAAAGCCAACGTTTTGTCAAGTGCCAATTTGGCGAGTAATTATAGGCAAATCTTAGCGTCAGCTTAGATTATGGTGTATAATAGCGTTGTCCAAGTCCTCGCTAGACCTATCTTCAGCTCTTGCTGAGGGATTTATTTAGCGAGGCTTTTTGTATTTCCAATAAAATACATTTATTTTCTGGAAATCAAAACTTGGCCAATAGTAGTTTGATTTCTTCTTGCATTTGGAGTCTAGATTTTTACACTTGCTAAGTATTGCCTTTCTATAAATATTCTTGTGTTTCTTAGCCTCTTTGGATATTTGTCTTTCAGTGTCTGCAAAGCTGAGAATTAACCCTGTTAAAAAATCAGACAACTGAATAATATTTGAAACTCCAGTAAATAATCCATTCTTTGATCTTTTTTTAGAATTCCTGCGACATACATTCACAATGGATGAGTCTTTTCTTTTCAGGAATTCAGGAAGAACAACATTACCCTTAAAGCCTTTATTATCTATGTTTAGCAATTTCTTATTGTGAGAATACACAAAGGGTTTAATTGAAGAACACAGCTCGGAATAGGCAGAAACATATGCCATATCTTTCTCATCCAGTTCGTATTGATTATTCTTGAAATAGTCTTTATTAAAAAATAAATTGTCCTTAATTAGAATTTTGAAATAAAGGTCTGACGCACTTAAAAAGTAATCAATCATGCGAACAGCGCAAAGAATTTGAGAGTAATCAGTTGAAGAATATTTCAATTCACGAGTTTCATAACTGCATTCTTTCCTTATCTTGGCAATTTCTCTCATATGGACAGTAGGGTTGGAAGAAAACAAGAATCCTATTGCCCAAATCTTATCTGCTCCAGGAGTGTTCGACTCATCTCCATATAAATATAGCATGAATTCAATTATACATAATTCTTACGTCGGGTGGGTGGGTTGATACGGAGTTTGCAAAAATCTGTTACAATATTTCCAGTAAAAAATCGCGCATTTTGATTCGTGCAAAAAATACATAGAGCTTCTGCCCAAGGCCGAGCGGATAAAAGGCGACGCTAAAAGAGGCGCGCCGCCTACCTTCGCAATCGAAACTTAGTGCGAACTTTTTCGTAAAGGGGCTCAAAATAGGAAAGTATAAAAATATTTTTTATCAACCTTTCCGTTAATAACAGCTATTCCATCCTTTTCTAAAAGTTTTTTCTTTGTAACCAAGCCTCCAGTGCCGCTGTATCCACGAAGTTCTCCGTTTGATGCTACCACTTTGTAACATGGATAATTAATTGGGTCAG
>ERZ1292623.4088-Hain-H51-01um-R1-4088-length-12068-cov-3_pt1 | contig 12068 bp, 13 predicted proteins | sample MGYA00564398_ERZ1292623 | MGnify/ENA primary metagenome ERZ1292623 (study PRJEB36523, sample SAMEA6512633) | groundwater metagenome | collected 2019-01-07 | study: AquaDiva: Metagenomics assemblies of 32 groundwater samples | reverse complement strand
GCAATACCCAATTCCCAATGACCCAATTTGGGACTTTGGTTTATTGGGGTTTGTTTAGAAATTAGTAATTAGGCCTCTAGCTCGTAGAGCCTACGGCTCAGAGAGACTTAGAAATTTATATGTGCACCCAGCTAGTTGATTAATTGTCACCACTCTGCTATCATAAAAAATGACGCCTATTCGGTCGGGTGTTTTTCTTTTTTTGGCAAAATGTTAATTACTTTATGACCATATCACTGGCCGCGGAGAAAATTCCCGGTTTACCCATAACTAATTCACTCTTAACCGGCATGGCCGCCACCCTCATCATCCTGGCAATATTCGCCCTGCTCATACGAGGTATCAGGCGCACACCAGGAAGCAAACAGAATTTTGCCGAGTGGATAGTGGAGGGTTTTCTGAATCTGGTAGAAAGTATAACAGGCGACCACCAAAAGGCGCTTAAGCTTCTACCGCTGGGCATAACGTTTTTTATTTTTATCTTAGTTAATAACTGGCTAGGTTTATTGCCCGGTGTCGGGTCAATTGGCTTCAAGGAAATAGAGGATGGCAAAGAGGTATTCGTCCCGTTACTTCGCTCCAGCAACGCTGACCTGAATACAACTTTAGCCTTGGCGCTCGTATCCGTAGTTTCCATCCAGCGATTCGGCATCGGCGAGCTGGGGATAAAATATTTTAAAAAATTCATAAATTTTTCAGGTCCCATCCAATTTGGCATTGGCCTACTGGAAATTTTATCTGAATTTGCCAAAATTATTTCATTTTCTTTTCGGCTATTTGGTAATGTTTTTGCCGGCGAAGTATTGCTAGCCGTAATTACGGGGCTGTTACCGTTAATTGCGCCTCTGCCTTTTTATGGTTTAGAGCTCTTTGTTGGCTTGATTCAGGCATTGGTTTTTACCATTTTGAGTTTAGTATTCTTTCACGTTGCCATGCAGCAACACTAAGTAAATTATAAATTTTAAATTTCAAATTATAAATAAATTTTAATTGAATGAATAAATTTTCAAAATATGATCTTGAGGAAAGAACAGCCAAGTTGGGTGAGAAGGCGATTGCTTTCTGTAAATTAATAAAATGTAACGCCATAACCAAGCCCCTCATTAGTCAGTTTGTAAGATCTACAACAAGTATTGGCGCTAATTATATGGAGGCAAACGGCGCTGCGTCAAGAAAAGATTTTACGAATAAGATTAATATTTGCCGAAAAGAAGCTCAAGAAAGTAAGCACAATCTTCGAATGATTTTAAGTTATAATAGTGCCTTAAGAGCCACGACCGAAGAACTTGAAAAGGAAATCCTAGAAATAATATTAATCTTTGGGAAAATATATGGCACCCTGAAGAACAAGGGATAATCCAATACTGAAATCTGCAAATTGAAATTTATAATTTGAAATTTATAATTTATTTAGAGAGGAGTTCGTATGTCAGAGGAAGTAGCAAAGTTATTCGCCGCCGGCGGCACTATTGCCCTGGGCGGCATCGGGCCAGCTGTTGCAATCGGTATGATAGCCGGTAAAGCTATGGAGGCCATCGGCCGTAATCCAGAGGCCGCCGGAAAAATCCAAACGCAGTTAATCCTGACCGTCGCGTTCGCTGAAGCCATCGCCATCTACGCGCTGGTCGTCGCGCTGATTATTAAGTTCATATAAGGAGTAAGTTAGGAGTTAAATGTTAGAAGTTAGACGTCTAACGCTTAACTCATAACGTCTAACAATCATGGAGCAAACCGGCATTGCATCGCTCGGAGTAGATTGGAAAATACTAATCGCGCAATTAGTTAATTTTCTAATGGTCTATTTCTTGCTAAATCGTTTTGCCTTCCGACCGCTAGTCAAGTTGTTGGAAGAAAGACGCAGCAAGGTTGCCAGAAGCATTAAAACAGCCGAGGAAATAGAACGGGCGAAAGAGGCGCTTGACAAGAAAGTTAGCGCCACTATGTCACACGCTCGCAACGAAGCTCAAGAAATTATCGCGCGAGCAGAAAGCGCGATAAAGACCGAACGCCAAAAAAGTCGCCAAGAGCTGGAAGCGCAAACTGCCGTTATGCTCGCCGACACTAAAACGCAGATTGAGTCATATAAGGTAGGCGCCAAGAAAGAATTGGCTAGAGAAATCGGCATGCTGATAATCAAAACCACCGAACGAACCATCGACCAAGAGTTGGCAAGCGAGACGAAGAACAAAGTTGCCGACCGAGCAATTTCAGAGATAAAACGATGATATCCGCTAATATCATTATCAAAGCCGGCGCTGGGCTGCTAACGCGCAACCCGCAACATGCCGGTGCTACGATGGAGCATCTTGAAAAATACCTAGCGCGTTATCCCAAGGCCAAAAGGAACAATATATGGGAAAAAATTCTTGACGAGATTGCACGCGTTGAAGGTGTGGAACGTTATCGGGTTACTTCGGCAACCAAACTCGAGAATCCTGCTAAGGAAAAAATCGCTAAGATGCTGGGAGGCAATAAAGCCGACATAAGTCATTCGACCAACCCCAAACTGCTTGGCGGCTATACAATAAAAACAAAAGGTAGAATGCTCGATATAAGTTTAGCGAGTAGAATTGAAATAATTAAGCAAGAAGTGACGAGTTTATAAGGTTCGTAAGGTTTATAAGGTTTATAAAGCGTGAAAGAGGTACCGAGGTACCCTCGCCTGAACACAGCCCGTCCGAGGAGTGCGACCGGACGGGCAGTCGGGCAGGTGGACCCAGTTTCTTCGCCCCACCGAGGCTCAGAATGACAAGTTATTTGATTTTTATTTATCAATTGGAGTTGTCTTATGTCTAACGCGATAATCGAAATACTGAAAAAAAAGATCGAAGGCGCGCCTCTGGACGCCAAATGGGAGGAAATCGGTGAAGTTACCGAGGTCGCTGACGGCGTAGTCCAAATCGCGGGACTCGCGAATTGCCGTTACGGAGAAATGTTGAGGATAGGGGATAAAGCAACAGCTATGGCGCTAAACCTCGGGGAAGACGGGGTGGGCGCCGCGATCTTCGACAACGCGGAGAGTGTCAAGGCCGGTGATAAGGTAACTTTAACAAACAAAGTTATCAGTATTCCCGTTAGTAAATCTATGATCGGTCGCGTCGTCAATCCCCTCGGCCATCCCCTCGATGGACAAGCCGAAATTAAAGCCGACTCGGATATGCCGATGGAGAAAATAGCGCCGGGTGTCATCACCCGCGCGTCAGTTAATACACCTCTCCAAACCGGCATCATCTCTATTGACGCTATGATTCCCATCGGCCGTGGTCAACGAGAGCTCATTATTGGCGACCGTGGCACCGGTAAAACCGCTATAGCTATAGACACGATTATTAATCAAAAAGGCAAGGATGTAATCTGCATCTATGTTGCCGTCGGTCAGAAAGAGTCAAAAATTGCCAAAATAGTCGCCAGGTTAAAGGAAGAGGGAGCAATGGATCACACTATTGTTGTGGTCGCGGGAGCTTCCGATTCGGCGGCTATGAGCTTTATAGCGCCCTACGCCGGTTGCGCGATAGGGGAATATTTTATGGAAAAAGGCCTTGACGCTCTAGTGGTCTACGACGACCTTTCCAAACACGCCTGGGCATACCGCGAACTTTCGCTTCTCTTGCGCCGTCCGCCGGGCCGCGAGGCCTACCCGGGTGATGTTTTCTACCTTCATTCCCGCCTTCTGGAGCGAGCGGCGAAGCTCAATAAGGACTTTGGCGGCGGTTCCCTCACCGCTTTGCCGATAATCGAGACCCAGGCCGGTGATGTCTCCGCTTACATTCCAACTAATGTCATCTCAATTACCGATGGTCAAATTTATCTCGAAACAGACCTGTTTTATCAGGGTATTCGCCCGGCGGTCAATGCCGGTCTATCTGTCTCCCGCGTCGGTTCCAGCGCCCAAATTAAAGCTATGAAGAAGGTCGCGGGCAAACTGCGTCTCGAGCTGGCACAATACCGCGAATTGGCGGCATTTGCCCAATTCGGTTCCGACCTTGACGAGGAAACCCGCCGCCAGATTGAAAGGGGCAAACGTTTAACCGAGACCCTCAAACAACCGCAATACGCTCCCCGTCCGGTGGAGGAACAGGTTGTTATGATTTTTACCGTCATCGAGGGCTTGCTTGACTCGGTTGAACCGGATAAAATTGCTCGAACCCAAAAGGCCATTCTTACCACTCTGCGCACAGACAAAAAGAATATTTTGGAAAGAATTCGTGAAAAGAAAGAATTGGACGAAAAACTCGCCGAAGAATTGTCGCAATGCATAAAAGATGTCGTCGGCAATAAGCAAACTTAATTACTTCTATTTAAATTAATCGTCTTTCGCGTGACGCTTTAGAGATTTTTCGAGCGTATTAGCGTGCAAGACCGTTCACTACATTCATATCAATGGCAAACTCTACTAAAGACATCAAACGGCGCATAAAGTCAATCTCCAGCACCCTGCAAATCACCAAGGCGCTGGAAATGATTTCTAGTATCAAAATGCGCCATGCTATCCGTGCCGCCGAGACCAGCCGCGATTTTTCATGTGAGATATGGCAGTTAATTATCGCCTTGCGCCATGCTCAAAATGGACACACGGCCCACTTACCTCGGTTATTTAGCCCGGCCCTCAACGATGTTAAAAAAAACCTCCTCATCGTCGTTGCCGGAGACAAGGGTCTAGCCGGCTCGTATAATAGTAACGTATTGCGCGCCGCAAAAGAGTACTTACGCGACCACCAAGACATCGAAATTGACGCTATTACTGTCGGCAAAAAAGCGAGAAAAATCAATCAATTATCACGTAACTTGAAAATTGTCAGTGATTATGAGATTGCAAGCGAGGGACGAATGGATTTCTTCCAAGCAAGCCCCATCACCAAACTTACCATCGATTCGTTTCTTAACGGGCAGTACCGTAAAGTGACGATTATCTACGCTCATTTTATAAATACTTTGCGCCAGAAGCCAATTGCCCGAAATATTTTACCGATTAGCGAGACGACCGCAGGGGAGCTGGCACAACCGGCTTCGGGGGATGACCCTCGAGAGGCGATTAAGAAATTGCTGGCGTTCAAATATGAACCGAATCAAAATATGTTGCTTGAAGCGTTGGGCCGGCTGGCGGTGCGCAGTCAAATATATCAAGCCATGCTTGAAGCCGCCGCCAGCGAACACGCCGCCCGTATGGTGGCGATGAAGAATGCCACCGAGAACGGCAAGGAACTGGTTGACGATTTGAAATTCACTTATAACCAATTAAGACAACAAAATATTACGCAGGAGTTAAGTGAGATTGCAGCCGGAGCGGCGGCGATTTCATAATTCCAAAATCCTAATTTCCAATGCCAAATCAAATCCAAAATCCAAAGTCATTCCGTACTGGCTCGCTTCTAGCGAGACAAGATACGGAATCCAGACCTGGATGCCGCATCATAGTGCGGCATGACAACCACGAAATTGTTTGCTTTTGGTTTTTAGCCATTTGGGCTTGAATGGGAATTTGAGCTTTGATATTTAGATTTAGGATATTAAAACAGAGGAACACTATTATGCCCGCACAAACAACACAGAAGAATTTAGGCGCCATCACCCAAATCATTGGGGTGGTGGTTGACGTTGAATTTAAGGGAGGGGAATTGCCGGCCATTTACAATGCCTTGTCTGTCGATAATAATGGCCAAGAGCTAATCCTCGAGGTTCAGCAACACTTGCCAGGAAATATTGTTAGGGCAGTCGCCATGGGCTCGACTGACGGGCTGGCACGAGGCGCCGGCGTAACCGATACCGGCAGGCCAATTACCGTGCCGGTTGGCAAGAAAACACTCGGACGGATGTTTAATGTTTTGGGACAAGCTATTGACGGCCAGAGCGCGCCGGCCGATGCCCCAACTAAGCCAATCCATCAACCAGCGCCAAGCTTCAAGGACCAATCGACAAAAACCGAAATTCTCGAAACCGGCATTAAAGTCATTGACCTTATCGCACCCATGACTAAAGGGGGCAAAGTCGGCTTATTTGGCGGCGCCGGCGTTGGTAAAACCGTGGTTATCACCGAACTTATTCGCAATATCGCCACCGAACACGGCGGCTATTCGGTTTTTGCCGGCGTTGGCGAGCGAACCCGTGAAGGTAATGACTTGTATCATGAGATGAAAGAGTCCGGCGTATTGAACAAAACCGCCCTCGTTTTCGGACAAATGAACGAACCGCCCGGTTGTCGCGCGCGCGTCGGGTTATCCGGTCTCACTATGGCCGAATCTTTTCGCGACGAAGGGCATGATGTCCTATTGTTTATTGATAATATATTCCGCTTTACCCAAGCCGGCAGTGAAGTGTCGGCACTACTTGGCCGTATGCCGTCGGCAGTGGGTTATCAGCCAACACTAGCATCGGAAATGGGCGCGCTTCAAGAACGTATTACTTCCACTAACAAGGGTTCTATCACCTCCGTGCAAGCGATTTACGTGCCGGCTGACGACCCGACCGACCCGGCGCCCGCCACCACCTTCGCGCACCTTGATTCCACTATCGTCTTGGATCGCTCGCTGTCCGAATTAGGCATCTATCCGGCGGTGGACCCGCTCAACTCCAACTCCAACATCTTAGACCCCAATATTGTCGGTGAGGAGCACTATCAAGTTGCTCGTCGTGTTCAGGAAGTATTACAGCGCTACAAAGATCTGCAGGACATCATTGCCATCCTCGGTATGGAAGAGCTAAGCGACGAGGATAAGCAAACAGTGAATCGTGCCAGAAAAATACAGCGTTTTTTGAGCCAACCATTTTTTGTAGCCGAAGTATTTACAGGCCGCAAGGGCGAGTACGTCACACTGGCTGATACGATAAAAGGATTCGGCGAAATACTTGACGGCAAACATGACGGCAAACCCGAGCAAGCGTTTTATATGAAAGGGAAGATTGAGGATGTGAAATAAATCTAAATTCATTTGTCATTTCGACCAACGTGGAGAAATCGCTTGGTTCCCAGAAAGAGATTCCTCGACTTCGCGGACTTCGCTCGGAATGACAAAGAAAAATAATTATACCAAATCATGAAACTCTCACTACTAACCCCGCTAGACACCAAACAATTCGATAATGTCGACGAAGTCGTATTGCCGACAACCCTCGGCGAAATTGCCGTATTGCCGCACCATGAAAGATTGGTTGCGGAGCTCGCGCCGGGTACCATCGAAGTTAGGGCCGGCGGGAAAACCGACCATTTCGCCGGCTTTGAGGGCTTTGCGAAAATTACTGGTGGTGAGATCAAAATATTCTCGGCCGGTATGGAACATGCCGAGTCCCTTGACGAAGCTAGGATTCAAGAAGCGGCGCGGCGCGCCAAGGAGATTAAGCTCACGGAAGTGGGAGATACCGAATTCGCGGCGGCGGCGGCGGCACTCGAACGAGAGTTGGCCAAGCTCAAGACCATCAGAAGGCATAGGGCCAGGTAAATTGGAGCGAACTAAAAACCCTCCTCGTGAACCGAGGAGGGTTTTATATTTCAGTTATCGCCGATACTTTACTGTGCGGCGGCCGCGGGGCACAGAAGGCGAGCTTTTGATGCCCTCATCGCATCACTCTTTTCACCCCACGCACCATCACAAGTTGCAGCGCATGGATCCTTACAGGGCGGAGTATTAGCATTAACAGACCAATCCTTCTCAGTGTATGATTTAAGGAATTTCAGGCCAACTTGGCTGTTGCCCAGTGACGGCGATACCGCGACATAGAATCCCGCAAAAGGCGCTAGTTCAGTCGCGCCATTAGGCCGTACTAAGAAACCATTATATTCTGTGACACTAGTGTAAGTACCCTCACCGGCATTATAGAATGCTAACTGGACTAAACCCTGTTTAAGGGCTCCGTTATCATCCGGAGAAGCACTGCCCTTAGTGGTGAGTGGAATTTCCTTACCATCAACCACTAATTTTATGCCAGTATTGTATAGATAGTCGTTAAAGGGATTACCGACCGGTACAGCTTCACCGACCTTGAGCGGCACGGTGACATCTCCGGCGGGCAACGGACAAGAAGTCCACAGAACGTTATCTCTTACTGCCTTTGCTTTTATCCAGTATGCGTTGCCAATGCTAAAATAATTCTTACTCGGGTCACTACTGCCCTTGATGTCCTTCTCTGAAACTAAGTTGCCGGCTCCGGCGTCGTAACGCGCGATATAACCAAGTCGTGAATCACTATCGTAATTGCTCCCGAAATGATAAGTAAAATCCTTGTCTCCGGCCTGACAGGGGACAGTTACTAAATTCCAACGGCCGGGCAGAAGCCAACGACTCATGTCATTGTAATTAGGTCTATCGGTCGGTGGTATTCTCGTTGCAGTGTCGGCTCTAATTTTGAGCCGACCGGTAGCGGCGAGGATGCCGATAACCGCGACACCAAGAACTACCACCGACAAAGCGCCATAAATAACAATTCGTTTTCTACTATCAAGTGCCATAGGTTCCTCCTAATTTAAGCAATTAAATTATACCACAACCCGCCGCATAGTCCGCATCGGCAAGTACTCTAAAACTATTGTAGCACATATTAATATACTTTTGCATCCTTGAATTAAAGTAGGATCGTAGTATAAGCTTCCGAGTCCAGCGAAGCCCCGACTCATGCTGTGTCGTGGGCGTAGTTGGAAGCTTGTCGGTAACATGATCCCGCCCATATTATCATTCGAGCAGTAAACCGTAGCCTACAATAACATAGCATCTACCCAAACTCCAATATCTGAACCCGCTAATTGTACACTTCGGAAGTGTGCAACGGTTTATACTCTAAAAGATTAATGCCAATGCCAGAGCTACGGAATAAAAGATTGCCAAGAGGGCATTGACAACCAGTCCGATAATGGAGGCGACGAGGGTAACGCGGGCGACGCGCACGGCGCGGAGATGGTCTCGCCTGGCAACCATCTCAAATACCAAAACGCCAAGCGCCGGACCAAGAATTATACCCCAGACGCTAAAGAATATTACTCCTATGAGCCCGCCCACTACGGCGCCGACCGTGCCCCATAAACTCGACTTGCCCCAGCGCGAGCCAAGAAAGCCGGCGAGCTGGTCGCAAGCGAGAGAGGCGAGTGTGAGGAAGCCAAAAAGCCAGAGCCAGCGTGCGTCGAAATATTGAAAATCCGTCAAGCGTCCCAATAACATAGTGCCCAAGAAGGCGAGTGGGAGGCCGGGGAGATAGGGGAGTGCGGCGCCGATCAGACCGACTAAGAGCAGTATTATCGCAAATATTACAAGAACTATATGGAGCATGGCACCGATTTAATATTTTTATTTAAGAAATCTAACAATATAATTTGCCGCTTCGGCGCTTGAACTCACCCACTCTACCCCGGGAATTTGATGGCGAAGCCAGGTCATCTGGCGACGGGCGTAAGCATGGATGGCATGCTTTAGTTTATCAAAATACTCACTCTTTGATGCGAATTTTCCCTGTACGAACCAGGTAGTGAAGCGATATTCCAACCCGAGCTTGATAAGCCAATCAGCCGGGACCCCGGAGGACAGGAGTTTTTTCACCTCGCGGATTAGCCCCAATTCTATTCTTTTTTTAAGTCGCAGGTCTATGCGCCGGTGAAGTTTTAACCGGTCTGTTTTAATACCAATAACCAGTGATTGGAAATTAGGGCGGCGATGGCGGCGCCACTCGCCTCTCCCCTGCTTCGTTTTCGGCAAATCGTAGCCCTTAATTAATGCCGAAATATATAGTCCCGTGCCGCCGGTGACGATTGGCATTCTCCCCCGCTGCCATATGTCATTAAGTATCAATTTAGCGTCACCTAAAAATAGCGCCAGGTTGTACATCTCTCCCCCCTCCCGACCCGGTGGTCGTACGGGCGGGACGCCGGGCTTTACGATATCAATGAGATACTGCGGAACCTCCCCGATATACCTAGCCCTCTCCTTGAGGAATATAATTCTGCCTTCCAGAAATTTGAAATTTGAAATTTGAAATTTGAAATTCCTTGGCACTCCTTCTTTGCCTGTGCCAAGGTCTAGTCCTTCATAAACCTGCCTCGAGTCCGCCGAGATGATTTCGCCGCCGAAATAGCGCGCCAGCTTGACCGCCAGGTCAGTTTTGCCAGCCGATGTCGGCCCGACAATGAAGATAACTTTCTTGCTACTTTGTACCATATATTAGAACCATAAATACCTATCTGCTTATTGTTATAAGTAATCTCTAATTACTAATTTCTAATTGACCTAAATAATGCCTACTTACCCAATGTCCCAAACGGCGCGTTTAGAAATTAGAAATTTTACAGTGTTATCTTGGGTTTTTTGGTTTTGATTATTTGGATGCCTTTTGAGCGTGAATTGACCGTAATCTTAACCCAAGAGCCTTTTTGGTCAATATCGAGTAACTTCAACAATACCCTTGGCAGTATTACGCCTTTAGAGTTGCCGATATTGATAATTTTGGTGTACCAATCAGGAGTCATAAGAGTTTCCTTGCACTCTAAAACTCGCGAATTTGTCGCGAAAGTTCCGCGCAAAAATTCGGGCTTTCGAGTGAATATTTAGAGAGGGTCGTTCGTGTGCTTTCGCGTGCTATTACATTATAACACGTTATAACAAGACGGCAAAGGGTGATATTTGAACCAAGTAACAGTACTATTGGAGACAAGAAAGTTATCCACAAGCTAAACACTGGCGTATTTATGTTATAACATCTCTTTGTCGCAATTATAGCCGATTTGGGAATCGGCTTGATCGTTAGTTACCCCGAACCCCCTCGTTCTCCCCCTTAATCAAGGGGGTTAGTGGGGGTACATGTTAGAGTGCCGCGAGGTCTTCTATTTGCCGAGCGCGTGGTCCGGGCTTAGAGACCGCGGCCAAAGTAATTTCCTTATCGACTTTGGCCGCGGTGCGCACCGCAATGTCACCATAACCCAGTAATATGCCAATAAAAGTTTGTTTAACTTCAACCGACTGAATGTCTTCAATCGCCATTTCGCTTTCTTTGAAGCCAAAGATCCCGAAGCGATATTCGATACGACGATTGGTCACCCGATAAATTGTAGAGTACCAGCCGGCAAAGATAATTGCCCCTAAAAAAATGCCAATAAACAATATGAGGCTCCACAGCCAAAATCTTGCGTCGCCAAAGAATTGACCGGTATCGCTAAGTTCGAAAATTACCACCAGACCGATGACGGCAATAGCAAGAGGCAATAATCGACCAAACAGAACCCAGCCGCTGGGGCGAGTTCTAAATATCTCTTTTTCACCCGGTATGTCTTTGGTGGCAATATGTTTAAAATCAGGCGGCATGAGATAGGTATTAGGGTTTAGGTATTAGGTTCTTAGGGACACGGGACAAAGTTTGGCTGTGTTACGAGAAGCCCCGATGAAATCGTTGGCAAAATTCCTGAAAGTTTAATACTGGTGCCAGAGGTGGGGGTCGAACCCACACGTCCTTGCGGACATCAGGTCCTAAACCTGACGTGTATGCCAATTTCACCACTCTGGCAATAATCCTACCCCAATCGTACCGGAAAACAACCTTATAAGCTACCCTTTGCACCCCAAATCACACCCCAGGGGTGTGATTGGTGGTACTATAGGGTGATGGAGTTTTGGAGTTTTTGGAAGGTTTTGTCGCCAATACCCTTCACATTCTTGAGTTCTTCGATGCTTTTGAACAAGTTATGAGTGTTGCGGTATTCGATGATGCGAGCGGCGTAAGCGGGGCCGATGCCGGGCAAACTGTCGAGTTGAGCGGCGGATGCCGTGTTGATATTAACTTTGCCAACCGGCTGGCTCGACGAGCTGCCCGATGTTGTCCGCTTGACGGAAACGGTTTGCGTATCGGTTGATACGGTTTCGCCGGGCGCGCTTTGGCTTAACTCATCGATTTTTTTGTTGAGGTCGTCAATCTTCTGGTTCAAATTGGCAATCTCGGATTTCAAGGCGGTGTCAGTGTCGGTTGACGCGCCAAGCACCGTCGGCCGCCACCGCCCGCTTCGCCAGTTGAGAATGCCACCGCCCAATAGTATTAGAATCAGCAATATGATACCAATAATTACTTCTATCTTGCGCCGCCGCTTTTCCTTTTCCTCCGCCGGC
>ERZ1292623.4086-Hain-H51-01um-R1-4086-length-12069-cov-5_pt1 | contig 12069 bp, 13 predicted proteins | sample MGYA00564398_ERZ1292623 | MGnify/ENA primary metagenome ERZ1292623 (study PRJEB36523, sample SAMEA6512633) | groundwater metagenome | collected 2019-01-07 | study: AquaDiva: Metagenomics assemblies of 32 groundwater samples | reverse complement strand
TTCAAATTCTCGCTCAGGTTCAGATATATCTGTTGTTGCTGGTGCTTTTACAATATGCTGTGCAACTACAGCTACTATTACAATTAGTAATATTACATACAAAATTGTCGCCATTAAATTTTCAAACTTCATTTTATCTTATCTTCAAATGATGTATTCTATGAATATTATAATTATGTTTTGGATTGATTTTCTTCTTTCCAAAATTAACTAAGTAATAAACACCGAAACCAGTCAAAGTAATAGCTATTCCTCCTAATATAATGTAATATTCAAACTGGAATATCATAAATATGCTCGCCATAGCGCCGAGAGCTGCTAAAACAGGAAAATTTCCTATATTTACAGGTGATTTAAAACCACGCTTCGTTTTTTTATCTTTATATCTTAGTGCTATCAAACTTAAATTCACAATTGCAAAAGTACCAAATAAAGCAAAATCTGTCAAAGATGCTACTTTTGCTATATCTCCAAGCAAAACAAATCCAACAGACAGCAGCCCAACAATTATAACTGATATCCAAGGAGTTTTTGTAACTTTATGCACTTGCTTGCAAATATTTGGCAGAGCGCCATCGCTCGCCATACCGTAAAGCATTCTTGAAGTTGATATGAGTGTAAATAAAACCGTACTCAATGTTGCGAACAAAGCTATTATAGATAAAAGAAAAAATGCTTTAGAGCCGAAAGCTGCGGCTGCGACATCTGCTAAAGGTGCATTACTCGTAACTAATCTTTCCCAGCCCAATACACTAACTGCTGATATAGCTACTAAAATATAAAGTATAGTTGTTATTATAATAGATAAAATTATAGCTTTAGGAATTACCTTTTTCGGATTTTTTGTTTCTTCACTAAGCCTAACCACTCCTTCAAATCCCAAAAATGCGAAGAAAATTAATGCCGCTCCTGAAATTAAACCTTGAAAACCTGTTGGTGGCAATTCTAAAATATTGACGTCGCCAAAAAAAGTAACGCTGAGTGCTATAATAAAAAGCAATCCCACAAGTTCCACGAATGTGGCAATTATACCAAACCAAGTTGCTTCTTTTATTCCCCAAAAATTAATAATTGTTAAAATTAATATTGCTACAATCGCTGTTAGAATTATTGGTGTTTTAAATAATGCATTGAAATAGCCAGCAAAACCTAAAGCTACAGCTGCCGAAGCTATAATTCCGCCGATGACTATAAGCCAGCCGACTAAAAAAGCTATGTGATTATTGAATGCCTTCTGAGCATAATAATGTTCTCCGCCGGCTGTAACAAACATAGAACTTAATTCGGCATAGCTCAGTCCCGTAAAGGTTGCAATAACTGCGCCAATTGCAAAAGCAGCCCAAACTGAATTGCCTGCTAAGCCCGCGGCTTTTCCTATTAAGACATATACGCCGGCGCCTAATACAACACCAACGCCATAAAGTGTAGTTTCAAATAAACCTAGGCTTTTTTTTAGTTTAGCGGCCATTGAAATAAATTAAGAATTTGCGTATTTATAAGTTTCTAGCCATTTTTGCCATTTCAGAGAAATTTACAAATTTATTCCAGATTTTTTTGACGATTTTGTTAGGTATATGGAAGTATCTTATGTCTTCTTTTCTGCCCCGTATAGCTGATGGTAATCGTTTATTATTAAGTCTTGAATCTATATTAATATTCCAAATAGTTACGAATTTTTTAAACATTTCTTCTGACATTTTATCAACTTGCGCAGGCATATAATTATATTTCGGATCAAGCATATCGCGCAAATGTCCAAGCTCATGATATATTATATTTTCAATTGCTCTTTTGCTGGACTTTTCAATAAAACGTAAATTTAAAGTCAATTCAACTTCTTTAGTTTTAGGGTATCTAAATAAATTAGAATAACCTTCTACATGGCCATGTCTAAATTTAACTGTAAATTGCGATATTTTATCAGTATTAATTTTAAGACGCATAATAGCTAACAAAATTATATTTTCGGTTTTAGTTATTATATGTGGTATTGTCCGTCTCGACATATACCTTTCAAAGCTCTCCTCAGAATAATGTATATTAAACTTCATATGTATTTACCCTATATCTTGAATTTTTTATATTATAATTAACATTATTAAATACTAAATAAGCTTCCGTACATCCATTAGCATCGTAATTCGCGCGTACTATTGAATAATCTATTTGTCTTCCATCTACAGATAAATCTAAATTATTGCACGATTTTAATCCGTTATTAAAAACCAAATGTTCAACAACTACTTCTTCAGCAGCAGGAACATTAATGAAAACCTCATTAGCTACATTTCTTGCTGAGACTGCAAAACCTGTTGGAGTTGTTATAGCTATAGTTCCTATAAGAATTGCTACAGCCGCTATAATTGCTATAATAATTAATGGCTGTACATAATCAAACTTTTTTATTTCTTCTTTTAGATTTTCAAGTTCTTCTTTAAAAATATGCACTTTAGCTTCCCTTTGTTTTATCCATTCTCTAACAGGCTTATCGCCCACATACTGAGAAATATAATCTTTATATTTAGCAGGATTTCTGAATTTTATTTCATAAAAATTCTTGCGCCATTCTTCGTAGTTGGCAATATATTCTTCTAATTCTTCTTTTCTATCACTATAGTCCCTAAGATTGCGCATAGCCACTATTTTTTTAGGTTTATAGTATTTATATAATTAGTTACATTTTTAAGACTAAGATTTTCCACTATTTTATGGAACATACGTTTGTTTTGATAAAACCAGATGGTATAGAAAAAAAACTTACTGGAGAAATAATATCGCGGTTTGAAAAAGCTGGTTTGGAAGTAATAGATATTAAAACTATTAATCCAACTGAAGATTTACTTGAGAGACATTACGCTCTTACTGACGATTGGGTTAAAAATTTAGCTTCCAAAACAAGAGAAGCTATGGCTACTAAAGGCGTTCAGATGACAGAATCAGATTTAGAAATTGCTAAACGAGTTCAATCTTGGTTAAAACAAAGTCTAAGTTCTGGAAAAGTTATTGCAATGATTTTGAGAGGTAATCACGCTGTTTCAATTGTACGAAAAATAATCGGAGCAACCGAGCCAAAATCATCTGCTACAGGTACTATTCGTGGAGATTTTTCATCCGATTCTTATGATTTAGCAGATAAAGAACAACGCTCTGTTAAAAATATAATTCACGCTTCCGGAACGGTTGATGAAGCAAAACGTGAAATAGAACTTTGGTTCGGTAAAATATAAGCAAGGAGCGAGGTTTTAAAAAACCAGACTTTAGAATTCTACTGTGATATGGCGAAATTTACAGTCGGGATTAACTTTCGCTAATCACTTTACTCATATGAGGTTCGCAAAATGATACGTCAGCCAATCATAACAGTTTTAGGTCATGTAGACCATGGCAAGACTTCGGTTCTTGACTACATTAGAGGCACCACTATTGCTGACAAAGAAGCTGGCAGAATAACGCAGCATATTGGCGCTACTGAAGTTCCTCTCAGCACACTTCAGAAAATCTGCGGTAATTTATTAGAGAAATTCAAACTTAAATTTACTATTCCGGGACTTTTATTTATAGATACTCCAGGTCACGAAGCTTTTACTAATCTAAGAAAACGCGGAGGTTCAGTAGCTGATTTGGCAATAGTTGTAATTGATATTACTCAAGGCATACAACCGCAGACTAAAGAAGCTATAGATATTTTGAAAACTTTCAAAGTTCCATTCGTAGTTGCAGCAAATAAAGTTGATTTAGTGCGAAACTGGAAAATGCACGATAAATTATTTGTTAAAAATTACGAAATGCAAACTCAGGATGTTAAAGATTATTTTGATAAATTATTTTATAAGTTAATGGGACAAATGTCAGAACAGGGTTTTAATTCTCATTTGTATAACAAAGTTGATGATTACCGAAAAACTATTTCTATCGTTCCTATATCTGCTAAAACAGGTGAAGGAATGCCCGAACTTCTTGCATTATTGACTGGTTTGAGTCAGAAATTTTTGGAAGAAAATTTAAGAATAGAATTAACTGGAGTTGCAAAAGGTTCTATTTTAGAAATAAAAGAAGTTCAAGGAATTGGCATAATAGCCGATGCCATAATATACGACGGTACGCTTAAAGTAAATGATACATTAGTTCTAGGTGGAAAGCACGAAATTATTCGTACTAAAATTAAAGCTTTATTAAAACCAGCGCCATTAGCTGAAATAAGAGTAGCTTCGAGAGACAAATGGACGCATTTGCAGGAAGTAAGCGCTGCTACTGGTGTAAGAATAGTTGCACACGATTTAGATAAATCAATAGCTGGTTCGCCACTTCAAAGCGCTAGAACCGATGAAGAAGAAGAACTTGCTATTAATTTTATTACTGCTGAATTAGAGAGCAGTCATATTGAAACACAGAATGCTGGCGTTATTTTAAAAACAGATACTCTTGGCAGCCTTGAGGCTATTGCAGAGCTTTTGAGGAAGAAACAATTTCCTATTTTGAAAGCCGAAATAGGTGATATAAACAGAAAAGATATTATGGAAGCTATTGCATCCCGCGAGCGCGATGAAATAAATACCGCAATCCTAGCGTTCAGCGTTAAAATAGATTCAGATGCTAAAGAATTAGCTGATAAAGAAAAAGTAATCATTATTTCTAAAGATGTAATTTATCATTTAATTGAAGATTATGAGGAATTAACAATGAGTAAAAAACAGGCGAAACATATGAAAACAGTCGAGAGTCTTAATTGGCCTGCTAAATTTAGAATTTTACCGAATCATACTTTTAGGATTTCCAAGCCAGCTATAGTTGGAATAACTCTGCTTACTGGGAAATTAAAAACTGGTGTAAAACTTATGGATTCTGAAGGCCACGAATTCGGAGAAATAAAATCTATTGAGCGCGAAGGCACAAAAGTAAAAGAGCTAAAAACCGGACAGGAGGCAGCAATAGCAATTGATGATGTCGTAGTGGGAAGACAAATACACGAAAAAGAAGTACTATATGGTGCTATGAATGAATCAAACTTCAGGGCTCTCAAGGAAAAAAAAGAATTATTGAATGCAGATGAAATTAAATTGATGCAAGAAATTGCTGAAATCAAACGCAGGATTCACAAAACGTGGGGTCTTTAGAAACTAATAAAAACATACCTAATCCTAAACTAATATGTCTGAAGATAAAAAATTTAGAATTGGAATTAGCATAGCTATAATATCTATATTTTATACGATTTTAGGTGCGACTGGTACCCGTTTAAGCTGGATGTTAGAGCATTAGCAGAAATTATAGGTTTAATTTTATTAGTATATATAACTTATTTAATATTCAAAAGTTTGGGTGTAATTTAAGCAGCTGGTACAACTTCTGCAGAAGCTTCTACTTTAACTTCTTTAGGTTTTATTCCAAAATGTTCCATTAAATCTATGCTGCCCCATTTAATTATCTTGCAGTTGACTTGAGTTGTTCTCTCGCTAATAGTATTTCCAGCTATACCTTTCTTTTGCCTTACGCCTTTGAATTTATTACTGGCTTTGAATCCAAAACCATTTGATAAAAGTAATTTTACTCTTCCAGCAGATTCAACGTGCTTTGCCATTGGGAAACCTGAATGATCTGAACCGCCCGTTATTTCAAATTCAAATCCTGTCAATCCTACAACTTCTCCCCTAAATTTATCGCCAATTTTTTTGTTATATAATTGGTCTTTGTTAGCACCTTCAAGTTCTTTCTTAAAAGTTCTTTTTAGTTTTGAATCTGCAATTACTATTCGTATATTCTTAGTTTTAACCATTATCTGCTTGCTTGAGCTTGTCTCTGAAGCTCAACTCCCTTTGCTACCGTATTAGATTTTGCATCACCTTCAGATGCCGCGATTATTTCTTCTGCTAGTGCTTCCCAAATTCTTTTTTTATTTTTTCTTGATTTTTGGAAAGCGCCCTGTGTCATCCATCTTAAAGCTAAATCAATTCTTCTCTGTGGCGACAAATCTGCAGATTTGTGATATCGTACTCCGCCATATTCAATTGAAGCAATGCCTTCAGTTGGCGAGCCTTTTTCAAGCGCTCTTACAAAAACCTCTAATGGATTTTTTTGGGTTTTCTTTTCAATTATTTCAAAAGTTTTTTTGACAATTTTATATTGCGTATTAATTTGTCCTGTCTGTACGCCAGATGTCCAATAATGTTTCTTTCCTTTATGTCCGGTAATCATTAATTTTCCCATCAATCTTTCGACAATAGATTTCTTGGATTTCCAGAACTGCTTTTTAATATTTCGGCCTGCAGAATAAGGAACCTGCATAAATGACAAGTTGATATATGGTTTCAAACCAACATCTAGAACTCCAACATTAGTATCCCACAATCCAAACAATTTCAAATTATTATCCATTTTAACGTCCAATTATCTTCTCTACCTTTCCTTTTACAAGCGATCTAAGAACTTGCTTATTTACTTTAATTACTTCCCATTTAACTCCAGCAAGATCTCCTTTCGGACCGCCTTGCTTTCCACCAATTCCTTGAACAATAACTTCGTCGTGTTCATTGATGAATGTAATAGCTTTATCTCTTGGAGCAAAAGCAGTTACCTGCTTTCCATTTTTAGTAAGCTGAACTCTTACGCACTTTCTCATACCAGAATTAGGCTGCTTAGCTTCTACTTGTCTTTTTGAAAGAACTATGCCTTTAGCTTGAGGTGCACCTTCTAATGGATCTACTTTTTCCTTTAATTTTAGAATCCTTTTTACAAAATATTTATTATTCCATCTAAATTTTGCACGTCGCTTTTTGAGCTTCTTTCCAGCAAACATACCTTTACTTTTTTTACCCATTTGTGTTCTCTTTTAGGTATGTAAAATGACTTTTAGACCGTTTATAAGTCTTGCCCATCTGTATTCTTAATTTATGGGCGAGACTCGCTGAACTTGTTCAGCTCTGCTTTGCTAATTCGTAAAATCTATCTATTGAAGAACCCTTAAATCTTTTATTTCTGGATGGTATCTGCTAACTATAGTTTTAAGCTGTTTTAGTTTCGTCTGGGTATTAGCAAGCAAAGTTCTCCTATCTCTTGGATATTTAAATTTTATTTCAACTATTCTTTTGCCATCTCTCTCTGATAAATTTACTGAGATTGGCTTAGCTGGAAAAACATAATTTTCCACTAATTTTTCAGCGACATCTGAAAATTCTATTATTTTGATTTGCTTTTTTAACTTATCTTTAAGTATGATTACATTCTGTCCATTCTTACCTATAGCTAAGCCTGCTTTACCTTCCGGAGCTACAAAAATAATTGATTCGCCAACTAAGAAACAATCTTTAGGATTTAATTTAGTAACTCTTGCAAAGTAATTCATATATCCTAAAATCTCCAAACCGTACGTTAGTGTAGTCATTTAGTAACCTTCGCGAGCAAAGTTGTTAGAACAATTTCTAATATATTGATTAATTTTTGTTTTTCCATATTATTGTTTCTGCGATTTAACTGCAACTATTGATACCGGAAATGTTTTTTTGCAGTGATTTGCCAGTTCGTAATTTGTCATATCTGTGGTATTTATTTTAATGCCGGCTATACTTAAAAGATTTGCTAAATCGGTTTTTTGAGAATGGAAAGTTTTTGAAACAAAAACACTATCAATTTCTTTTGCTAACAAAGAATCTCTAATAGTTTTTGAGCCTATAATTAAATTTTGATCTTTTGCGGCACGCTGTAAATTTTTAAGTTCGTCTAAAGGACTTATCAAGCCTTCACCTCTGTATCTTTTTGTACAGTAGGCTTTTTAGTACTTTTGGTTCTATCCATTTTTACAATCAGGTCTGGCATTCCCGTTCCGATAGGTATTGGCTGGTTTACCATTATATTTTCAACTACGCTATCAAGTTTATCTGTTTCGCCAATTACGCTTGCATAAATCAAATGCTGTAATGGAATTTCAAAACTTGCTCTTGCAAGCACTGAGCTCTTTTGCGATGTTACTCCATGTCTTGTAACCCCGAGTAAATATCCTGAAACACACATTAGATCTGCAACAAGTAAAATATGCCTAATATCTACTGGCATTCCCTGTTCCTCAAGAACTGAAATCAATTCATTAATTATTGCTTGTCTTGCTGCTTCAATTCCAAAAACTTTTGTTATTTCATAAAGATTATTTGTTGTCGTTTTTGTATAATCTACTTCATCAAGTTCAAAAACTCCTTTCAAATTTGAACCGAAAGTCTGTATAACATATATTTTATTTTCGCCCTCTTCTCTTACAACTGGAAGAGCGTGAGTAATACCTTTGATGCCGGAAATTATCAAGCCTTTTATTTTTTCTTTTAATTTATAGAGTTTCTTTATGTCGGTTTCTTTTGGTTTTACTATTATTCTTGAACCGTCTTTTGAAATTTCATTACCTTTAAGCTGAGGAAGTAAATTATCGAAAATTTGAGCAGGTGTTGAGCTGTATTTTCGCACTTCTTCGTTATCCAAAACTAAGATTATTTCTTGTTTAACTAAATCTAAATTTATTTCTTTAATGATTTTTGAAACTTCTACTTCAGTAATTTTATTTGCGACAGCTTCGGCGGCTTCTCTACTTCTGTTATGGCTGGATTTTAAAGCAATCATCATAGAAGGCGTCTTAGGCTCCTTTCTTACATCTAATATTTCAATAATTCTTGGCAGTCCAAGAGTAACATTAAGAGCGGAAACTCCTACAAAGTGGAAAGTTCTCATAGTCATCTGAGTACCAGGTTCACCTATAGATTGCGCTGAAACTATGCCAATTGCCTCGCCAGGCTCTAACTGCATTTGTGCATATCTTGCTTTTACTCTTTCTACAAATTCTTCTTTCTTTGCAACAGATAATTTTTTCGCCTTTGCTAATTGTTCTATTTCTTCAATTACTTTTTCTGGCAGATTACTTTTCAGCCAAGAATGATTTGACATTTAAACCTCCTTCATCTGATTTCGATACATCTATGCTATCATTTCCGAATTCAAACTGTACAATTCTTTGGTTTGCATCTCTTATAGTTGCATCATAATTTACTCTTAAATCTTGAAGTGCATTAATCAAACGTCTCTGCATATATCCAGATTTAGGCGTTCTCATAGCAGTATCCATAAGGCTGTCTCGTCCTACAATTGCATTAAAGAATGTCTCTACTGGGTCCATACCTTCTGCAAATCCTCTTCGTACAAAACCTCTTGCTTTTGCACTTAAATCACCTTTCTCAAATAAAGGCAATGTTCTGTTAGTATAACCAATATGAATTCTCTCTCCTCGCAAAGACATCTGTCCTGCAAAACCTGACATCAAAGATAAATTAAGCATACCTGCCATACCGCATTTCGATAAAAGTACAAGATTATTTTCTTCGTTCGCATCTTTCTTCAATAAATTTCCAACAGTTTCTCTTGCTTTATTAAGTGCGTAAAGAATCTTAGCTTCTGCAGTTTCTTCAACAGATTTTCCAGGTATTGGAGAAATTTTATCTTCTTGGCGTTTCTTAAGTATATCAAATACTTCAGCTTCGCCTTCCTCTATTGCAGATTTTATTTTTTCTGTTACTGTTTCAGGTAAATCCAAATCTGAGAATGACATTGTGTAAGCTCTATCTTTTACTACTTCAAGTCCAAGCCTATTTGCCATATTTATGAAATCTTTTGCAGCTTCATATCCATATTCATTATTTAATCTTTGTATTAATATTCCAGATTCTGGTCCAATAAATTTTTCTAAAACAGCGCCGTCGATAAGTTCGCCATTTTTTATTACAACTTTATCACGTTCAAAATTGAAATTTTTTGGTAAAAGCATACTAAATATTTGTCTTCCATTCCACGTTTCTTCAGCAGATTTTGGCAAATCAGCGTCTATTCCTGCTGCAATTGCTAAAGAACTTGCCTGCTCTCTTGTAAGATTCATATCTCCGCGTGTCAAAAGATATATTCCTATCAATGAATCTTCAACTTCTCCAATTATACTCAAACCATATCGTGGAGTTATGATATGCTTATCGATTAGTAAAAGATTTTCCGCTTCGGATCTTGCTTCTTCTGTCTGTGGTACATGTAAATTCATTTCGTCTCCATCAAAATCTGCATTATATGGCCGTGTGACAGATGGATTTATTCTGAATGTTTTTCCCGAAAGTAATCTTACTTTATGTCCCATTAAAGATAATCTGTGCAAGCTTGGCTGTCTATTAAACAAGACTACGTCGCCCTCGAGTAAATGTCTTTCAACAATCCATCCTGGAGTAAGCTCTTCTAAAATTTGTTCTTTAGTATCATCTGTTATTTTTTTTCTTTTTCCTTCTTCTGTAATTACATAGCGCGCGCCCGGGTAAGCTTCATTGTTCTTGATAAATGTCTTCAACCAGTCGGCATTCCATTCTGTTACTCTTTCTGGAATTGTCAAATCCTGTGCAACTGATACTGGCACTCCAACTTCGTTTATATTTATGAATGGATCTGGTGAAATTACAGAACGTGCGCAAAAGTTTACTCTCTTTCCAGCAAGATTATATCTAAAACGTCCTTCTTTTCCCTTAAGTCTTTCTGCTAAAGTTTTCAGTGGTCTATTAGATTTATGTCTTGCAGGTGGAATCTGTGAAATAGAATTATCAAAGTATGTTGTAATGTGATATTGGAGCAAATCCCATAAATCTTCTATAATAACTTGCGGAGCTCCTGCATTTATATTTTCAAATAGTCTTTGGTTTACTCGCACTATATCGGATAATTTATGAGTCAAATCGTCTTCACTTCTCTCTCCAGTTACAAGAGTTATAGATGGTCTCATTGTTATTGGCGGAACTAGAAGTAAAGTAATTATCATCCATTCAGGCCGTGAAACCTGCGGTTCCATTCCTATTACCATTAAATCTTCGTCTGGAATCTTTTCAAATTTCTCTCTTATTTCATTTGGCCAAAGTCGCTTATCGCCTTCGCTAAAGGTTGTTGGCTTTTCAAGTTTTATAATAACTTGTTTTTCGCTGCAATGCGGGCACTTTTTTTGTTTCTTTACTTGTAAAAGAACAGCAGATTTTATAGAATTTATTGTATCCGTATTGCCGATGCGTCTCGCATTTTTTACTCTCTGCTTGAATAATTTTATTTTATCTTCTGGGAGTTTTATTCTTCCGCAAGCACTACAAAATGCTTTCAAAACATTATGAACCTCACCAGCGTAAACAGCATGCATTATGGGTTTTGCCAATTGAATATTACCAAAGTGTCCCGGACAGGTTCTTAATCGTCCGCCACAGGTCTTACACCTTAGGCCAGGGTCAATTACACCCATGCTTAAATCCATAAGTCCTTTTTCTACTGGATAACCATCAGCATCGTATAATTCTGGACTTGCAATTGTAACAGTAGCTATTTTCTTTATTGCAGTTGGAGATACAACTCCAAAAGATATGCTATTTATTCTCTTTGTTACTATTATATTTGCTTCGTCCATTAGTATACATCTCCTAAATCTAACTTGGGTTTTAAGTGCAAGCTCTTCAGCTCGTCAAGGAATAATTTGAAAGCATATGACATTTCAATTGGATGGATATTTAATTTTTCTCCGCACAAGCAATAAGCTTTATTTCTATATGCATCGTGAACTGCGCTGTCTCCACATTTGCCACAAATCCAAATTATAGCTTTGTCAGAATCGAAACGTTCTTTCATAAGCAATGATGCACCGTGAGCTACAAAACTATCTTTCTCCATTTCTCCAAGTCTTAAACCACCTTCCTTAGCTTTACCTTCAGTTGGCTGTCTCGTAAGAAGTGTAACTGGGCCTCTTGCTCTTGCCTGTATTTTATCTGCGACTTGATGCTTTAATCTTAAATAATACATATTTCCGACAAATATTTTTGCTGCATATTGTTTTCCTGTTCGTCCATCATACATAGTTTCAGTTCCGTCATCTCTAAATCCTAATTCCAATAATTGTTCTCTCAAACTCTTTGAACTTTCGCTCTGGAAAGGTGTGCCATCGATTTTTCTGCCCGCTAATGCTCCAACTTTTCCGCCAAGTGCTTCAATTAATTGTGCAACTGTCATTCTCTTTGGAAGACCATTAGGTGAGAAACC
>ERZ1292623.4085-Hain-H51-01um-R1-4085-length-12069-cov-13_pt1 | contig 12069 bp, 17 predicted proteins | sample MGYA00564398_ERZ1292623 | MGnify/ENA primary metagenome ERZ1292623 (study PRJEB36523, sample SAMEA6512633) | groundwater metagenome | collected 2019-01-07 | study: AquaDiva: Metagenomics assemblies of 32 groundwater samples | reverse complement strand
AATGTGGGCTCGGTGAGATTTGAACTCACGATTTAGGGAGATACAAACGTTGATGTATCCCTCACCTAGATTTCAGCTCTGAGATCTTCAGTCTAGTGCTCCCCCAGGCTGAGCTACGAGCCCATAAGAATGCACGAGCAATTGGTCTTTTTTAAATTTAACTATCACTACGAAATATCTTCTTAAAGAAATTTACAATCTTTTGGAATAATGAGATCTTTTCCACGCTTCCAGGTTCAACTTTATCCTTGGTTAATTCATTTTCAGCTTGCTCTTCAAAAGCAGGAATCCCAACACTGCCGCCTTCAACACCAAAAATGCAATTCCTAATCCTTTCATTAAAGCAATCGTTATTCGTACATTTATCTTCTGTGCAAGGATCATCGTCATCACAATCAGAATTATCAACACATATTGTATCAGGATAGTTTTTACAAATCTTAGGTCTGCCGCCAATGCATTTGTCTAACGTATTGTCATTATTATCGTTACAGTCAGAATCAACATTACATTCGTCATCAATATGCACCAAACATTCATTTTCCACACAATCATACCCGCTATTGCATCCACAATCCTTGCAGCAGCTTTCCTTTGATTCAGTTCCATCACAATTACCATCCCCGCAAACATATAGAGAACTAATATCTATCTTGACGTGGCCCTCATTATTTCCAAGAAAAAATATTTCATTTAATTTTATTCTCAAACCAGAGATTATTTTCTCTTCATTTAATTCAAATATCGCAGATTCATCATCAACAGAAATAACTGCCTTATCAGCTTTCAAATTTTTTAATTTAACAGTATAGCCACTAAACTCTTTCTCTTCTCCAGAATTAATTGCCATTTCTTCTGCTAGGGCAATCTGTAATAGAACAAGCATAATAAAAACCGCTATAAAATACCCCTTCATGTTAATTATCCTCATTAAACGAATTATTTAAGATTTCCTATAGAAACCTTTATTAATAAGTTTTCAATGTGTATATTATAATGATAAAGAGTAAAAGAGGCGCAATAGAGCTTTCTATAACTACTATTGTCGTAGTTGTTATTGGAATAACATTACTTACTTTAGGTTTAACCTTCGTTTATAATATATTTCAAGATATAGGGGAGCAGCAGAAACAAATCACCGCATTTAGTGACGAAAAAATAAGAGAAATATTTGAAGGTAGTGAGGATTATATCAATATACCCGCTACAAGAATAAAGATAAAAATAGGCGAAAGCCAAACTACAGATATTCTAGTAAAAAATGTTGGAGCTACAACTTTAAATACTCTAGTTTTGGAGTGGGATATTGCTGCAGCCGCAGTACCTCCAGCTATGGGCTCTAGACGAGGTGAAATAGTTGGGTGGTTTAGATCTCCTAGTATGACCGCGTCAGGCAATAAGCTAACAAGCGCGGTTGGTTCATTAGGTCAAGCATTCGATAAAAAATTGAGATATGATATCTCGCCCACTAAAGGACAAAGTGTTCCTGGTATCTACACAATACCACTAACATTAAAATCAGGAACTACCACAATTTCGGAAAGTTTTTTTACTATAGAACTTATTTCCTAGTAAAATAAACATTTAAAAACTTCTTTTCTACTTCTAATCCATGCTAAAAGTTTATAACACATTAACAAGGAAAAAAGAAGAATTCAAACCAATAAAAGGAAAAAAAGTAAATATCTTTGTATGCGGACCAACAGTTTATTCAGATTCGCATATAGGCCATGCTAAAACTTATGTTCAATTTGACATAATTGTGAAGTATCTAAAGTTCTTAGGCTATAATGTATTCTACCTACAAAACATAACAAACATAGATGATAAAATCATTCAAAGAGCAAAGCAAGAAAAAAAAGATCCATTAAAATTAGCAGAAGAATACGAAAAAGAATTCTACGAAAACATGAAAGCTTTAGAAGTAACCAGCATAAACAAATATGCAAGAGCAACAGATTATATTAAGCAAATACAATCTCAGGTAAAAAGACTAATAGAGAAAGGCTACGCATATAAAATCTCAGACGGTTATTACTTCGACTTAACCAAATTCAAAGATTACGGGAAATTAGCCAAAAGAACAGTCCAAGAAGCAGAAGATGCAGTCTCAAGAATAGATGAAAACAAAGAAAAAAGAAATAAGGGAGATTTCTGCTTGTGGAAATTCTCAAAAAAAGATGAACCATCCTGGGAATTTGAAGAAGGAAGCGGCCGTCCGGGTTGGCATATAGAAGATACGGCAATCACAGAAAAAGAGTTTGGACCACAATATGATATCCATGGTGGAGCCGTTGACTTAATCTTTCCTCATCACGAAGCTGAAATTGCCCAAATGGAATCAATATCCGGAAAAACGCCCTTAGTAAAATACTGGCTTCACACTGCATTCTTAAATATCGACAAAAAAAAGATGTCGAAATCTCTAAAAAATTATATAACAATAAAGGATGCTTTAAAAAAATACAATGGCAAAACAGTAAGATATTTTTTCGCCTCAAACCACTACAGAACACCAATAAATTTTTCATATGATGCTTTAGAGCAAAGCAAAAATTCATTACAAAGAATAAACGACTTTGTTTATAATTTGAAAGATAGCAAGGAAAAAGATGATTTAAACTTAATTAAAAAAACAAAAGAAAAATTCATAAATGCAATGAACAATGATTTTGATACGCCAAAAGCATTTTCTATAATTTTTGATTTCATCAGAAAAGTAAATAAAACAGGCGGCGGCAAAAAAACTTATGAATTTATTTTAGAAATTGATAAAGTTTTTAATATTCTCACCATAGAAGATGTAAAAATACCTAAAGAAGTCAAACAATTATTAGACGAAAGAGAAAGAGCAAGAAAAAACAAAGATTGGAAAAAAGCAGACGAAATTAGAAATAAGATTAGAAACTTAGGTTACCTTCTTGAAGATTCAGATTCTGGTAAAATTTTAAAGAAAGCTTTATAAAGGCGAGAATGAAGAAAAGCTAAAGGCTAAGATAATTAGCCATTCTAATGCCGCAAGGTATGAAAAAATGACAAATGTTTTTGATATAAATCCAGCAGAGCTTATAAAAAAGGCTTCAGAAGAATTAAAAAAACTAGAAGCAATAAAAATGCCAAGTTGGGCCCAATATGTAAAAACTAGCCCAGCAAGAGAAAGACCGCCAGCACAACAAGACTGGTGGCACATTAGGGCTGCCTCAATTTTAAGGAAGTTATATGTCTTGGATAAGCCAATAGGAGTCAATAGATTAAAAAATTATTACGGCGGAAGAAAAAACAGGGGCCACAAACCAGAACGTTTTTATAAAGGTTCAGGAAAAATCTTAAGGATAATTTTGCAACAACTTGAAAACGCAGAGCTCGTAAAACCAATTAAAGAAGGTTCGCATAAAGGTAGAGAAATAAGCAACAAGGGCAAAAGCTTCTTGAACAAGTTAATCAAAAATGCAAAATAACGAAATTCAGGAAAGGATTAAACTGCAAAAGCAGATTGAAATATTAGAGAATAATGCAAAAGCATACTTAGACAGTGCAGCATTGCAAAGATTTGGAAATCTTAAAATCGCACATCAAGAAAAAGCAATCCAAGTTGCAGCATTAATCTTACAAGCAGCGCAAGCAGGCCAAATAAAGCAAAAGCTAACCGATAAAGAATTCAAAAATCTTTTAATAAATTTAGAAGAGCCAAAAAAGGAGTTTAAATTTATACGAAAATAAAATGGCAATCGTCGCAGAAAAAATTATTCAATATAAAACAACAGTTATCAATACTCTAAGGAGGGTCCTAGGACACCAATGAGTCGAATTAAAGCACCAGCGCGTAAAAAAAGGCTAAACAAAGCAAGCAAGCAAACCAGATGGGCCCCTTTTTGGACTGTAGTAAAGATATACGGTCGAGGTCGAAGAGTTCATCCAGGCAGGCACACGCATGTAAAAAGAAGCTGGAGGAGGACAAAATTAAAGGTTTAAAATGATCAATACAAATTATTTGTTAGATAGCATCAAGTCGAAAATTTCTCACATAGGTGGAGATTTATTGGAAAATGATGAAGGTTATACTATAGATGAACTCATAGAGGAACTATTAAAAGCAGCAATTATTCAAGGGCAAGATCCAGCACCAGGACTAGACGAATTTGTCGCCGCAAGAGCTTTTTTACAAGAACAATTAAAACACATGTACGGAGAAAAACAATTCTTTACAGCTCCAGAAGTCTGCACAGCAACAACAAAAATGCAAGATGACCTTACGGTATACCATCTAATCAACAAATTATATCATTAAAATGGCAGATTTAGAAAGAACTTACAACATACCATTAAGGAAGGAAGTAATGAAGGCTCCAAGATACATGCGGGCTAACAAGGCAATAAGAACAGTAAGATCTTTTTTGCAGAGACATATGAAATCACAAATAGTAAAGTTAGGCCCATATCTAAATTCTAAAGTATTAGAGCACGGAAGAAAAAATATCCCGCATCATATTGAAGTTAAGGCAGTAAAAGACAAAGAGAATATAGTAAAAGCAGAACTCGCTTCAGCTAAAGATTTAAACTTCATTAAGCCAAAAGTTGAAGAAAAAGAAGGTACTGTGAAACTAAAAATTCCTGGCTTGGGTAAAAAGAAAGAAGAACCAAAGATAACAGTAGAAAAGCCAGAGACCAAGGCAGAAGCAAAAGAAGAAGAAAAAAAGATTCTCGAAAAACCAAAAGAGGAATTACAAAAAAAGACAGTAAAAGAGGAAATGAAAAAACCAACCAAAGCAGACAAAGAAAAATCTATAATGATAAAAGAAGAAAAAGTATACGGAAGACTAAAAGGCAAAAAAACTAAAGTCAAAGAAAGAGCAAAAAAAGCAAAATACTAAAATTCATTTTTGGAGGTTATTTATGGAGTATAAACTGCCATTTGAAGAAATAAACAGAGAAATTCTTATTAAAAAAGAAGCAACAACAAATCCAGAAATCGGAAAAGAACCAGAAGAAAGGTCAGTTACGGAATTGATCCAGTACGGAGCGATCAATATTAATAAACCAGCTGGCCCGACAAGTCATCAAGTTGCTGATTACGTAAAAAAAATACTTAACGTGAGCAAGGCAGGTCATGGCGGGACGTTAGTAGCTGTTTAACGAAATCCTCACGTGACCGGTTGCTTACCGATAGCCTTAGAAAAAGCAACGCGAATCGTTCAAACCTTGCTTCCGGCAGGAAAAGAATATGTTGCCTTGATGCATCTGCATAAGAAAATCTCTGAAATAGAAGTAAAAAAAGCATTTGAAAAATTTTCAGGGGAAATAACACAACTTCCTCCAATAAGAAGTGCTGTAAAAAGACAGGAAAGAAAAAGAAAAATCTACTACATTGAAATTCTAGAAATCGATAATCAAGATATTTTATTTAAAATAGGGTGCCAGGCAGGAACCTATGTGAGAAAATATGTTCACGATCTTGCGAAATACCTTGGATGTGGCGGTCACATGCAGCAATTAATTCGCACAAAAGCAGGTCCTTTTACTGATAAGGAAATGTTTACTTTGCATGATTTAAAAGATGCATATGAACTTTACAAAGAGGGAAATGAAAAAGAAATTAAGAAAATAATAAAGCCATTTGAAATAGCAGTAAATCATTTAGGAAAAATCTGGATCACTGATTCAGCGGTAAATCCCCTATGTCACGGAGCAGATCTCTATGTGCCGGGGGTAAGCAAAATAACAACAGGAATTCAAAAAGACGATGTGGTAGCTATTTTTACTTTAAAAAATGAATTAATATGCATAGGACAAGCGTTGCTGGACAGCGATTCTTTATTAAAAGAAGAAAAAGGAACAGCAGTTAAGACAACAAAGGTCTTTATGGAAAGAGGAGTTTATAAAGTAAAGGAGTAAGTATATTCTTTAAAATATATATTAGAAAAGTTTATAAATGCTAAAAAAAGATTTAAAAAAATGACAGCCATAGCAATGGAAGCAGATAATCCAAGTAATGTATTTGCAAGAGTTAGGGAGTTCGCAAGGTCTTTGATTAGACATCATGAGATGGATGGTCAAAACGCAAAAACTCTTGAAGAGCACATAGCTGAAATTACCTCCAAAAGAGAAAAAATAAAACTTCCAAGGGAACATTTCTATAAATTTTGCGATGCCGTCAACGAAACAAATCCATTGCATTTTAATCCAGAATTCGCAAAAGCGCAAGGTCTAGACGACGTCATTGCTCCAGGCATGCAACTAGCAGCCCTTGGGGAGCAGTATATAAATGAGATATTAATCGGCATAAATCAAATAGTGGGGGTTCCATATTTACCAGCATCAATTGAGGTAGGTTTTGGTAAACATTTTGTTTATCCAGAAACCAAGCTTCTATGGGTTTGTTACGATTATGACATACAAGGGGATAATGGGGCGATTAAGCTTTCTTTAGTAGGGGGCGAGAGAAGTAATCTGCGCCAAATAGATCTCGATAAGCCAGAAATAACCAAGGCAGATAGAAGAATAATAAAAAAACTAGGGACAACAATAGAGGTTTTATTACAAAAAGAACATTCGACAGAGGATAAGCATCTTTACGGAGCCGACCACAAGCAAAACTATGCTTTAGATAAAAGAAGCCTTTTTTTAGAAAGTCTTGACGAAAATCCAACAGAGTTTAATAACATACCATTAATGTACCCAGCATCTTTTTTTACCGCGACTATATTAGACTACTTCAAATCACAACCAGGAGGAGCATCTGGAATTCATGTAGGGTCTGATTTTACTTTCTACGCAAATCCTATTCCAGAAACAGACTTGGTTGTTGAATTATTCTTCTTAAAAGAAAGCAAGAGAATGGTTGATGCAGTCGGGAGTCAAAATCATAAACCATCGATATATGCAGAAACTAGATTTCTCCCAGTCGATAAGAGAAGCCTTCTATTTGCTTCTTAAAGCCTCAAGAAAGAACTCTCTCTAATAGAACTTATAAATAATTAAGATATTATGATAGATATGAAACTAAAGATAATCAAAGAGAAAAGAGAAATTAAGCCTCAAATAGTTCGCATAACCAAGGAGTTAGGTATACCTCTCATAGGTCACATAGCGTTTGGGATCTTAGATAGGGCCCAAAATAATATGATCCAAGTAAGAGCAACTACAATCTGTAACGCCCATTGCCCATTCTGTAGCACCTCGGCGAATGACTTTAAAATTCATCCCACAAACTACGTTGTAGACATAGAGTATTTAGCAGAAGAAGTTGAAAAAATTGCAAAAATCAAAGGAAACAATCTTATAATTTTCTTAGATTCGGTGGGTGAGCCAACAACACATCCGCAATTCGTTCAGTTAGTACAAAAATTAAGAAGTATAAAAGAAGTCAAAGAAATAATAGTCATAACAAATGGAACTCTTTTAACTCTAGAAAGAATAAAGCAGCTTGAACAAGCAGGGTTAACGAGGATAAACCTAAGCTTTCACTCAACAAACCCAGATTTAGCTAAAAAGCTATTCGGCATTCCAAACTATGACGTAGAAAAAATAATTAGCCTAATAAAATATATAAAACAAAACACAAATATAGACATAATGTTAACCCCGGTGTGGCTTCCACATGTAAATGATGAAGAAATAGAAAAAATAATCAAACTCTGCAAATCTTTAAATGTAAAAATTGGCCTGCAAAACTATGAAACCTACAAATACAGCAGAAAAATGAAAGAAGCAAAAAAACAAACCTACTGGAAATTCTACAATCAAATAAAAAGCTGGGAAAAAGAATACAATCTAAAGCTAAGAGTAACTGATAAGGACCTCGGCATTGAAAAAAGACCAAGAATTCCAGAGATTTTTTTAATAGGAGAAAAAGTTCAAGCCAAAATTAAAGCTCCAGGATGGCTCCCAAATCAAATGATTGGCGTAGCTAAAAACATCTGCATTAGCATAAATAACTGTAATAAAAACGTAAATGATTTAGTAACTGTAAAAATCTTACAAAACAAAAACAATATTTACTTAGCAGAATAAAAACCTATATAAATAAGAAAACCTCAATAAATCAATTAAATAAGAGGTAAATATTGGCAAACACTCAAAAAACATGGGCTATTATTGCAGGGATTGTACTTGTACTTATAGGGCTTTTGGGATTTATCCAGTCTCCACTTTTAGGGATTTTTTCAGTTAATGCCCTACATAACCTAGTACATATAGTAACTGGAGCCATATTTTTATGGGCAGGGTTTACTAAAAGCAAAGTTGTAAAGCAGACAAATCAATGGTTAGGAGTAATATACATAGCAGTTGCATTAATTGGTTTCTTTGGTTTGCTCACTTTTTTAGCAGTTAATGCTGGAAACGACCCTGATAACTGGCTTCATTTAATATTAGGTATTGTCTCTGCAGGAGTTGGTTGGGGAGTTAAACAATAGTTAACGAATCTAAAGATTCAAACTCTCTAAAACTCAACGTAATTGTACATTTAAGTAGTCAAAAACCTTTATTATAGGGAGCTTAAAATAAGTTTAAATTAAATAAAAAACAAGGGGGGATTTGACAGTGGAAAAATTAGGAAACTGGTCATTTCTAATTGGTCTAATAATTGCAGTATTGGTTGGTTTATTTGTAGAAGCAGGACCAATTGTAGCGTCTGTCTTAGTAATATTAGGATTAATCGTAGGCTTCTTGAATATAACCGACAAAGAGACCCATGGTTTCTTAGTTGCCGCAATTACTTTAATGGTTGCAGGTCTTTCTGGTGAGTTCTTAGCAGCTATACCTGTGATTGGGAATATGCTATCAAGGATATTGAGCAATTTCGTAATTATTGTTGCACCTGCAGCGATAGTAGTTTCAGTCAAAGCGGTATATGGCCTTGCTGGGACGAAATAATCATTAATTTTTTTATTTTTATGAAAAGAATAAGAATTCTTATCGTTGGTAAAGTTATAAGTATATTTTTCAGAGCCTTTATAAAAGAGAATGCAGAACAATTAGGATTAACTGGTTGGGTTAGAAATACAAAAGACGGCAGCGTAGAGGCAGTTTTTGAAGGGCAAGAACAATCTATCGAAAAGATAATCCGCCTATGCAAAAAAGGCCCCCCACTCGCGAGAATTGACGATATTAAGATTACTGAAGAAAAACCTGAAAATAAGTTCACGTCATTCAATATCGTATATTAAAAATGGCAAAAATAGCTACATGTATCAGAGGCCTGGAAGACATTACTGCAAAAGAACTAAAGGGAAAAAAAGTGTGCCCAAGCAGGGTATCATTCTTGTCTCTAGCAAAAAACCACAAAACAGTAAATAATGTCTATGAACTATTCAAAAAGTTTAATTTTAAAGAATTTGAAGACATAGCAAAAAAAGTAGAAAAATTCGAAATAAACAAAAAAATAACAGTTTTATGTACAAGAGAAGGCACGCACAACTTTAAAAGTGTAGACGTAGCTAATGCTGTGTCACAAAAATTAAGAGAAATAGGTTTTATTACAGACTTCAAGGATTTTAAAGAAACGCTGATAATAGACGTAGTCAATAACATTTGTTTCATAGGCAAATTAATAAAAAGAAACTTATGTAAAAGAGATTACAGGGTAAAACTGGCACCAGGAACAATAAATGCTTGCTTGGCGGCATCAGTCTTAAAGTTAATCGAATTAAAAAAAGGCGAAGCCTTCCTAGATCCGCTATGTAAAGATGGAATAATAGCAATAGAAGCATCTTACATAACAAACAAAGTTTATGGTTTTGGCTTGGACGTTTATGCAGCAAAGATAAACGCAAAAATTGCAAAGAAAAAAATAAATTTTGGCAATTACGATTTAGACTGGTTGTCTATAAAGTTCAAAGAAAGCTCCATAGATAAAATAGCCACTTATCTTCCAACACCATCAAAAAGGAGGCAAAATCTAACAAGTTTTTATAGAAAATTCTTCCATCACGTAAGCTATGTCTTAAAAGATAAGCTGGCAATAATATGCATTAAACCAGAAGCAATAAAAAATATACATTTAGATCTCAATCTAATTGAAGAAAGAGGCGCGTTTGTAGGAAATCAAAAGTATGCAATACTAATATTTGAGAAACCTATTTAAATCAAATCAAACCCCTACTTAAATAATGTCAGAAGACAATCAATTAATTGCTCAAAGAAAAGAAAAATTATTAGCATTAAAAAAAGCAGGAATAAACCCATATCCATCAACTTTTAATAAAAAAGATTATAGCTTGGATCTGCTTCAGCAATATAAAAATCTAAAAAAAGAAGAAAAAACAAACAAAAAAGCAACAATCGCAGGAAGAATAATGACCCTGCGCATAATGGGTAAAGCAGGTTTCGCCCATGTGCAAGATGCAAAAGGGCAGATACAAATCTACGCAAGAGAAAACGATCTTGGAAAAGATGCCTATCATAGTTTCTCTAAGCTTGATCTAGGCGACATAATAGGAATAACTGGCACAGTTTTCAGAACAAAAAAAGGCGAAATCTCTATTTGGGTAAAAGATCTAAACTTATTGGCAAAAAGTCTCCGTCCTCTGCCTGAAAAATGGCACGGTTTGAAAGATACAGAAATAAGATACAGGCAACGCTATGTTGATCTTATAGTAAACCCACAAGTCAAAGAAACTTTCTTAAAAAGAAGCCAAATTATTTCTGCAATGCGCGAATTTCTTCTTAAAGAAGGATTCATACAAGTCGAAACACCAATTCTGCAATCAATCTATGGAGGCACAAACGCGCGCCCATTCAAATCCTTTTTGCACAATTTAAAAATCGATGTTTATATGAGAATCTCAAATGAGTTATACTTAAAAAGACTCATAGTTGGCGGCTATGAAAAAATCTTTGAGTTTTCTCCAGATTTTAGAAACGAAGGCATAGATTCAACTCATAATCCAGAATTTCTACAGATGGAAACAATGTGGGCATATGCAAACTACCAGGACAACATGAACTTCTGTGAAAAATTAATAAAATATATTGTAAAAAAAGCATTTAATAAATATAAGTTAACTTATAACAAGATAACCTTGGATTTTGGCAAACCATTTTCTAAATTAAGTATGCTAGACGCTTTAAAAAAATATGCTAAAATAAGTGCTGATAAATTAAATACACAAGAATTACTTAATCTACTAAAGCAACATAAACTAGAGCATGATTCAGATATCTCTTGGGGGAACGCAATAGCATTACTATTTAAAGAATTAGTAGAAGATAAGTTAATTCAGCCAACAATAATCTACGATTACCCAAAAGAAACTAGCCCACTGGCCAAAATTAAAGCGCAAGACCCCAGATTTGTAGAGCGTTTTGAACTTTACATCAATGGCTGGGAAATAGCAAATTCATACTCAGAATTAAATGATCCAGAATTATTAAAACAAAATTGGGAAAGCCAAGAAAAACTAGCTAAAAAAGGCGATGAAGAAGCTCAAAGAATGGATAAGGACTTTATTCGTGCCCTGGAAATAGGCATGCCTCCAACAAGCGGGCTCGGCATAGGCGTAGATAGGCTTGTAATGGCCTTAACAAACTCGCAATCAATAAAAGACGTTATATTTTTCCCATTTATGAAGCCAGAATAAGGAAAGGAAAAACTTGGTTGAGAAGGTTGAAACACTAGCTAAAAACTAATTAAACAGTTGCTACTATTTCTGATTCTGGCAGTTTCTCATCATTTCTTTGAATAATTATTGGATTCTTCTCGATTAATTGGTTTCTTACAGAAACTAGGAAGTTCAGTCTAATTTCTATTGACTCTTCATCTATATATGCTTGAAATGTCCATTTAGGTATTCTTCTTAAAGCAGATTTATCCATTCTTAAGAAGTTTGAGGCATTAAATATTTGAATTCCCGTTATAAAGTTTTCAGAGTCTATATCAATAACCATATTTTCAAATTCTAGAGATCTATCATATTCTCTATTTTTAACCTTGAAAAAGAGAACGTCATTTATATAATCATAATCCATTTCTCCTTCACCTGTTAAATGTCTATTTGCTTGTTTCATATTCTCGGTATTTGTTTCTGTTCTATAAAGTAGAAAGTAACTATATTAACCTTTCGGATGTTC
>ERZ1292623.3139-Hain-H51-01um-R1-3139-length-14267-cov-13_pt1 | contig 12069 bp, 12 predicted proteins | sample MGYA00564398_ERZ1292623 | MGnify/ENA primary metagenome ERZ1292623 (study PRJEB36523, sample SAMEA6512633) | groundwater metagenome | collected 2019-01-07 | study: AquaDiva: Metagenomics assemblies of 32 groundwater samples | reverse complement strand
ACTAATAAGAAAGCAATCGCTTAAACAATTAAAAAAGTAATTGTTAAAACAATTAAAAAAAGTAATTGCTTAAGCAATTAGAAAAGTAATTGTTAAAACAATTATAACATCGTTAATTTGAAGATGAAATTTACTCATCTGCACGTACATAGTCATTATTCTTTATTGGATGGCCTGTCAAAAATTGACCAGCTTTTAGATTATGTCAAGGAATTGGGAATGGATTCTTGCGCCTTAACCGATCATGGAGTCTTATATGGAGCGGTTGAATTTTACAAGAAAGCAAAAGAAAGAGGCATTAAACCCATAATCGGAGTAGAAATGTATCAAGCTTTTGAAAAAATGAATCAAGAGAGGCCAAATATTGATGATAAAAGATACCACTTCATTCTACTGGTCAAAAATGAAAAGGGGTATAAAAATTTAGTGAAATTAGTTACCAAATCTCACTTGAAAGGATTTTATTATAAACCAAGAATTGATGACGAATTATTACAAGAACATTCCGAAGGCCTAATTGCGCTTTCAGCCTGCCTGCAGGGAAGAATTCCCCGCCTGATTTTAACTGGAAAAATCAATGAAGCTGAAAAAAAAGCTCTTTTTTATCAAAATATGTTTGGTAAGGGAAATTTTTACTTGGAACTGCAAAATCATCCGAACATAGAAGAACAAAAAAAAGTTAATAAAGCAATAATTGCTATTTCTAAAAAATTAAATATACCCTTAGTGGCAACTAATGACAGCCATTACTTAAGGCCTGAAGACGCTCAAGCTCAAGATGTCTTAATGCTCATTAATACCGGCTCTAGTCCAAATGACCCAGAAAGATTAACTCTCAAAGGAGATGATTTTTCTCTTAAAAGCCCGGAGCGAATGATTGAGGATTTTAGAGATTGCCCCGAAGCAATTGAAAATACTCAAAAAATTGCTGACCTCTGTAATTTTCAATTTGAGCTGGGAAAAGTCAAACTCCCCTATTTTGAAGTCCCCTCTAAAGAAACGACTAAAGAGTACTTGAAAAAGCTCTGCCTTGAAGGGGTAAAAAAAAGATATGGATTGAAACCAAAAAAAGAAATTATTGAAAGATTGAATTATGAACTTAAGGCAATTAACGAAGCTGGCTTTGCTCCTTATTTTTTAATTGTTCAAGATTTCGTCAATTGGGCAAAACAAAACAGAATTGTTGTCGGACCTGGTCGGGGTTCAGTGGCTGGTTCTTTAGTTGCCTATGCCTTGAATATCACTAACGTTGAACCACTGCAATATAATCTTTTATTTGAAAGATTTTTAAATCCAGGAAGAGCGGCAGGCCTTCCCGACATTGACCTTGACTTTACTGATCGAAGAAGAGATGAAGTTATTAATTATGTATCGCAAAAATACGGCTCAGATAAAGTGGCTCAGATAATCACTTTTGGCACTATGGCAGCCAGAGCTGTAATCAGAGATGTTGGAAGAGCTTTGGGCTTGCCTTACAGTTATTGTGACCGATTAGCTAAAATGATCCCTTTTGGCTTAACCTTAGACGAAACTTTAGCTAAGGTTAATGAATTCAGAAATATCTATACCTCTGATCCCCAAGCTCAAGAATTAATTGATTTTGCTAAAAAATTGGAGGGAGTGGCTCGCCATGCCTCAACTCATGCCTGCGGAGTTGTTATTTCAGCTGAAAAACTTGATGATATTGTGCCCTTGCAACGTCCCACTCAAAACGATCAAAGCATTGTTACTCAATACGAAATGCATTCAATTGAGGATTTAGGACTTTTAAAAATAGACCTGCTCGGCCTAAAAAACCTAACTATTATTGAAGACACCTTAGCCAGAATTTATAAAGTCCAGGGTGAAAAAATTAATATTGAAAATATTCCTTTAAATGATGAATTAACTTTTAAACTTTTACAAAAAGGGGAAACGGTGGGTGTGTTTCAATTAGAATCAGAGGGAATGCAAAGATATTTAAAACAATTAAAACCAACTGTCTTGGAAGACATAATTGCTATGGTAGCTCTTTATCGCCCAGGCCCAATGTCTCTTATTCCTGAATATATCGCCGGCAAACACAAAAAGAAAAGAGTAGAGTATCTTCATCCTCAGCTTAAGCCGATTTTAGAACAAACTTACGGTTACCCAATTTATCAAGAACAGATTATGAAAATTGCCCAAGTTTTGGCAGGATTTTCTCTATCTGAAGCAGATGTTTTAAGAAAAGCCATTGGAAAGAAAATTAGAAAACTTTTGATGGCTCAGAAAGAAAAATTTATTGAAGGATGCAAAAAAAACCAAGTTAGAGAAGATATTGCCAATCAAATTTGGCACTGGTTTGAACCTTTTGCCAGATACTCTTTTAATAAAAGCCACAGCGCCTGCTATGCCCTTATCGCTTATCAAACCGCTTACCTCAAAGCTCACTTCAAAGTTGAATTCATGGCTTCTCTCTTAACCAGCGAAAGACAGGACGTGGAAAGAATTGGTTCTTTGATTGGGGAATGTAAAAAAATGGGTATTGAAGTTCTGCCCCCAGATATCAATGAAAGCCTGGTTAATTTCACAGTCGTTCCTCCAAGTAAAATTCGTTTTGGATTGTCAGCCATCAAAAATGTTGGGGCTAATATCGTTGAAATCATTGTCAAAGAAAGGAAAACGAATGGCATTTATAGTTCGGTTTCTGATTTTGTCCGCCGCATTAACTCCCGTGATTTAAATAAAAAATCAATGGAAAGCTTAATTAAAACCGGCTCTTTTGATGCCTTAGAGGAAAGAGGACAGCTCTTGGCAAACTTGGAAAATCTGCTGGAATGGTCAAAAGAAAACCAAAGAGTTCGTTTTAATGGCCAAAAAGGACTTTTCGACGGCGTAACAACATTTAATAATAATTTCCATCTAACTTCCTCTTCTTCAATTTCAGATAAAGAAAAATTGATTTGGGAAAAAGAGCTTTTAGGCCTTTTTATAACCAATCACCCCCTGAAAAATTACAAAGGATTTTTGGAGAAAAAAACAACTTCTATTGCTCAGGTAAAAAATTCGGCTTCCGAGCAGGATAATAAAATAGTTAATTTTGCTAAACGACAAATTAAAATTGGAGGAATTATTTCTTCTATGAAAAAAATTATCACCAAAGTCGGGAAACCAATGCTTTTTTTGAATTTGGAGGATTTAACCGATAAAATAGAAATTGTTGTTTTCCCAAGTATAATCGAAAGAAATCCAGCTCCCTTTCAGGAAAACAAAATCGTCTTGGTTTCTGGCAGGTTTGATTCAAGAAACGGAATCCCCAAACTTATCTGCGAAGAAATTGAGGAAGTTATCGAAGCATAATTTATGGATCTCAATAAAATTCGTCATTCCTTAGCTCATATTTTAGCTCATGCAATTCAGGATTTATATCCTGGAACTAAGTTTGGCATTGGACCGGTTATTGAAAATGGATTTTATTATGACCTTGACCTGCCAAAATCCTTAATTCCAGAGGACTTACTGAAAATTGAAAAAAGAATGAGGGAACTAATTAAGCAAAATATCATTTTCAAGAAAAATTTAATTTCTAAAGATTCGGCGAAAAAAATATTTAAAAATCAACCATACAAATTGGAGCTTTTAAAGGAATTTTACTCTGGTCATCGTGCTCCAGATAAAGTAAGTGTCTATGTAAGTGGAGAATTTACGGACTTTTGCAAAGGGAATCACATCAACTCAACAAAAGAGATACCGCTTGATGCTTTTAAATTAACGAAGGTGGCTGGCGCCTATTGGCGGGGTTCGGAAAAAAATCCCATGTTAACCCGAATTTATGGGATTGCTTTTTCCTCAAAAAAGGAATTATCTGAATATTTAAACTTGGAAGCGGAAGCGGAAAAAAGAGATCATCGAAAATTAGGAGAAAAATTAGATCTTTTTTCTTTCCAGGAAATTGCTCCCGGGGCCGCTTTTTGGCATCCAAAAGGAATGATAATAGTCAAAGAACTTGAGAAATGGTGGAGAAAAAAGCACGAGGATTCTGGATATTTGGAAACTAGCACTCCGATAATGGTTAAAAAAAGTCTGTTTGAGAAATCGGGTCATTGGGAACATTACCGAAAGAATATTTTTACTTTAGAAATTGAGGGTGAAACCTACGCTTTAAAGCCAATGAATTGCCCGGAAAGCACCTATATTTATTCAAGCAGAATAAGAAGTTATAAGGATTTACCTCTAAAATTTTCTGAAATAGGCAGATTGTTTCGGAACGAACTATCTGGAACTATTAGCGGGCTCTTTAGGGTACATCAGTTAACAATGGACGATGCTCATATTTATCTCAGAGAAAATCAAATCCAAAGCGAAACCAAGAACCTGTTAAAACTAGTGAAAGACTTTTACAGAATGTTTGGCTTTAAACCTGAATTCAAGCTCGCAACACGCCCTGAAGACTTCATGGGTTCGATCTCTCTTTGGAAGAAAGCTGAAAAATCTCTTTCCCTTGCCTTAAAGCAAAGCAAAATTAAATACGAATTAAAATCTAAAGATGGCGCATTTTACGGGCCAAAAATTGATATTTACACTAAGGATTCTCTAAAAAGATCTTGGCAACTGGCGACTATTCAGCTTGATTTTCAATTACCCGAACGCTTCAATCTTCATTACATTGACGAAAAAGGAAAAAAAAGAAGGCCCGTAATTATCCATCGAGCTATCTTTGGATCTTTTGAAAGATTTATTGGAGTGCTTCTTGAGCATTTAGCCGGAAGCTTGCCTTTCTGGCTTGCACCTGAACAAATTTGGATTATTCCAATTGCAAAACGACACCAGCAATACGCCAAAAAAATTCATTTAGAGTTAAAAAATCATAACTTAAGAATTAAAATTAAAAGTGACCAAGAAACGGTTTCAAAGAAAATCCGGGAAGGAGAGATTCAAAAAATCCCCTATCTCTTGGTAGTTGGTGATGAAGAAATAAAAAATAATGGAGTCAGAATTCGCTCTAAAAATAAGGATTTGGGCTTAATGAATTTGGGGAATTTTTTAGAGGAATTAAAGAAAATTGATAAAAACATTAAAGAATGAAGTTGGAAAAACTTGTAGTAATCTCTGGACCGACAGCTTCTGGCAAATCGGATTTATCGATAAAACTATCTAAAAAATTTAATGGCGAGATTGTCTCAGCTGATTCAAGGCAAATCTACAAAGGCCTTGACATAGGAACGGCCAAAGTCAAAAAAAAGGAAAGAGGGGAAATTCCCCACTATTTAATTGATATTAGAAAGCCAAACCAATTCTATACCGCCAGCCAGTACAAAAAAGAAGCAATTGGAGCAATCAATAAAATTATTAAAAAGCGGAAAGTTCCCTTTTTGGTTGGTGGAACCGGGCTTTACATAAAATCAATAGTTGATAATTTAAAAATTCCTGAAGTCAAGCCAGATTTAAAATTAAGAAAAGGTTTGGAACAAAAAATTGAGAAAATAGGATTAAGAAGCGTTTACGAAGAATTAATTAGAATTGATCCTGAAGCAGCTTACATTGTTGACGAAAAAAATCCAAGAAGAGTCATCCGTGCTCTTGAGGTAGCTTTGAAAACTAAAAAACCCTTTTCGGAATTAAGAAAAAAAGGGGAGGCAATTTTTAATACTCTTCAAATTGCTTTAAATCCTGGCGATAAAGAATTAAAAAAAAGGGTAACAAAAAGAACGGATAAAATGGTCAAAGATGGCTTGTTAAAAGAGGTTAAAAATTTAATTAAAATCTACGATAAAAATATAAGCACTTTTGACGCTATTGGTTATCGCGAGATAATTGATTATTTTGATAAAAAATACTTATTAGAAGAAGCTATATCAAAAATTAACACGAATAGTTGGCGTTATGCCAAAAAACAAATGAGTTGGTTTAAAAAAGACCCGAATGTTCATTGGGTTAAAAATCAAAAAGAAGCCGAAAAACTAATATACCAATTCTTAAAGTAACTTTTTAACGATTTTTTGAACTAATTCTGGACTAACCCTACCTTTTGTCTCAATCATAACCTGCCCAACCAAAAACTGAAAAGAAGTTGTCTTGCCATCTTGATAATCTGAAACTGCTTTTTCGTTTTTGGCTAAAACTCTTTTAATAATATTCTCAATTTCTGCGACATCCGTCATTAAATTTAATCCTTTCTCTTGAATAATATGGGAGGGATCCTCCCCTCTTAAAAACATTTCGCTAAGAACGGTTTTTGCAATTTTTGATGAAATTTTACCCTTGTAAATTAAAGCAATAAATTCACCGAAATTCTCTGGGGTTATTAAAAAACTTTCATCTTCTACAAAAGTTCCTTTCAATAAACCCTGCAAATCACTAATAATATAATTGGAACTAAGTTTTGCTAATTTGAAAAATTCTTTTTCTTCAATCTTATCCTTAATTTCTATTTCCTTAACCCAGTTCCGTAATTCAGACATTACTTTTTCGTAATATTCGCTCAATTCTTTATTTTGAGTAAAAATCTCAACCTCTTCGTTTGATAAATTGTATTCTTCTTTGAATCTTGCTCTTTTATTTTGAGGCAATTCTGGAATTTCAGCCCTAATTTTATTTAAGTATTCCTCAACGCCCAAATGAAGAGGCGGCAAATCCGGCTCTGGAAAATATCTATAATCATGGGCCTCTTCTTTTTTTCTCTGGCTTAATGTTTCTTCCTTATCCTCGTCCCAACCCCGGGTTTCCTGCACAATCTTTTTATCAGAGCTTAAAATTTTTCCCTGTCTTTCAATCTCATATTCAATGGATTTTTCTAAAGAACGAAAGGAGTTTAAATTCTTGATCTCCACCTTGACGCCAAGGCTGGCAGGGTCTTTTGTTAAACTAATATTCGCTTCTACCCTCATTTCCCCTTTTTCCATATTGGCGCCAGAAACATCAAGATAACGAAGAATTAATTGCAGTTCTTGAGCGAATTCTCTAGCTTCTTTGGCTGAATTAAGATCTGGCTCTGTTACCAATTCCATCAAAGGAATTCCAGCCCTATTAAAATCAACTAAAGAATAATCTGTTCCTTCTGGATGAACCAATTTTCCAGTGTCTTCTTCCAAGTGTATCCTTCTAATTTGCACTTTTTTTGAATCAATTTCCAAGAATCCTTCTTTGCAAAACGGCATATCATATTGAGAAATTTGGTAACCTTTTGGCAAGTCGGGATAAAAATAACTTTTCCGGTCAAACTTGGAGTGCTCGGGAATTTGGCAATTAAGAGCCAGGCCAGTTTTTATTACTTTCCCTACTGCTTCTTTGTTAATTACAGGTAAGGTTCCGGGCTGAGCAGTGCAAACCGGGCAAATATTAACATTTGGACTTTTCTCTTCTGAAAGGTTTGGGCAAGAACAAAACATCTTGCTCTTTGTTTTTAATTCAATATGGATTTCCAAACCGATTATTGGTTGATATTTCATTTTATTCAACTATTCTGCCATCTTTTGTTGCCTCGTTATCTTGACCCAAGAATTCATTGGCAATTTCAACGCCAGAACTAGTGCCAATAATATCAGCTCCCGAAGCCACCATCATTTCCAAATCTGATAAAGTCCTGATAGAACCAGCGGCTTTTACCAATAAACCCGGAACGGATTCTTTCATAATTCGCACGTGCTTTGCTTTTTCCTGCAATTCTGAAACATCTAAAGGATCATCTATGGTAGCTGTCTTAACGCAAATTGCGCCAGCTTCCCCAACCAGCTGGGAAGCTTTTTTTATCTCCTCGTCAGTCAAGTATCCTGAACCAATAATTATTTTTGTCGGACCAAGTCCGCAAATTTCTTTCAAGTCAGCTAAAACTTCCTCATACTTTTTATTTTTGAAATCGTCAATTTTCATTACTGCGTCAACTTCGTCACTGCCATCGCTCCAGGCCTTTTTTACCGTATTTATTCTTACTTCATGAGAACTGGAGCCAGTTGGTTCGTCAACCAAAGTTATTACCTTAACACCGCTGCCTTCCAGGACTTTTTTGGCATCTTTAGTATGTTCAGGAAAAACACAAAAACCGCGAAATCCATATTCTTTGGCTTCCTGAGCAACTTTTTGAAGATCTTCAATTATAGCGCCTTTTTTTAAAAAAGTTTGATCTATAATTTTAGCGATATCTTTTTTCATACTTGCTGTTCTTTTTTATCAGTGGTAACCCTTCCTCCTTGCCATTGGCCCCGATAAAGATTTGATTCACCCTCAACCTGAAAGAACATTATGTGAATCACTCGAGAGCCCATTTCAAGGTCAAAAGGCACATTTCTGAAATTATAAATTCCCATTGTTAAACCACCCTTGTAGCCGGGCGGCACTTGGCCGCCGAAAATATAAACGCCTGAACGAAATAGAGTTGAACGAGGAGTAGAAATAGCCAAAATATCTTCTGGCATATTAACCTCTTCAATTGTTTTAAGAGCGTAATAAGTATTAGGCTCTAATTCAACTTTTACATTTTTACCCTCTTCATACTTTGCAATTAATTCCATCTCCGGCGTTTCTCTTTCCTCAACCCCCAAAAATCCTTTCCCTGAAACTTTATACAACTCCCCTATCCTCAAATCAAAACCAGCTCCTTCAGGATTTTCCAATTCTCTTTTAGCAAGTCCTTCTACCAATTTTTTTTCTTTAACCAGTTCCAAAATTTTTTTAACTCCTAACACCGGCATAAATTCTAAGCGAGGCAACAAAGTTTTCACGGTAAATTTCGCAGGCAGTTTAGCATGGTTTCGTTAAAAACGAATAAACTGCCGAGAATTTAGATAGCGCCGAGTCGCTGGACGAGGCGACTATCGGTACCTGAAAACTTTAGTTGCCGAGCGTTTACTTTATTGCATTATATTCTAATAAAATTGTTTGGGGACCGAGTTTTTCAACGGACACAAGTTCAAGGTGCTTATCAAGTTCTTTATTAAAAAGATTCATCCCAGAGCCGAAAACCACAGAAGTTATTGTCAAATATAATTTATCAACCACGCCAGCTTCCATAAACATTGTATAAATCGTCGCACCCCCGCAAATCGCCACTTCTTTATATCCTCTTTTTTCAAGGTCCTCTATTAATTCTCTTGGTTCCTTTTGGGTAACTTCCACTCCTTCATATTGCCTGTCTTTGGAATAAACGATATTGAACCGGTCTTTTAATGGCCTGCCAATGGTCTCATAAGTATTTTGCCCCATTACTACCACGCCTGCCTCCTTTGTCCTTCTTGTAAAAAATTCCTTATCTTCCTTGCTTGTCCAATCGGTGGATGGCGCTTCAAGGTTCTTGGCAATTAAACCGTCTGCCGTTAAAGCCGCTATGATAAAAGTAGTCATTTCGTGTTATTATAATAAAATAATCATATCAGTATGCATCCTGAATTTCAATATTTAAATCTCTTAAGAGAAGCTCTCCAAATCGGCGTAAAACAAATTGATCGCGGCACCGGAGCTACCACCTATAGTATTTTTGGTCGCCAAATCAGATTTGATCTCAATCAGGGTTTCCCCCTTTTAACCACAAAAAAAGTCTATTGGAAAGGAGTAGTTCAAGAGCTTTTTTGGTTTTTAACCGGACAAAGCAATATTCGCTACCTAGTTCAAAATGATGTTCATATTTGGGATGACTATCCATATAAAATTTACGTAAAAAAGGCCGATCAAAAAATAGTTCCTTCTTTAACTAAGGAGCAATTTATAGAAAAGATAAAAAACGACGAGGAATTTGCTAAAACATATGGCGAACTCCCAAGAATCTATGGCGAGCTTTGGAGAAGATGGCCAGCAAAAGACGGCAGAGGAATTGATCAAGTCAAATGGGTTTTAAACGAAATCCAAGAAGACCCAAACTGCCACAACGCCATTGTCAATTCCTGGAATCCGGAATATTTATATAAAATGGCAAAACCAGAAGAAGCTTCCAGGTTCCCAATCTGCCACAACATGTATCAATTAAGCGTAAGAGCTGGAAAATTATCGCTTCAGCTCTATCAACGCTCATGCGATCTTTTCCTTGGCGTGCCATTTAACATTGCCAGCTACGCCCTTTTGACTCATATATTTGCGAAACTTTCTAATTATGAGCCCGGTGAATTCATCCACACTTTTGGAGATGCTCATATTTATGGAGATCATTTAGAACAAGTCAAAGAGCAAGTTCAAAGAGAGCCAAAATCCTTTCCTTCTCTCAAAATTCTTCCTGAAGCAACTTCTTTGGAAAATATTAAACCCGAACACATTATTCTTGAAGAATACGACCCTCATCCAATGATAAAAGCGAATCTCACGGTTGCTGGCGGCTACATTGAAGAAGAATAAAACCGATCAATTATCGGGTTTTAGTAATTTTAAGCGTAAAATTCGCAAAATCAACCAGAACATTATCGCCAAGCGCGATATTGTTTTCTTTTATAAATCCTTCTTTTACTTCAATTAAATATCTACAAAATGAAATCGGGGTAAAAACTGTGGGATAAGTGGAGAGCGCAACCTCCTCCTTGAAATCTATGATTTTAAAATTGCTGTCTATCCAAATCAAATCTAATGAAAATTTCATATCTTTCATCCAGATTCCGCAAATATCATCTGTCTCAAAATCAAAAAGCATAACGGTATTTTCTGGCAAAGAATTTCTCCCAGAAAGACCTTGAGCTCTTTTTTCTCTTGAATCAACCAACGAAAAATTATAAGATTTCATTGTAATTTGCTCATTTTTCTCCGACGCTTCGGTCAGAGTCCCGACTTCACCTGAACGTCGGGATTGATCTTCTTTTGAATAAAAATAGCCCCAAACCAAAACCGCAACCGCTAAAACGGCCACGATTATTAATAATAAGATCTCTCTTTTCATAAAAATGACGGGGCCTGCTTAGCACTCACCGATAAACATCTTTTCTATCGCCGAGATCAATTAGAAAAATTTTCTCGGGTGATAAAAATTTAAAGATAACACGATAATCTCTTCCTAATCTAAAAGAATGATATCCGGAAAATTTTCCCGAAAGAGATTTAGTATGCAAAGTCGGATGAAAGGGATTTTTAAATAAAATATCCAAGCTGGATTTAAGCTTGGGTTTAAGATGATTATCCAACCTCTCGACGGATTTTAGAAAACGGCTGCCAAGAATAAGCTTATACGTCATTTGTAGCCAATTTTCCTCAAAAAAGTTTTAGAGTTATAAACGTATTTTGGTTTTTCTTTCGCCGCCTCTAGCACTCTTTTTACAAAAGAAGCTTTATATTCTCCCTCAGCATCTTTCACATCTCTTAAAATAGGGAAAATAAACTCTTTCAAGAGCTCTTGTTTTATCTCTTTTTTAATTTTCTCGTAAGTTTTTGTGGTCATATATCCCCATTATATCTCTACCTTATATACAGTCAACCTATATCTATACCTTATCTATGATCCAAAAATAAGCTAAAACTATATATAAAAATAGCCCCAAACCAAAATTGCAGCCATTACAACGGCTACAACCCTCCATAGTAAAACCTCTCTATTTTTCCTTTGCCTCATAGGTTTATCTTGATTCATTTTTTGTGTAATTTTCGGTATAACATTCTCGGATAGCCCATTTGAGGATTAACTTTATATTTAATGTTTAGACTATTTAAAAAATCTAAACAGGCGTTTCTAGTTTTATCTACGCTGCCAAAGCTCTTTTTGGCTTCAACCTCTATGAAATTTCCTAATCCTTTAACTTGGTCTAAAACTACTTCAAAATTACCGCAATGAAAGCACTTGCGATTTTTTATTATGGTTACTTTAAGAATAAACCCAATCTTTTTAAAAATATCCTCAGCAGTTTCCGAACTATCAATGAAGGTTTCGTACTCATCTGTTTTCCTTAACCATCCATTTTTGCCAAAATGCAAAAAAGAGTAGTTTAAATGATTTTTATCCTTCTCGTACCTAATTCGTAGATATTCTATTGGTGGTTCTTTAATAAAAAAGTTTCTTTGTGACGGAACAAAATATTTATCAACCTGTTTTCGTATCTTGATAAATTGTCCAATTTTTCTTAATTTTCTCTCAACCTCTTTCGGATTTTCGATAACAGCTTGGATTTCTATTTCTACATTTTTCATATATTTTATCCTATCAAAAAA
>ERZ1292623.4083-Hain-H51-01um-R1-4083-length-12071-cov-12_pt1 | contig 12071 bp, 11 predicted proteins | sample MGYA00564398_ERZ1292623 | MGnify/ENA primary metagenome ERZ1292623 (study PRJEB36523, sample SAMEA6512633) | groundwater metagenome | collected 2019-01-07 | study: AquaDiva: Metagenomics assemblies of 32 groundwater samples | reverse complement strand
TAATTGGTCTTCATGAAACGCTTCGCGAAATTATTGACAACGCAGTCGATGAGGCACTTGCAGGCCATGCGACAAATGTCTGGATTACTTTAAATAAAGACAGTTCGGCAACTGTAGTTGATGACGGACGGGGAATTCCTATTGATATAATGCCTCAATTTAAAAAGTCCGCCCTTGAAATCGTAATGACTAAGCTTCATGCCGGTGGAAAATTCGGCGGCTCTGCTTATAAAATTTCAGGGGGTCTTCATGGAGTTGGAAGTTCTGTTGTGAATGCTTTGTCGAAATGGATGTGGGTTGAAGTCCTGCGGGATGGGAAAATCCACAGACAGGAATATCAGAAGGGGGCTCCTAAAACCAAGGTTGAAGTCGTTTCAAAGTCTAAAAACGAAGCTCCAAATTTCAAGGATGATAGAAAAAGCGGGACAACAGCTACTTTTCTTCCGGATAATGAAATTTTCTCAACAATAGAGTTTGATTTTGATACCGTAAAAAAAGCAATAAGAGAGAGAGCATATCTAGTACCAAATCTTTATTTTCATCTTTACGATCTTAGAAGCGATGAAATAAAAGAGGTTAATTATTATTTTGAGGGAGGCATAGCATCTCTCGTTACCCGTCTTAACGACAACAAAGACCCGCTTCATAAAACAATATTTATCAAAAAACAAAATGGGGAAGTCGAGGCGGAGATTGCGCTCCAATATAATAATGGCTATTCGGAAAATGTGGAAAGTTACGTAAACGTAATTAACACAGTAAACGGCGGAACGCATCTTACAGGTTTCCGAATGGCGTTAACGCGCGCGATAAATGATTACGGCAAAAAAATCGGAGCATTTAAATCTGAGGAAGATTCCATAACAGGAGATGATACGAGAGAAGGCCTTACCGCGGTAGTATTTATAAAAATGCCGCAGGATAAGATCCAATTTGAGGGTCAGACGAAAGGGAAGCTTGGAAATGCTGAGATCCAGCCTGTCGTTCAGGTAATTGTGAAGGAAGGATTAAGTACTTATTTTGAAGAAAATCCTGCGGATGGTCGAAGAATTCTTGAGAAAGTATATCTTGCTGCCAAGGCAAGACTTGCAGCAAAGGCGGCCAGAGAAGCAATACTACGAAAAGGAGCACTTGAGGGCTCATCTCTTCCCGGGAAACTCGCGGACTGTCAGGAAAAAGATCCATCAATCTCTGAATTATATATAGTAGAGGGGGACAGTGCAGGAGGAAGTGCCAAGCAGGGAAGAGATAGGAAGTTTCAGGCAATTCTTCCAATCGGCGGAAAAATCTTAAATACTGAAAGAGCCAGACTGGACAAGATAATCGAACACGAAGAGCTAAAGAATTTGATAATTGCACTTGGAATGGGAATAGGCGAGACTATCAAGTTTGAAAAGCTAAGATATCATAGAATTATTATCATGACCGATGCAGACGTCGACGGGGAACATATCGAGACTTTGATACTTACATTTTTCTACAGACACTTACCGGATATTATGAAGCAAGGCTTTCTTTATATCGCACAGCCCCCGCTTTTCAAAGTCGCAGCGGGAAAAGATATTCAATATGCATATTCGGAGGCAGAAAGAGACACTGTTATAAAAGGTATTAAAGAAAAAAATTCCAAATCCGCAATTACCATTCAAAGATACAAAGGTCTTGGGGAAATGAACCCCGAACAGCTTTGGGAAACAACCATGAATCCGGCAAATAGAATTTTAAAGCAAGTAACGATCGATGACGCGGAAGAAGCAGACGCAACATTCACAATGCTTATGGGCGACGAGGTCCCGCCGCGAAAACACTTTATCCAAAGCAATGCGAAACTCGCAACACTAGATTTATAAATTTTATTATGCAAGATTTGGGACAAGAACAAAATCAATCCACACAACAGGAGCAGAGATCTCCGGGAGGATATATTAAATTAGTGCATCCGCAAGAAGAACCAGAGTCTTGGACAAGTAGTGATGGAATAAAATTTGTAGACTTTCCGAAAAAATGGACCAGTCTGGGAGATGCCAGACTTGAATTAACAAGAACCAATTTTGAGCCATATAATCCTAATGAAAAAGCTATTCTGGTGACAGATAAAGGGCTCCAGGAGATAACAGAGGGCGATGCATTGGGAAGAGGTCTTTATGATGTAAAGATTCATATCAATCATCCTATTGCAAAATTTAGAGGAAGTGAATTTTTTGCAGGTGTTTCGATTGATGGCGAAACTGATTTGATTCAGGGACAATTCTATAATTCATCAGAGGACGAAGAGGATTATTCAAAAGAAAGATCAGACCAAAAGCTACAGATGGCCGGAACTGAGTTATGGGACTTGACTTTCGAAAAAGATGGTAAAAAAATATGCTTATATGTTCCTTATGAATCAACCGAAGAAAGAAGATTTGTTGAGGATTTGTATTTCAGGTTCACTGTCGCGCATCCACCACGGGAAGGAAAAATATAATGAATATTAAGAATTTGCCGGTGGGGAAGAATCCCCCTGAAAAGTAATTACCTCAGAAACCCCTCAAGCTACTCAGAGATCCAAAGACGCTCAAGCACAAAATCTTGATAAACTCCCTAGGTGCCAATAGGAATCCACCTCCCAGGTGGGATTATTTTATTCCAGAACGAGATGCTTGATTTTGCTTAGTTCTCTTTGGTAATCAACCTGATCTTTTAGAAAATCAGTATAATCTTCTCTCTTCTTGAAGAAGCTTAAAATTGTGTCAGTTTCACAAAAAGATTCCTCTTTAATATATTCCGGTAAAGAGGACCATGGATATTTAAGAAGTGAATTAAAATCCTTGACTATATATGAAGTGATAGGATTGAGATGAATATATCTTGAAACATGAAGTAGCTGCTCATCAGTTTCAATCAAAACCGCTTTGAACTGACCCAGAAAAAGATGACCTATTCTCTCGTTTTTAGTATTAAAGTATCTTGTGTAACTATTTTGAAAATTAGATAAAAATTTTGATATGCCTTTATCGGAGACTTGTCTTAAAAGAAAATGAAAATGATTTGGCATTAGGCAAAAACTTAGAATGTCTATCAGCTTGGGGCCAGTTTTAAATTTCACCTCAAGCTTGTTTCTCTCTGCACCAGAAAGTTTAAGAAATTTAGAAAACTTCAACGGCTGGCTGACAAATCTATAATAGTCGATAGAGGCAAGAGCTCTTTTCAATTCTAGCTTATCATCAAATGTTGGGCGATGATCGATACCCCGATTAAAAACATGATAAACCTGTCCCTCAACTAAGGGAAGCAGCCGCCTTGGCATATATATATTTTATTGTCGACAAAAACTCCCGAGGTGTCAATAGCAATCCACCTCCGAGGTGGGATTTAAAAACCTCCGAGGTGGGATTTAAAATTAAAATGAGGCTTGTGGGCAAAAGGATATTCGAATATAATATTTCTATGGATTTCTCAAAGCTTAGTTCGGGAAAAAATCCACCGGAAGAAATAAATGTATATATAGAAATACCCGAGGGCGTTTCGGTGAAATACGAGCTTGATAAAGACTCGGGTTTTATATACGTCGACAGATTTCTTTTTACTGAGATGAATTATCCGTTTAATTATGGATTTATCCCGAACACTTTGGCCGATGACGGCGATCCTGAAGACGTGATAGTTCTTTCAAGTAAACCAGTAGTGCCGGGAGTTGTAATTGCGTGCAGGCCTATCGGAATGCTTGAGATGGAAGATGAGGCAGGAATTGACAATAAAATTATCGCAGTACCAATGCCCAAAGTCGATAATAAATTTAAGGATTATAATGACGTGACAGATATCCCTGACGAAACAAAAGAGAAGCTTAGGAATTTCTTCGAAAATTACAAGAAATCCGAACCGGGAAAATGGGTGAAGATAAAAGAATGGAAAGGAAAGGAAATCGCCTTTGAGGATATAAAAAAGGCGATGAAGTGAATTTCTAATTGACCTAATTAACCTAATTTCTAAATTGGGATTTAATGCTTGGGAATTGTTTAGAAATTAGAAATTAGAGCTTAGAAATTTTTTATTTATGGCAGATATTGGAAAAATTAACCGGACAGAGATAACCACAGAAATGAAAAAAGCGTATTTGGACTACGCGATGAGTGTAATTGTCCAGCGTGCGCTTCCTGATGTAAGAGACGGGCTAAAGCCGGTCCACCGAAGAATTCTTTTTGCAATGCATGAAATGGGACTGACTCACTCGGCAAAATATTCAAAGTCTGCAAAAATTGTCGGAGAAGTCATGGGAAAATATCATCCTCATGGTGACATGCCTATTTATGATGCGCTCGTGCGACTCGCGCAGAGTTTTTCACTTCGATATCCTTTGATCGACGGACAGGGAAATTTCGGCTCAGTGGACGGGGATCCGCCTGCTGCAATGCGTTATACAGAAGCCCGGATGGCAGGAATTACATCTGAAATGCTTTTTGATCTTGATAAAGAGACTGTTGATTATCTTGAAAATTTTGACGCCACACTTAAAGAGCCGGTTTTCCTTCCTGCGAAGTTACCCAATCTTCTTCTTATGGGAAGTGAAGGAATTGCCGTGGGGATGGCGACAAAAATTCCTCCGCATAATCTCTCAGAGGTAATCGATGCAATAACTTTTACGATTGATAAAATAAAGTTTGATAAAACCTCAACTGATCCCATACAAAGCCTTTCCTCAACAGCCACAATTGACGAACTTCTTGAGTTTATAAAAGGCCCTGACTTTCCTACAGCCGGAAGTATTTATGATATTTCTGAAATTAAAAATGTCTATACCACGGGGCGCGGGAGAGTGTTAATAAGAGGAAAGGCAGAAATTGAAGATATCGGTCAGGGAAAAAGCGCAATCATAATTACAGAGCTTCCGTATCAGGTGAATAAAGCGCTTCTAGTTGCCCGAATTGCAGAGCTTGCCAAGGACAAGAAGCTTGAAGGAATTTCGGATCTAAGGGATGAGTCGGACAGACACGGAATGAGAATTATGATAGAACTTAAGCGCGATGCGGCGCCCCGGAAAGTTTTGAATAACCTCTTCAAGCACACAAGCCTTCAGACAACTTTCTCGGCAAATGTCGTTGCTCTTGTCAACGGAACTCCCCAAACTCTAAATCTCAAAACCATAATTGAAGAATATTTAAAACATAGATTTTTGGTGGTCAGGAAGCGCTCGGAATATGAACTTCGGATCGCAAAAGCAAGGCTTCATATTCTCGAGGGGCTAAAGATTGCAGTTGATAATATTGACGCGGTAATAAAAACCATTAGGGAATCAAAGACTCAGGAAGAAGCCAAAGAAAACTTGATGACGAAATTCAAGCTCTCAGAACTTCAGGCAACTGCAATTTTAGATTTGCAACTAAGGAGACTTGCAGCGCTTGAGCGGCAAAAAATTGAAGAGGAATACGAAATGATTAAGGAAACAATTGCGTACATTGAAGATCTTCTTTCCCATCCGCCAAAGATTTTAAAAGTCGTAAAAGACGAGCTTGCGAAAATTAAAGAAAAATATGGAGATCCGCGAAGAACCAAAGTCTTTAAGAGCAGGATTGGAGATTTTTCAGATGAAGATCTTATCCCAAATGAACCGACTGTAATAACCATGACCCAGACAGGTTATATCAAAAGGCAAAGTACGATGAGCTTTAAGACCCAGCACCGCGGCGGAAAGGGAATTAGGGGAATGACGACGAAAGACGAGGACAGCATTGCTCATATCCGCTCTGCAGAGACTCATGACAATCTCCTTTTCTTTACCAACAGAGGTAAGGTTTATCAAACCCGCGCTTATGAGATTTCGGAATCCCAGAGGACAAGTAAGGGCACTGCCGTAGTCAATTTGTTAAATATTGAACAGGGTGAAGAAGTAAAATCGTTTATAAATTACGGCAAGACCGACAAGGGAGTTTATGTATTCTTAACAACTAAGCGGGGGACTGTGAAGAAATCAAAGCTTTCTGATTTTACCAATATAAGAAAATCAGGAATTGTCGCGGTCAAGCTTGATAAGGGAGACGAGCTTGCATGGAGTGAGTTTACAAGCGGGGAGAACGATATAATCCTGACTACAAAAAACGGAAAAGCAATAAGATTTTCCGAAAAAGCCGTAAGACCTACGGGACGAGCGACTATGGGAGTCAGAGGTATAAGAATCGAAAGCGATGATATCGTAATTGGAATGGATGTTATAAATAAAGAGGCGAACGACGATCTTCTTACCATTATGGAAAACGGGCTTGGTAAGAAAACCGCAAGTAAGCTTTTTCGCGGACAGGGAAGGGGAGGTAAGGGAGTAAAAGTTGCCAAAGTTACCGCAAAAACAGGAAAGGTTGCCTTTGCGCAGGTAATCCCACCCAACTGTGAAGAAATAATTATGACATCCCAAAGGGGACTTGTGGTAAAGCTTTCTCTGACTTCGGTCCCGCGTCTTGCCCGTGACACTCAGGGTGTAATTCTTATGCGATTCACAAATCCAAACGACCACATAACATCCGCCACATTTGTAGAATAACCATGGATAAACATATCCTCATTTTCGGAACAAGTACTACATACGGAGCTTGGGATAGTCAGGGTGGTTGGGTTGCAAGGCTTAGAAAGTATATAGACAAAAATCAAATAGAATCCAATTTTAAGAACGAAATTTTAATATACAATCAGGGAATTTCAGGAGCAAAAACCGAAGACATATTGAAAACACTCGAACCTGAAGCGCAAGCAAGACTTGGTCATAACCGTGATAATGAAATTATAATAATATTGCATGTTGGCATAAACGATACTATTTATAATGAGGACTTAGGAAAAGTAGAGGTATCCCCGGATGAATTTAAAAACAATCTAAAACTTCTTTTAGATAAAGCTAAGCAATATTCTGAGAAGATAATTATTGTGGGTTCAATGCCGGTCGACAAAAGAGTCGATCCGATGCCATGGGCACCAGGAAGATCATATCGAAACGAATACGTCGGAAAATACAATGAGATATTAGAAAATGTTTCAAAAGAAGAAAAAGCTTACTTCGTAGAAGTCTTTAAGAAATTTATAGACACTGACTACTCAAGTTTTCTTACCGATGGAGTCCATATGAATGACGAAGGACATAAAAAACTCTATGAAATGGTTCGAGATTTTTTACTTGAAAAAAAGATTATATGAGAATTGATGGGAAACAGATTGCGCAGGAAATTTTTGAAGAACTTAAATTACGAGTTGAAAAACTTAAAGAAAAAAATATTATTCCCCATCTTCATATAATAACTCTTACCACAGACCATGCTTCCGAATCCTATGTAGGACAGAAAAAGAAAAAGGGCGAAGAGATTGGAGCCAAAATTACTGTTGAGAATTTGGATCCGAGGACATCTACTGAAAGTTTGCTTGAGAAAATTGAAAAATTAAACCAAGACTCAACCGTTCACGGAATAATTGTTCAAAGACCTTTCTCTCCGCAAATCGATGAGGAAAAAATTGCAAATTCTATAAATCCGGGGAAAGATGTAGACGGTTTCCATCCGGATTCCAAATTTTCTCCGCCAATCGCAGAAGCAGTATTAAGAATTTTGGAATGTATTTTTAAGTCCACCTCCGAGGTGGATGAAGCTGGCACCTCGGAGGTGTTAGCTTGGCTTAAGACCAAAAAAATCGCCGTCGTAGGCAAAGGAGTGACAGCAGGCGGACCCATCATGAAAACACTCGGGGAAACAAGGTCCGACCTTGTAGTGATCACATCGAAAACCAAAAATAAACAAGAAATTTTAAAAAATGCAGATATTGTAATTTGTGCAGTAGGGAAGCCTAATGTCATTAGAAAAGAAGATCTTAAGAATGGCGTAATTTTAGTAGGAGTAGGAATGTTCAGAAGCGATGATGGAAAATTCCACAGCGATTATGAAGAAGAAGATATCAAAAATATTGCATCATTTTATACACCCACCCCGGGTGGAGTCGGACCTGTAAATGTCGCCATGCTCCTTAAGAATTTAATAATTGCCACTGAAAATCAGGCAGGATTAAAATAACCAACTATTGACTGAACTATTTCTTTTTCCATGGCAGGATGTGAAAGATCCCTCTTTGTAATCATTTCATAAGCTTTTTTGTAAACTCTGCTTACAATTCTTATATCAGCAAGACTTAGCTTTGGAACAGCCCCTTGACCGGTAAATCCAAGATCCTTTAATTTCCTCCTGAGTATTTCTTTATCATAACTATCGGGATCTTCACCGCGCAGAAAACGTCTCTCGTAGGTGCCAGCGTCCCAAAATCTTGAACTATGCGGAGTAAGTACTTCATCTATAACCATTAAATTTCCTTCTCCGTCCAAACCTGCCTCAAATTTAGTTGAGGCAAGAATAATGCCCCTACTCCTACTTACTTCTTTTCCTGTTTGATTGAGTCTTATTAATCTTTCTTTAAGAATATCGAAAACATCTTTTCCTGCCTGCTGATTTACAATTTCTCTCGCTTGTTCTTCTGTAATTTCTTCGTCTTTATCGCTTTTGGTTGTGGGAGTAAAAATTGTTCCCATTGGAAGTTCCTGATTATCCATAAGATCATCAGGGAAATCTATTCCATAGATATTTCTTCTTCTTTCAATTCTATACTTATGGTACGCAGATGTTCTCGTCGAGCTTCTCTCAAGATAGGATCTGAAAACAAACTCCACATCAAATCTTACCTTTGCTTTTCTTGCGATGGTAACAGCCGGATCGGGAGATCCTAGATAATCATTTTCTATTATATTTTTTGTCCGGGTTTTCCACCAATTTGATAGCGCATTGACCGAAGCACCTGAGCCGGGAACTGAACAAATCAGAATATCGTGGGCTGAATTTCTATCAGTCTTTACTATTACCAACTTATCTTCAACTGTCCATATATCTGCAGTCTTACCTGTTGTTTTATCGCCAAACGCAGAAGGAAGATCAATCGTAGTGATTCCAAATTGAAAGTTCCCAGGTGGCGCATCTTTTATGAGCGCAAGCCTTCCTTCTCTTTCTCTTACCATTTCGCCCAAATTATAGCACACCATTTGACACTACAGTCAAAGACGATTAGAATAATCCAAACCATGTTTATCGAAGCACCCCGACCAACGCCAAGCCCCGAACCTGAAAAAATAAACGGAAACTTCAAAGGCCAAGATATTCTCTCAATGGACCGATTTGACACATATTCTCTTGATGTGCTTTTTGATGTTACGAAAGACATGCGCGAAATTGCAGTCAATGCAGAGCCTTGCGATATTCTAAAGGGAAAACAGGCAGTTTTACTTTTTTATGAACCTTCTTCAAGAACCCGAGGATCATTTGATGCAGCGATGAAGCAACTTGGAGGACAAACAATAGTCGTTGAAGATCCCCAGCATTTCTCGTCTGTTGCAAAGGGCGAAACATTCGAAGATACAATCAGAACTTTTGAGGCGTATTCTGATTTGATTGTATTAAGACATCCTATTACAGGATCTCTTCAAAAAGCAGCAGATATTGCAACGCGTGTTCCAGTAATAAATGCAGGGGATGGAGGACAAGGAGAGCATCCTACGCAAGCGCTTCTTGATTTGTACACAATAAAAGAGCAACATGGAAGACTTGATAATCTTACTGGAGTGATAGCGGGAGATTTATTGTTTGGAAGGACTGTAAAATCTCTAATACGCGGTCTTTCTCTTTATCCAGGCAATACTTTACATCTTCTTTCCCCCGATGAACTAAGATTGCCTAGAAAAGATTTTGAAGAATTTGTAAGACGTGGAGTTAGAATGATTGAAATTTCAGACCCAAAAGATATTCCTTCTAACGCGAGCTTTTGGTATTGGACACGTATACAAAAAGAGAGAAGGGTAAAAAACGGATTAACAGTAATAAGAAATTTAGCAAAAATGTTCGGAATAAAACAGGATATGAAAAATCCTTTCATAGTTGATAAAAAATTACTTGATGAATTGGGTGGCGTAAATACTATCCTCATGCATCCATTACCAAGAGTCGGAGAAATTCTTGAAGAAGTAGACGAAGACCCAAGAGCAGTTTATCTAAAGTCTCAAATAAGAAACGGGATGTATGTGAGAATGGCGCTTTTGGGCTTGGTTTTGGGAAAAATTGACAAGGACTAAATACCTTGCTATAGTTTAATCCCAGGAGCGCAAAAGTTCTGGTTTTTTTATGGTCGAGAGTACAGAGCAGCAAGCTCGAATAATGAATGAAATTTATAAGGACGCTATTCTTGCTACTGGAGTTGTCGAATTTGGAAATAAAAAGGTCCGTGCGGCAAAAGGAGATTCTTTAGTTTTTTATTCCCTAGTTTTTTATTCCATCTGGATAACTCCTCATTCATCTTTTCAGTCAAGTTGTGAAGGAAGGGTATTTACATATGCTGAATCTGAAAACGGAGAAAGTTTTCAAAGCACAGGTACAAAATGCTCGTCTTGTCCGAACGCACCCCAACTAAACATTTCGATCTCAAGAACAGACATTCAAAGAAAAGTACAATCGGAGATTAGACGAGCAAGTGGCGACCAAGTTCTGAAAACAATCGAAAGACTAATCGATATTCCCAAACGCGACTTATCCTGAATAAATTTGACAGTTTTAGTTAAAACTAATAATATATCCTAAGTGGAAAATCATTGGAAGGATAATAGTAATACCGCGTTCGCATTCGTCCTCTTCTTTTTCTTAGGACTTTTTATTTATACCAAGCTTGCAGGTCCGATCCCATTTCTTGTAAACAATTACACAACCACCAAGAATGACTCGTTCCAGACTTCGGGGCAGGGAAGTGCTTCGGCTGCACCAGATGAGGCAACTATTTCCTTTGGCGTTACGAAAACCGCAGGGACAGTTGCGGATGCACAGGATCTAACAAATACTGCAATTGAAAATATTCTGGAAAATTTGAAGAGTCTTGGTGCTTCAGACAAGGATATTAAGACGACAAATTATTCTGTAAATCCTGATTATAATTTTGATGGCAGACAAAGAATTTCTGGATATACTGTCACACAAAATATAGATCTAAAACTCAAAGACATAAAAAACACCAATAAGGCAGTGGACGCAATTACTAGCGGCGGGGCAAATCTCGTAGGACAAATTCAGTTTGGCTTCTCAGACAGCGCCAAAGCAAAGCTTGAAGAAAAAGCACGCAAGGAGGCAGTCAGCAATGCTAAGCAGAAGGCTCAAAGTCTTGCTAAAACCGCGGGAATAAAATTGGGCAAGATAATAAATGTTCAGGAATCTTCAAATGATTTCTCACAACCAATTCCATTCCTTGCAAGAGAAAAATCCGACACTAGTTCGCCGGCAATTCCGGAGACAGAAATCCCGACTGGAGAGAATAATATAAAGATTTCAATAACCCTCACCTATGAAACCTACTGAAAATTTTGAGAAGATTGTCTCAGAGCAAGTGCAATTCTCATAAAAGATAGAGTTTCTTTTCCTGCACCGTTGTGTCTATATCTAAGATTTTTAACTTCTTCGTCCGTGGAGTTTCTAAACAACCCTATTGTAATTTGATCATCACTTAACCCTCTTTGTCTTGCCCCACTTCTTATAGCAAAAATCATTCGATTATACATGGACCTAAAATTTTGATCTATTTGTCTTACTCTATCTAATCTAGTATCTTGCTCTGAAGTCCAACTAGGATCTGATCCGGGGATAAGTAGATTAAGAAGCACAGTATCATCAGTTAAATCTTCAACAAATTTAGCGTTAAATAGCTTTGCAATCTCTAATTTGTTTTTTGATGAAAATGACCCATGAGGCACATGTCTTGAGAAAAAATCAACTAGCTTAGCATCCCATCCCTTCATTTCAGATCTCTCACTACTTAAAATAGGCTCATGAATAGATTGTGGACCATGGACTGTTTCGTTCAGATTTATAGCGCCTTCCAACTGAACCACCATTCCTCTCATTTTCGGATTTGTTTCAGCAAGTTTTTCGTAATAGTCTTTTATCTCAATTAATTCCTTCATGGTAGCGAGAATACTATCACAATTATGCTGTGTTTTCAATCCAAACTACTTATTTCCGGAGTGGAAGGCTTCGTGGATCCTC
>ERZ1292623.3309-Hain-H51-01um-R1-3309-length-13799-cov-14_pt2 | contig 12071 bp, 18 predicted proteins | sample MGYA00564398_ERZ1292623 | MGnify/ENA primary metagenome ERZ1292623 (study PRJEB36523, sample SAMEA6512633) | groundwater metagenome | collected 2019-01-07 | study: AquaDiva: Metagenomics assemblies of 32 groundwater samples | reverse complement strand
CTCCCAAAATAAACATTAGATCTTTTTCCTTCTCCAGTATTTATCTCTTCCATACGAATCAGCTTGGCATCCTCAAGCTCCTTTAATTTCCTAAAAAAAGTCCTGTAAGAAATAGTTGAATCATAAATTCCATGCAATTCCTTGGATGACTTGCCAGAATTTGTCCTAACAAGCTCCAATAATTGTTTCTCTTCATCATTTAATTCAGTCATATTTCTACTGGTAAATTCTGCTAATTTTCCCGTCGCCTCTTTCACATCTTCCTCTTCAATTTTTCTTTTTAATTTTCTCTCAGCAATATTCCCAGATTCCTTGAGTAAATGCAACCCAGCTCTCACATCGCTTAATTCAAAAGTCTTCCCTGCAATTAATTTCAATGCAGAATTCCCCCAAACGCCTTTTGCAAAAGCATAATCAACCCTATCCTTAAGTATTCCATAAATCTCATTAAGATTATAAGGTCTGAATTCCAGAGTTTCTAGCATCAGTCTGGAGTAAATTCTTCTGTCAAGTAAGGCTAAAAATTCCTTATTATTAGTAATGAGAATAATGCTCTTTCTAAAAAGATCCTCAGCAAAAGAATACAAAATGCCCATAGCTTCATTAGACAGCTTATCAGCTTCATCAAAAACAATAACACTAGATTTCTTATTCAAAATCTTTGAGACTTCATTCATTAATTGCTCAGTTGTTTTATTTATAGTAAACCTATAACCAATCTGATTACAAATATCCAAAATAATTTTATGTGCGCTGTCCTTCTTCCAGCAATTAACATATAATCTTGTTATATCATCAGTTTGTTTCTCTAATGCCTCTAAAACCTTTTTAGCTGCCAAAGTCTTGCCGATTCCAGGATTTCCAGTTATAAACAAATTTTTTCCGCTTCGTTTCTTAAATAATGGCTTAATACACTCAGCAATCCTATCATTTTCATTTTCCCTATATGGAATCTTCGGAGGAGTAAAATCAACATCTAAAGCGATCTCATCTTTAAATAGGCTTTCACCATCTTTTAAAGCATCATCAAACAAACCCATAAAGATAATAATAGATAATAACTTATAAGGATTATTATATTTCTTCTACACCTTCTTTTGTTAAAGCCACAAGCCTTATCCCTACTCCAAGTTTAAGTAAGGCAGAAATTAAAGCCATGTGCTCCTTCCCAGAACCAGAAATAACATTCACACCAACTTCTGTATCCTTAACCCTTTCCTTTAAAATGTTATAGATTTCGTCCCTTAATTCCTTCAATCCTGCTTCAACCTTAACAGACATTAATTCAGTTTTCTCATTCTTATTAAAATTCTCCTTTCCATAGTCATTAGTAATCAAGATTATCTTGTCCCATTCATCACCTTCAATCAACCTAGCTACATGCCCCCAGGTTCCTTTTCCAGTAGATAAATTAGCTATTAATGTTGGCATAGTCTTAAGAAAAATCCCCACTATTTAAGCTTTTAGCGAAAAACCAATAGAATAACCATAAAATTTATAAATAAACCAAACTTATAGATATCCATAGGTTATGTTAATTATACAATGACTAATATTCCATTAAACTTAAAATTAAAGAAGAGGGTACAAAGGGATCTAGCGTATGCTCAAGACATTTTAATTGGGGAGCTATATAGATTTTTTCCGGATGCGATCATTCATGGTGGTACAGCAATATGGCGCTGTTACAATGGAAATAGATTCTCCGAAGATATAGATGTTTATATTCCCAAACATAATGAAATAATAAACAATTTCTTCAAATCGCTAGAAATAAGGGGCTTTAGTATAGTTAAAAAAAGAATAAAAGAAAACTCGCTTTATTCGAAACTGACCTTTAATAGTCGCACAATAAGATTTGAAGCAACATTCCAAACAAAAAAATCTGTTTTTAAAAGATACGAAACTTCTGAGAGCTTTTTTATTAATATTTTTACACTGTCCCCAGAGAATTTAATCATAGAAAAGATAAGTGCTTACTTGAAAAGAAGGAAAATCAGAGACTTGTACGATATTTTCTTTTTATTAAATTATATTGAAAAAATTGATAACGTAAAAAGAGATTTAAACAAATTGATTAAAAATTATAAAAAACCATTTGATGAGGAAGCGTTAGCAGAAATCATAATTACTGGAGCAGTCCCAGATTCACAGCAACTCATAGAATCGATAAAGAAACAGGTAAGATAAAATGGGTAAGATAAAGTACATCGATAAAATTAGAAGATTTTTAAAAGAAAGCCCCGTTGTTAATATAAATTCTCTTAAGAAATTTATAAATAAAAAGAACAAAGATTATATTTATTTGATTATTAATAACCTAATTAAAAAAGGAGAAATGAAAAAAATAGTTAAAGGGTTCTATAGTATACATGAAGATCCTTCATTGGCCGTCTTTTGTTTTAAGCCAGCTTATTTGGGTTTACAAGACGCCCTTAGCGTTCACGACTTGTGGGAACAAGAAACGAATCCTGTTATAATCACAACCAAAAAAGCCAGGGTAGGGTTAAAAAAAATATTTGGTAATAATGTAGTAATAAGAAGGATTAATAAAAAATATTTTTTTGGTTTTGAATACATAAAACAAGGAGACTTTTATTTTCCTTATTCAGACATAGAAAAGACATTTATTGATATGGTCTATTTTAAACAATATTTAGATAAGGAAGTATTGAAAGAATTTTCAAAAAAAATCGATAAAAAGAAACTTGATTCTTATTTGAAAAATTATCCTGAAAGAATAAGAAAAAGAGTCAAGTCATATTTAAAAATTTAAAAAGCATATTCTTCAAATTTATGAACTTTCAAATTAATAACACTCTTCCAATCTGGATTAAATCTTTAAATTCTGAATTGAAGAGTCTTAGTAAAGCCCACCAATAAACTCCCCAATAAAGTAAGTAACAACAGCAGCAACAAATCCTAATATTAGCATCTCAAATCCAGATTTAAACCAGTTTTTCTTAGTCAATCTCGTTTTTAAAGCTCCAACTATAAATAAAGCCAAAACTGTTAAAACTATCGACACAATTAAAGCATCACCAACATTCTCAAAAAATAAATACGGGCTTAATGGTATCAAAGCCAAAATAAAAAACGTAAAAAACATAACAAAAGCAGCCTTGTAAGGATTCTCAAATCTTCCAGGAACAATTCCAAGCTCAGCAACAGTCATTTCCTGCAAACAAAGTTTCTTGTCAGAGCAGATAGTATTAACAATCTTTTTCAAGTCTCCTCCTTTAAACCCCTTACTCCTATAAATCATTTCGACCTGTTTCTTAACCAACCTGGGAGTTCTTTCTATTCCTTCTTTTTCAACATCAATATTCCTCTTCATTAACTCAGCCTGACTTTTTGTAGACAAGTAAGTCCCAATGCCCATCGAAAGCGCAGCAGCAAAAACCTCTGCAACACCCGCAATCACAATAAAAATATGAGAAAAGGCAGCGCCAGCAACCCCTGACAAGAACCCTAAAGTAGAAATCAAACCGTCTTCAGCACCAAAAATAAAATGTCTAATGAATTTGCCTTTTTTATGCTCCTCATGCAGAACCTTTTTCCTCTTTTTTTGCATAATCAAAATTAACTTTTATTATTATTTAAATCTATTTAACCCCCCATCTCTCTATAATAACTCTATCCCTATCAAAACCCATATCTTTAATCAATAAATTCAAAGTATCATTAATCATCTGGTTTGGCCCGCAAATATAAAAATGCTTATCCTTATTAGAATCAATAATCTTAGGTAAAACCTCAGTTACCCTTCCTTTAAAATATTCCCAATTTTCACTGGGCCTAGTAGAGCACAAGTAACTTTTAAAATTTTGTTTCTCTTTAACTAATTTTTCAATTTCCTCCCTAAAAAAGAAGTCATGTTCGTATCTGAATCCAAACACTAAAGTAACTTTTTTATCAAGATATTTCTCAAGAACATCGTGCATCATGCTTCTCAAAGGAGCTATTCCACTGCCGCCGGCAACAAATACAATCTCGCTAGGCAATGGTTCCTTAACATTAAACACTCCAAATGGCCCTCTTATCTTTAATTTGTCACCCTCTTTAAGCTCAAATAATTTGGGGGAAACTTTGCCCCGGTCATACTTTCTAATCAGCAAATTGATTGTGTCCTTCGACGGAGAAGACGCAATAGAAAACGCCCTGTTTTCTTCCTTTCCATCAACATTAACGTAAGTCAAAACAAATTGCCCTGCTTTAAATTCAAAACTACCATGAACATCTAGTTCTAACAAAAGAGTATTCTCATTAAGTCTTCCCACTTTAATCACAGTTGTTTCATAAAATTGCGGCAATCCCATTTTACTAAAAATTAGAAAATTAAAAAACACTATTTAAAGTTATTTATTAACGGCATTAACTGCCTAACCTCTCTCTCAATAAAAATTCCTATAGTTTTACGCTAAAATCCAAAGGATCATCCTGCACATATCTGATACCATGTTTTAAAGCTATCTCGGCCTTTTGCAATTCAGCACCCAAATCAGCAGCATGTTGCAATGAAGATATTAAATTTTCTCTGATTATAGTATTAAACACTTCCATGGCACTATTTCCAACAACAACCTTTTCAACCTTATTGGCTTTCTTACAAAATGCAGCCTCTAATAATTCTTTTTCCCTGTTAATTCTAATTAAAAAATACCCGAAAGGATCCATTCTCCAATCCCTAATCCTATCATACTTTGCCTCTATTATCTCCGCTTCCTCCGCATCTTTCACCATGTTTCTTTCCTTTTCAGGATCCCACCACTTTCCTTTGCTTTCCATAATTCCTCAAAATAACTAAATATTAATAAAGCACAATAATTTATATAGGTTTATAAATCTTTTAGATTTTAAATAAAAGGTTTTAAATAAATATAGGCAAAGCCAAATGGAACAAAAAAATCATCTTCTAAAATTCTGGGAAGAAAAATTTAAATTCCGAGATCTAGAGCTAGAGGCATTTAGATCCCTTAAAAGAGAAGACTTTATTCCAAAGCAACTAAAACCATATGCTTACCAAGATACTCCTCTACCATTATTAAGGGGAAAAACAATTTCGCAGCCAACAACAATAATGATAATGACTGCCGCTTTAGAATTGCAACCAAATGAGAAAGTATTTGAAATAGGTACAGGTTCAGGTTACCAAGCAGCCATTATAGCAAAAATAGTAGGTCCAAAGGGTAACGTAATAACGACAGAGGTAATTCCAGAATTAGTCATTTTCTCAAGAGAAAACCTAAAAAAAGCAGGCATTACTAACGTAGAAGTTTATGAAGAAGACGGGTCAAAGGGTATGCAAAACCAGGCACCATTTGATAAAATAATAATCACAGCGGCCTGTAAAGAATTTCCTCAACCGCTTTTGGATCAATTGAAGCCATATGGCATAATAATAGGCCCAATAGGAAACAAGGAGGAGCAAGAATTGATAATGGGCATTAAACATCCAGAAGGATTTATTGAAAAGCGTTCAATAGGGCCGTTTCTATTCACACCAATGTACGGTAAATACGGTTTTGAAATTTAAATCGACACTTTGTATAAACTCCTCTCTGTTAATATAGCTTTAATCCTGGAATATTCTCAAAATGTTTTTTATTCTTAGTCAGCAACATAAAATTATTCGCTATGGCAATTGAGGCTATTAGTAAATCCCTAAAATCTACAGTTTGTCCTTTGTTTTTCAATGTTACTAATATTGTACCCGCCAATTTAGTAGACTGTTCAGATAAATTCAATAGGTCCAATGTAGATATGAGCTTTTCCACTTCCATGAAATTTAATTTCCTATTTTCAGATAAAGCTGCTCCATAATACAGTTCAAATAGATTTATGTATGTTGTCGCTAATATATTGCTTTCTTCTATATTTTTTATCAGGTTTACTGTATCCTTATTTGATCTCAAAATATCTACTAAGATATTAGTGTCTAAACAGACTCTATTTTCCACTTTTTCCAACCCTTTCTTAAGTCTTCCATAAAAACTTCTGCTTCCCTATCACTCATTTTCCAGGTACCGGCAAAATCGCTTAATTTATTTTTCACTCTTTTATGCAAATAAGTTAAAGCATCATCTATTGAAACGGATTTCTTTTCCAGGGTCTGTAGTTTTCCTGCTTCCTGACAAAGCCACTCGTAATTTTTCTTGCTAATCTTTATTGCTTTTGTTTCCATAGTTACTTAGTAGTAAAAGTAGTATTTAAATCTTGCTATACGTCGACTGCAATAATAAAGCATCTTTCTCTATGTTTGGAGACTCACAAGTTACAACCCCCTTGCATTTAAATTCCTTTAATGCTTTTAATAAATCAGCATAATTAAATTTTGATTCTTTTAAATTTAAATGGTTTTTTTCTCCTTTATCCCCGTAGGCAATCCCAGAAATATGTATGTGCATATTATTCAAAACAGTTTTTCCAAGTCCTTTCTCAAGTTCAGTTAAAATTTGCTTAAACTCCTCTCTTGTGTTAAAAGCGCCTAGTGAACGAGCCATCATATGCGAAAAATCTACACAAGGCATAACCTGGTCAATTTCTTGACTTAATTTAATCAATTCTTTCAAATCTCCAAACTGGGTTGGTTTCCCTGAAATTTCAGGCCTAATCCAGATTTTATCATCGTGTCCCTTAACTTCTTTAACAATTGTCTTAATTCCTTCTTTAATTTTTTTGTAAACTTTCTTTGGATCTTGACCTTGATAATATCCAGAATGGAAACACACAGACCACCCACCACATAATGAAGTTATTATAGCTGAATTTTTTATATAACCAATACTGGCATAATACTTCTTCTTTTCTTCAGAGTTTAAATTAATAAAATAAGGCGAGTGACAAGTTATAACAATATCATTTTCTTTAGCAATTTTTTTAACTTCTGGTGCTTTCTCTTTCTTAATATTAATCTGCCTCACAAATTCTAATTCAAAAGAACCTAAGCCCATCTGTTTAACATCTTTAATCCCTTGAATAGTATCTCCTTTAGTGCTTACAGGAATACCCGCTGTTCCAAATCTCAATCTGTCCATTTTAAATTAATAGGCCTGTATTTTTAAATCCTTTATTCGTTCAAAGTGTTTAATATTTCTAGTTAACAAAGGTTCATTATTCTGAATCGCTATTGCGCCAATCATAACCTCTTCTATATCAATTATGCTTCCTTTGTCTTCAAAATCAATTTCTATTTCTCCAGCCAATATAGCACTCTTTTTATCTAAAGGTAAAGTAATAACGCTGTCTAAAAATGCTATTATGGAATTTTTTTCAGATTTGATATTTTTACCATACCTAGTACCAGCTATTAGCTCTACAATAGACGGAGAAGCTACTAACTTTACTTCATTTCTCACCTCAATCTCCTGCATTTTTAATTTTGCTTCATTTTTTCCTTTTAAGAAATCAATTATAAAGGTTGTCTCTAAACAAACCATTTTAAAAATCTTTAAACAACCTCCCGTATCTTTTTTTGCGCATTTGCCTATGTCTTTTTCTATTTTCGATTATATTCTTCTCAAGTTCATCAGCAGCCTCTTTACTTAAAATACCAAAAAATTCCATAATATTCCTTTTCCCAGTAATTCTGTTAATAGTCTCAGAAAAACTTTCATTTTCCTTTTTAAGCCTAGCTAATCTAATGTATGCCTCTTCTGTAACCGTTATTGTTTTAGTTGCCATAAATACACGTACGTGTACTTATATTTAAATGTCTCTTTTTAATGTTATAAAACTATTTAAACAATTATTATTCATTTCTATCTATGCCTAAAAAAACAATAAGCAAAGACCTTCCGTTATCTGAAATCACATTAAGAAAATACGAAAAACCAGACAACCTCACCCAAAGAGATCTAATAAGAAAACTATGTCTAAGTATAGGTTTACTTCAGCCAGGGGATTCTAGAGATATAGTAGTAGACGTATTGCAGGTAATGCTTAAATCATCAAAAAGTAAAAGACTTTTGAGCAGCGACCAAGTAAGGGAAGAGGTTATCCAATTAAGAAAAAAACAGAACCTGCAGCTAAAAGGCATAGCAGAGAGCAACATTAGAAGACAATTAAAACGTTTAAGAAGTCTTTTTTTAGTAGAAAAAATAGCAAATGACTACAGAATAACAGAATGGGACAACCTAAGCAACATTTTTGATGAAAAAATAGAAAAATACCATTTAGAAAGTATTAAAAAAAGAGTAAAAGACTACTTTAATGCCATAAAGGAGGTATCGTAATGTATAAGCTAATTTCAATCTTTATTGTGTTGCTATTAGTGATATCTGTACCATTTAGCATGGCACAATACGGAGACAGAGAAACAAACACGAGAGAGACAGGGCCAACACGAACCGAACCAACAAATGTTCAAGACATTGGTAGAATACAAACAGCTACTAGGGATCAATTAGCTGAAAGATTAAGAAGAGCAAATGCAGCTTTTAATGAAAGAGCAAGAGCCGTAACTGAAGTCTCAAGACAAAGAATAAAAGATATAGATGTAAGAGAATTAAAACAAAGGCTGAGAGAGTGCAAAGAAAACGATGCAAGCATAACAGATTGCAATAACCTAAGAAAAGAATCTAGAGAATGGATAAAACACTCGCTCGCTAGAATAACAGAAAAAACATTAAATTTCCTTCAGAGACTTAAAGAGAATATAGAAAATTCCGAGATAGCAGACAAAGATAGAGTATTAGAAGAAATCAACACTGCAATTAGTAATATTGAATCTGCGAAATCCAAGGTGCAGGCATTAACAAGGAATAGTTCAAAAGAAGAAATTAAATCGGCAATATCTGAATTAAAAGAGTCTATTAAAGAAGCAAGAGAACTATTCAGAGAGCACTATCCAAAATCAAAGATTAACGCTCAAAGACTAGAGAATGCCATTAATAAGTTTGAAATATTAGCAAAAAACATAGGAAACAGGCTGTCCAAATTCGAAGCAAGGGGGTATGACTTTACTAACCTAAGGGCAATGTTGAGTGAATTGAATAGTTCAATTGAAAAGGCAAAAGAAAACTTAAGCAATAGTAACACAGGAGCAACATTAGAAGTATTAAAGAATGCCCATGCATTAACGATAAGCATACTTCACGAGTTTAGAGCTTCTCCGCAGCTTCAAGAAGATGAAACGTCTCAGGAAGGCGATGCAAATGAAGAGTAACTCAATTATTACAATGGCGATACTTCTAGGAATATTAGTGCTTACTTTGGGTTGCCAAGAAACTATACCAACTTATCAAAATGCACAGGATACGGCAACGTCAGATACTGAAAAAACCCCTACTCTAGAAGAACTTGAAACAGAATTAAGTGATGTTGAAGAAATACTGGGGCTGGAAGACCTGAATGGGCTTAATCAAGAGTTAAGTGACTTAGAAACCATAGAAAACCAGGCTTAACTTATTTTTTTATTAAAATAATTATATTAGCCCTTCCTTTTTTTATTTTTCTTATTAGTCCTTGTGATTCCAAGTCCGTTACCATTAAAGAAACTTTAGCTTCAGATAGCCCAAATTCTTTCCTAATCTCTTTTTGCGTTGCTCTTCCACCTTTTTCTTTTAAAATCCTCAAAAGCTTATCTAAATCGTCCTCTAATAAAACTTTTTGTTTCTTTTTCTTCTTAAATAATAAAGCAAAAATAATCACCCCGATCAATATAAATACCAAGATCCAAGGTATAGCTATTGCAGGGCTGAAAACATCCTCAATTATAGTTAAATCATCAATATCTTCAAATAATTCATCTTCATCTTCAAAAGACGGAAATAATACCAAATCCAAGTTATATACTCCATCGTCTTTAACCTCGATCTTCTCCTCTGCAGAAGCTACAAGTGCATTGTTCTCGAATAATGAAGCCTTAAGAGTATAATTACCCATAGGGACTACTAAACTATAATATCCATCCCTAGAAATCACTTTCTGATTAGGAGTAGTATCTATCTCAATAACAACATTCTTCTGTGGCTCAATACCTATATCATAAACGGTTCCTTGAATAATTGCACCTTCAACTATTGGCACTAAAAATATAGCCAAAATTAATATCCGCTTAATCATGGCGACATCCTTCATTTTGATGGTATAAAAATCTTCTGAAAAACTAAAAAAAGCTATTTCAGCCTCTAAAAACAGAAATAAAGCATTATAAAGCATTCTACTTTGCTCACAAAAAGTTTGTTTTTATACTAAAGTAATTCTTTCCAGTTTAAAATTAATATTAAAAAATAATATAGGAGGGCAAAATGAAAAATAAAGTGATGGTATTTTCAGTATTGGCTTTATTAATAGCATTGCCATTAAGCCTTGCTCAAGCTATAACTGCGCAACCAAGTAACGCAATAGAAGCAAAACCAGCAGACATAACGGCAGCACCAGTCGGAGCAGATACAATGCTAGCAAAAGCCGATACGCAACCAACGCCTTTATTAAAAAAGACATTAAAAACATTAAAAAAGAGTAACAGGGATAACAGGAATAACCAAGCAACGGCGAGGAATAACCAAGTAGACGCGAGAAATCAACTTTGCAAAGGAGATTATGACAGACTAGGCAATGGTAAACTAGGAAACGGAGTAGTAAACGCACACGACATTGACGGATTCATTAAAGCATACAGCAGATTTGAAGGAAAAACAGGAAGAATAAGTGACCGTGCCAGCATAGTAGGCACATATAAAGACATGCTTTTCTGGATTACTGACATTGACAACAATAACGTAGTTAACAAAGAAGACATGAAAGGTTTCATTAAGCTTTTGTTTAACGAAGAAAAACCACTATGCAAAGAATATTAAAGGCTATAAACAATTATTTTTTTGTTTTTTTATTATTCATATAAATAAAATAATATTATACTAAAAAATGAAAAAGTCAATAATCACAATAATTATAATGCTTACACTAATTATTTCTATAGTAAGTGCAAACAGTAATAAAGATACATATTCAAATTTGCCAATAGTAGGAACACAAGCCGGCTACATAGGGCCAATGAAAATAATCCCACTAGACCCAAGCGAAGTAAAAAATATCGCAAAAGAGCATCCTGACTTAATCTCAAAAAGGTACATACCAAAACAAGTTAAAGAAAAAACAGCAGAAGAAAAATTAAAACTCTCTAAAGAAGAAGAAAACGTAAGGGAAAGGATAAAAGAAACAAAATCAAGGATAAATGAAATAAAAAATAGCAAATTTCCTATCAATAGAGAAGAAAAGATTATAGCGGTTAGCAGTTACCTTAGTAGTACTATCCAACTTATGATAATTAAACTAAGCAGATTAGAAAACGATATCTACAAAACAAAATTTATCGATGACAATGAAGCGCTACAGATTCTATCATGGATAAAGGGAAAAAAAACAGAACTGCAATACCTTAATAAAAGAGTATCTTCTTTTAACAACCAAACTCCAAAAAGTGAAATATTATCTTCAGTAGAAGAAATAAAAGACGCATGGGAGAAAAGTAAAGAGGGAATAAAAGGATATTCTCAAGATTTGGCAAATTCTAAAGTAGATCATAATCTAGCTAAATTAAACTTGGCCAAAACGCAGCTAAGCACTGCTGTCAAAGACCTCAATAAAAAAGGCAGGGACACACAAGCATTGACAAAAATTCATGAAGAATATTCAAAAGACCTAGCAAGTGCATCACTGCATCTTGAAAAAGCAAAGCAGCTTGCCGTAAATGAAAATTACGAAGAAGCAAAACAAGAATATGAAATTGCAAAAAAAGACTTGTTGGAAGGAACAAAAAAATTAAGCAAATTAACAACTGAATTAAGCGAAGTAGAGCCATTTCAATTAGGAATTAAAGAAGCAATATCAACTACGGAAAAAGAAGCCAATATTCAACCTGCCACAATCTTGCCACCTTACTCTGCAGACTCATCCAAAAGCATTGAACCAGATGAACAAGAACCCCAGAAAGAAATTAATATGGAACCATCAATAAACAATTATGAAAAAGAAACTGACGTAAAGGAGAAATCAATTAAAAAAACAATAGCAAACTCAGTAGCAAAACAATCAGTTAATAATATTTAAGTCGAATAATCAACAAG
>ERZ1292623.4082-Hain-H51-01um-R1-4082-length-12072-cov-8_pt1 | contig 12072 bp, 11 predicted proteins | sample MGYA00564398_ERZ1292623 | MGnify/ENA primary metagenome ERZ1292623 (study PRJEB36523, sample SAMEA6512633) | groundwater metagenome | collected 2019-01-07 | study: AquaDiva: Metagenomics assemblies of 32 groundwater samples | reverse complement strand
CTTCCAAGGAATGGGTCAAGGACAGTGTCCCCAACAAAGCTGAACATCTTTATCAATCTCTTTGGCAGCTCTTCTGGAAACATAGCAAGGTGCTTGTCCTGTTTTTCACCAGAAAAATTCCAGTGGCCGTAAAAATATTCGTTCCATTCTTTTGTAGTGAGTTTTGATTTTTCCTTAATCTCTCTGCTGACCTTTGGAGGGTCTCCCAATTTCTTGAAGATTAAAATAAACTCGTAATCAAGCTTAATAATCCCATTTCTTGGATAAGGAAAGGAGCCCATGATTGTAGCACCGCCTGTGGTATTGCAGGTAGTAACCTTCTGCCAGATAATAGCGCCCATATAATCAAAACCAATGGTTTCACAGAATTTAATTATTTCCTCTCTTATTGGAATGATTTTATACCTGCCATAATAGACAGACCTTGCAAACTGGTCGCCAATGTTTACACACAAGCGGCAGCCATTATGTAAGACTCTGTAGCACTCTTTCCAAACAAGGTTTAAATTGTTGATGTAATCTTCATAACTGTCATTAAACCCTATCTGGCTTCCATTGCCATAGTCTTTTAGCTGCCAGTAAGGAGGGGAGGTAATGATAAGATGAACAGACTCATCCTTAAGTTCTTCCATCTTGCGGCTATCGCCGATAATTATGGTGGGGTTAGATTTCATATATTCCGCTCTTTCTTAGGAAAGAACACACGAATTTTGTACTTTGCCTTCTACATAATTTATGAATGTCGAACAAACTACAAGCATAAATTTGGCATCATGGAAATCTACTTTGTCCGATTCATGAAGCGCATGTCTAATTCCATTTTCATCAGATGTATATCCATAAAGACTACTAAACGCTGCCTTGAGAGCAGGGTGTAGACCAACACTATCCTCCAGCTTTTTAAGCAGTTGCCCGAGAGTCCCCTTTTCAGTCTTAGCAATCCGTGCAACAAGGCTTTCTACAGCAGAAATTGATTCTTTTATTGAATTCCTGTAGTCATGGCTTGACCTATCTGACAATAGCTCCAATGCTCTTTGTAGGTGCGTTGCCACAGGTTCTACTGAAGACCCTAATGCCTTTTCTATTTCTTCAATTTCCTGTTGCCCGGTAATTCGGGTAATTATACCGTTTGCAAATCTGAAAGCTGACATCTCTTTTTCAAGAGTTCCGTTACAAGCCTCCATAAAATTTGTATTTACAGACTTCTCAGAGTAATGTTTAGCAATAAATTCAATAAAGTCGTATACTTCAAACCAAGCACACCCAAAAAAATAGTCCCGCAGTTGCTTTAGAACTACTTTCCAGTTGTCATCTATTTGATCTAATGGAATTTTGAATAAGTCGAACCATATTAATTCACAAAGAGCCTTTATTCTTTCGTTGCCTATAGAGCTTAAATAGTAACCACCATAAAGGTCGCTTGAGTGATGAACTTCGTCCCAATAAAATAGTTTTAATAGACTCCATATCCCGTTCCGAAGCGGTTCATCCATCGATTCAATTTGTATGACTTCCCTAACAGGTTTATATTTGTATCGTTCAGAAAATCGCATAATTTTGTTAAACCCTTTAAACTTTCCAAGCCATCATAATTTTTTATTTTGCTTTTATACAGAAAAAATTAAAAACTAAAAAGGGCAGAGGTTTCGCCCTGCCCTTTTTTCCTGATTTCTATATCACTATCAACTTCCATCAAACACGCCTTAACTGCATTTTGAAAACCCGCAGGAACGGCATACAGCGCAGCCGCTCTCCTGCTCAAGAGCGCTGCCGCAGTCAGGACAGGCGCCGCCAATTAACAGGTTTGAATCAGTATTGACTTTAGCGCCGTGACCCCCTGCAACTGCCTTCTGGCTCCTTGCTTCTGCAGGACAGTCCTTTTTAAAATAGCGCTCCAATGCCTTTGCAATGGCGTCTGAACAGGAGAAGACCTTTCCGCCCTCTTCCCATGCAGGCGAATGGCAGGATATGCCTTTCAATTGTTTTATTATTGCCTCAGGGCTGGTGTGTGTGCGAAGCGCCAAGGATACGAGCCTGCTTATAGCCTCTGACTGTGATGCAGCGCAGCCGCCTGCCTTTCCCATCTGGGAAAATAGCTCAAATGGCTGGCCGTTTGCATCTTCATTTATTGTGACATAAAGATTGCCGCAGCCTGTGTTCATCAGCCTTGTCTCGCCCTTTATTACAACAGGCCTCGGCCTTGGTGTTACCTTTCCTGCTGCAGAAGGCTGCGCAGTATCAAATGAAGCCGCCTCTTTTTGCGCCTCTCCCTTTTTTGTCTTGCCTGTTGAGAGGACCTGCTCGTCCCTGCTGCCGTCGCGGTATATGGTAACGCCTTTGCAGCCGAGTTTATATGCCATTATATAAACCTTTTCAACATCCGATGGTTCAGCATTATGGGAAAAGTTTACTGTCTTAGATACAGCATTATCTGTATATTTCTGAAACGCTGCCTGCATCTTTATATGCCATTCTGGTTCAATATCATGAGAGGTGACAAATACCCTCTTTGCATCCTTTGGCACAGAGTCCATTGCATTAACACCGCCCATTATGGCAATTGTTCTCATGAGCTCGTCAGAATAAAAACCGTCTGCAATTGCCCTTTCTTTAAAATAGGGATTCACCTCAAGAAGCTCATCCTTATCCATTACTGTTCTGACAAATGACAGGGCAAACAAAGGCTCAATCCCGCTTGAGCAGTTTGCAATGATGCTTAATGTCCCTGTCGGCGCTATGGTAGTTACTGCTGCATTCCTTACCTTTGGCCCGCCGTGCATGTCATATAAGCTTCCTTTATAATTTGGAAATGCGCCGCGTTTTTTTGCAAGCTCAATAGATGCCTTTCTTGCCTCTGAGGTAATAAACTTCATTAGGTCCTCAGCAAGCATAACAGCGCCGTCAGAGCTATAAGGTATGCCCAATTGAACAAGCATGTCTGCAAAACCCATTACCCCAAGGCCGATCTTCCTGTTGCCTTTTGCAAGCCTGTCAATCTCAGGAAGGGGAAATTTGCTCATATCAATAACATTATCAAGGAAGTGGATCGCCTTTTTTATTACCCTTGAAAGCCTCTCATAATCAATCATGCCGTCCTGCAGGCTGCCGCTGTCTGAGCCAATGGATGTCTTTACCATCCTTGCAAGGTTTACTGAGCCTAAATTGCATGCCTCATAAGGCAATAATGGCTGTTCTCCGCATGGGTTTGTGCTCTCTATCTCTCCAACGAGAGGCGTTGGATTGTCCCTGTTTAATCTATCAAGAAAGATAATGCCGGGCTCCCCGTTCTTCCATGCCATGTTCACAATCAGGTCAAAGACCTCTTTTGCCCTAAGGCTCTGTATCTTTTCCTTTGTCCTTGGATTAATCAGGTCGTAATCCTCATCCTTTTCTACTGCCTGCATAAAGCCCTCTGTTATGCCTACAGAGATATTAAAATTGTTCAGGGAGTCATTGTCCCTTTTGCATGTGATAAACTCAGCTATATCCGGGTGGTCAATGCGCAGGATGCCCATATTAGCGCCCCTTCTTGTGCCGCCCTGCTTTACTGCCTCTGTTGCTGCATTAAAGACCTTCATAAATGATATGGGTCCGCTTGCAATTCCGCCTGTTGACAGCACCTTGTCATTTACAGGCCTTATCCTTGAAAATGAAAAGCCTGTTCCGCCGCCGCTCTTGTGTATCAATGCAGTGCCTTTTAATGCCTCAAATATGCTCTCCATTGAATCGCCGATAGGCAGGACAAAACAAGCAGAAAGCTGCTGAAGCTCCCTGCCTGCGTTCATTAGAGTAGGGGAATTCGGAAGGAATTCAAGGTTTGTCATCAGGTCATAAAACTCCTCTGCTGTCTTATATATGTCTGCCTTTGGATTATATATAAGATCAGCAGAGGCGATATTCTCTGCAACGCGCCTGAACATGTCCTCCGGCGTCTCTATTACCTTTCCCTTTTCATCCTTTTTAAGATACCTCTTTTCAAGGACCTTGATTGCATTTGGGGAAAGTCCTAATTTTTTTTCTATTCTTTCTTCGTGTCTGGCTTCGTGTCTGGCAATATCAATCTCCACTGCCTTGTGCTGAGACGTTAAAGGCATATTACATTCCTCTTTAGTCTTGTCATCAGGAGGAAAATCAACAAGCGGGTTTTTTGTATTCTTTTTAATCTCAGTTGTAACCGGGGTTGATGCCAAGTTAGCAGCGCTGTTAAAAAACATCATCTGTTTCTTGCTGCTGCCTTCAACGCCTTTTACTATATCCATTAAGATTTCCTCCTTTGAATAAATTGATTAACAATGCAGTGATGAAAATTTGTGATTTGCGAAACCATCTATTGAAGTAATAGTCATGGCTGGTTTTTTGTATATACTACCAGATTAATTTTCTTTGTCAAGGATAAAAATCAATATATGGTATGCACATATTTTTTTGTTTACTATATATGGTGGATTTTCTGTGGATTTATCTGTGCAATAGATGTGAATAAGTTGTTTTTTTCTTGACAATATCTGAAAATTTAATTATAGTAATAGTAATTGTTATCAATATTAAGATACTATTTAATTATTGTTAATCGTTTATTTTAAGCACGGTATGCCTTTCTTGTTATTGAAAATTAAAGATTCCCACACCCTCCCTTAAGGAGAAAAAGGAGGATCGCAATAACTTTTAAGATGGTGTTGTTGTGTGGTTAATTCTAAAATGGTTCAGGCAGACAGTCTGCCATTAATTTATTTCAGCGCTTATGAGAATGTTTTCCCTTGACAAGATGGGCTTTAAAATATTAACCTTATAGGTCTATTTTTTTAAACTTTATAAAGGGAGGTAATAAAATTATGGCCTACACAATTTCTGATGACTGCACAATGTGCGGCGCATGTGCAGCCGAGTGTCCGGAGTCATGCATCAGCGAGGGAGACACAAAGTATATCATTGCCCCTGCAAAATGCACAGACTGCGGAAGCTGCGCTCAGGTATGCCCTGTTGACGCATGTATTGCGCCTTAAGTAATTCGCAATTATTCATACTTATTAACCCTATCAGGAGGGGAAGGAGCGTTAAAGATGGCAGCGACAACTGAAAAAAAGGTTGTACCAGTAACAGAAAAGTCTATAGACCCTGCATCCCAGCAGATGCTGGAAAAGGCAAGGCAGGAAGGGATATCCACCATGTTTGACAGGGTGGATGTTATGAAGCCCTGCCCAATCGGCCGCGAGGGCATGTGCTGCAAGCACTGCTTTATGGGGCCTTGCAGAATGGTTGGCAAGGATAAAGAGGAAATGGTGGGCATCTGCGGCGCCACTGCAGCAACCATTGCAGCAAGGGGTGTTGCAAGATATGTGGCAGCAGGCACAGCAGCCCATTCAGACCACGGCCGCGACCTTGCATTTACCCTTCGCGCTGTAGCAAAGGGCGAGGCACAAGGCTTTAAGATAAAGGATGTTAAGAAGCTTGTGCAGGTTGCAAGGATAATGGGAATAAATGTTGACGGCAGAAAAACAGAGGAAATCGCATTGGATGTTGCTGATGAGGCAATAGCAAACTTCGGCAGGCAGACAGGCGAGCTTACCTATGTTAGAAGGGCGCCAAAGAAGAGGCAGGCCCTCTGGAAAAAATACGGAATTACTCCAAGGGGAGTAGACAGGGAGGTAGTAGAGCTTATGCACCGCACAGGCATGGGCGTTGATCAGGACCCTGACTCAATACTCACAAGCGCCTTAAAGACATCCCTCACAGACGGATGGGGCGGCGCAATGCTTGCAACAGATATATCAGATATATTGTTTGGAACCCCAGCGCCTGTAAAGGCAAATGTAAACCTCGGCGTATTAAAGCCAGATGAGGTAAATATTATTGTCCATGGCCATGAGCCGACGCTCTCTATGATGATTGTAGCAGCAGCAGAGGCGCCTGAGATTGTTGAACATGCAAAATCAAAGGGCGCAAAGGGCATTAATCTGGCAGGCATCTGCTGCACTGCGAATGAGATCCTCGTAAGGCAGGGAATCTCATCAGCAGGCAATTTCCTGAATCAGGAGCTTGCAATAATATCAGGCTCTGTTGAGGCAATGATCGTTGATGTACAGTGCGTAGCAGAGGCGCTTGCAACAACCGTAAAAAAATTCCATACAAAGCTTATTACCACATCGCCAAAGGCAAAGATAACCGGCGCCACGCATATTGAATATGACGAGCACAGGGCAATGGACATTGCAAAGGAGATTGTAAGGCTCGCAATTGACAACTATCCAAACAGAAAGGAATACGCAATACCCCAGTTTAAGACCGATGTAATCGTCGGTTTTTCACACGAATATATAAAGTATATGCAGGGCGGCACATACCGCGGCTCATTCAGGCCGTTGAATGACGCAATAATGGACGGCAGGATCATGGGCGTTGTAGGCATGGTTGGGTGCAATAACCCGAGGCTCTGTCAGGATAAATATAATGTTGATCTCGTAAAAAGATTTATATCGCATGACATCCTTGTTGTTACAACAGGCTGCGCTGCAATTGCATTTGGAAAAACAGGCTATCTCACGCCTGAGATGATGGATGCAGCAGGCCCGGGATTAAAAGAGGTCTGCGAGGCAATAGGCATACCGCCTGTTCTTCACATGGGCTCATGCGTTGATAATTCACGGATACTTACAGTTCTATCTGAGATGGCAGAGGAGGGCGGTTTAAGCGACGATATCGGCGGAATGCCGGGTGTTGGCATATGCGCAGAGTGGATGCATGAAAAAGCGCTTGCAATCGGCGTATACTTTGCGGCATCAGGCGTGCCTGTTATATTCGGCGGAGACTCCATTGTTGAAGGAAGCACAAAGGTGCAAAAGATTATGAGAGATACATGGTTTGAAAGGTTCAAGGGCTCATTGGAATTTCTGCCTGACCCTGAACAGATATTCAGCAGGACAATTGAGCTGATTACGAATGCAAGAAAGGCGCTAAAGCTCAAGGATTATGAGTCTGGCAAATTTGCAAAAGAGAAGGTCCTGCTTGATATGGCTGCAAGGAGAGAGATAGAAAAGAAGCAGAGAGAAGAGGCATTAGCAGGCGCTTAATCTGCATGTGTGAGGGTATAAGCCGGCAATGGTTTATACCCTTTGTTTTTTAATTGTCTGTTTTTTTTTGGAGGGAGAAAGGTAGTTTCAGATGAGAAAGGTATATTTAGACAACGCTGCAACAACAAGGCCCCATCCTAAGGTGGTAGAGGCAATGCAGCCCTATTTTACAGAGCTCTTTGGCAATCCCTTAAGCCTACATTCATACGGCCAGGCAGCAAAAAAGGCAATTGATGAGGCAAGGGAAAAGATTGCCAGGCTGATAAATGCAAAGCCATCTGAGATAATCTTTACATCAACAGGCACAGAGGCAAATAACTTTGCCATAAAGAGCGCTGCTTCTGCAAATCAGCAGAAGGGAAAACATATAGTAATCTCAGGTATTGAGCACCACTCTGTATTATACTCTGCAAAGGCTATGGAGAAGCTCGGCTTTAAGGTAACCCTGCTCCCTGTTGATAAATACGGCATTGTCAATCCAGAGGATGTGTTAAAGGCAATTACGCCTGAAACAGTTCTCGTGTCTGTAATGCACTCCAATAATGAGATTGGAACTATAGAGCCTATCTCTGAGATAAGCAAGATAACAAAGGAGAAGGGCGTGCTGCTGCATACTGATGCAGCAATGTCTGTTGGAAATATCCCTGTTGATGTTGCAGAACTCGGCGTGGATATGCTTACAATGTCTGCGCATAAATTCTACGGTCCAAAAGGCATTGGCGCCCTTTATGTAAGAAAGGGTGCAAGGATCGTTCCTTTCATTCATGGCGGCATTCAGGAGGACGGCAGGAGGGCCGGCGCAGACAATGTGCCGGGTATCGTTGGCATGGGAATGGCAGCAGAGATTGCTATGGAAGAGATTCCTGAAAGGGTGAAAAAGATAGCCCCGTTAAGGGATAAGCTGATTAAGGGGCTTACTGAAAAGATTGAACATATACATGTAAACGGCCATCCAACAAACAGGCTCCCTGGAAATGTAAATATATGTATTGACTATATAGAGGGCGAGGCAATGCTCCTGTTTTTAATCAAAGAGGGCATTGCTGCATCAAGCGGCTCAACATGCACATCTAAGGCTTTGAAGGCATCGCATGTGCTTCTTGCCATTGGCGTATCAGATGCCACTGCACAGGGCTCTCTTTTATTCACCCTCGGCAGGGAGACCACTGAAGAGGATATTGGCCATGTGTTAACAGTCCTTCCTCCTATCGTGGAGAGGCTGCGGGCAATGTCGCCGATATATAACAAATAGGCGTTCACAAAAGTGAAGCCATTGATTACACAGATTATAGAGGCAGATTACACAGATAAAAACTAATTTTTAATCGGTGTAATCGTTTTTCAAAATCTGTGTAATCTTACTTTTATAAGGAGGTGTTTTAATATGTATTCAGAACTGGTAATGGACCACTTCTCCAATCCCCGCAATGTTGGAGAGCTCGCTGACGCTGACGGCGTTGGCACTGAGGGCAATCCTGCATGCGGCGATATAATGAAGATGTTTATAAAGGTAGAGAAAGACAAGATTGTTGATATAAAGTTCAAGACCTTCGGCTGCGGCGCTGCTATTGCAACGAGCAGCATGGTAACAGAGATGGTTAAGGGAAAGAGCATTGATGAGGCAATGGCTATATCAAACAAGATGGTGGCAGAGGCGCTCGGCGGCCTGCCGCCTAACAAGATGCACTGCTCCAATCTGGCAGCAGACGCACTTCACAAGGCAATAGCAGACTACAAGGAAAAGCAGAAGCAGAAGGCATCGGAAACAGTCGCTGCCCCTGCAGTGCATCCGCATGGGGAGCACAAATGCATCTGCCCGTTCTGCGAGGTTGCAATGGAGGAGCCTTATCCATACTGCTCCGGCTGCGGCGCTGAATTAAAATACTGTCCAAAGTGCGAAAGCGTTGTTGCGCACGGCGCAAAAAAATGCGCGCATTGCGGCGCAGAATTAGAGGACTGATGAAGGCAGACGATACATTAGATGCCCTTGGCCTGCTGTGCCCTGTGCCGATAATTAAAACAAAGATAAGGCTTGGTGAAATGGAAGCAGGACAGGTATTAGAGGTGCTTGCTGATGACGAGGGTTTTTTAATTGACCTTCCAGCATGGTGTCAGAAAACAGGCAACGAGTTCCTGGGTATAGAAAAAGAGGTTGATTTTTTTAAGGGATATGTAAGGAGAGCAAGGTAGTGATTACAAAAGAGACAATCTCTGCAAAAATAAGAAAAACAAAGCAGCGCGAGATAATACTTGATGTATTAAAGGGCACAAATATACATCCAACCGCAGACTGGATATATGAAAAGGTAAGGGAAAAAATGCCGAATATAAGCCTCGGCACTGTTTACCGCAATCTTAAGATACTACGGGACATGGGCGAGCTGATTGAAATGGACTGCGGCGGCACCTTTTCAAGATTTGACGCAAATATCAAACCGCACTATCATTTTACATGCCAGATGTGCGGCAAGATAATGGACATAGAAGAGCCTGTTCATCATGAAATAGAAGCAACCATTGCGTACAAAACAGGCTTTGAGATTACCCACTATTGTATGGGCTTCTTTGGCAAATGCGGCAAGTGCAGGGAAGCTGCAGCAGCCTCCTGATTTCATATTGCTTATATTTTAAATATCAGAACCCTCAACTTCTTCTTAAATAACTACCCCTCTTTATCCTCTAAATAACCTTCATGAAAACAACAATTGAAATGCAAACCATCTTTTGATATACTCCATTGTGTATAAATATCCCTTAAAAAAACTGGAATAAAAGGAGACAAAGATATGCAAATCCCATTGGAGATCAGATTCCGCAACATGAGCCCGTCTGAGGCATTGAAAACAAATATCAGCGAAAAGGCGGAGAAATTAGAGCAGCTTTTTGACCGTATTATAGCATGCCGTGTTATGGTAGAGGCAGGACATAAACACCACAAGAAAGGCAATCTGTTTCATGTTAGGATTGATTTGACTATACCCGGACATGAGATAGTAGTAAACAAGGAGCCTTCGCAGCATCATTCATATACAGATGTTTATGTGGCTGTCCGCGATGCCTTTGAAAATATGCAGCAGCAATTGGAGCATTATGTTGAACGGAAACGAGGCGATGTCAAGAGGCATGAAGCCCCTTCGCACGGCCGTATCTTAGAATTGAACCCTGATGAGGGATTTGGAAGGATAGAAACCCCTGACGGCCGCACAATCTATTTCCATAGAAACAGTTTAATTAATACTGACTTTGACAAGCTCAAAGTCGGGACTGAGGTGCGGTTTGATGAGGAGCAGGGCAACTTAGGCCCGCAGGCAAGCACAGTTAAAATCATCGGCAAACATCATATTGTTGAATAATTCATGTAATTGACGCTACATAGCCGTTAGTATATAATAAAGATAGAAACATATTTGATTAATTAAGAAGGCAGTAAAATGATTACAAAGAAAAAAATTGAAGAGATAAAACAGAAAATTATTAAGACTGTTTTTCCAGAAAAGATTATTCTCTTTGGCTCATATGCCACTGGCAGGCCAACAGAAGAAAGCGATATAGATTTGGTTGTTATATGGAACTCTGATTTAAATCCGCACAAAAGGAGCCTTTTTTTAAGCAGGCTTTTCCCAAAAAGAGACTTTTCACTGGATGTTTTTGCTTTTACAAAGGAAGAGGCTGAAAAGCTCAAGGATGTTGCAGGAACAATTGTATATGAAGCTTTCCACTATGGCAAGGTGATTTATGAGCAATGAGAGGATCTCTATTGTAAAACTATGGTTCAAAAAGGCTGATAACGATTTTAAGACAATAGAGAACAACCTCTTAAGTAAAGAGCCGCCAACAGACACAATATGCTTTCATGCCCAGCAGGCTATAGAAAAATATATCAAGGGCGCCTTAATTTATTTTGAAAAACATATTACAAAGACACACGACCTTGTTAATCTATTAACATCCATTTGTGATTACATTCCTGAGTTAAATAATTTTGAAGATGAATTTCATGAAATAAGCCGTTACGGAGTTGAGGTCAGGTATCCAGACATTTTCTATGACCCTACATTGGAAGAGGCAAAGAAAGCCTATGAAACAGCCTTAAAGGTAAAGGAAATTGTTTTGAGCAAGGTAAAGATATGAAATCAGATATGCTTGACACACTCTCTACAACAAGAATACAGCAGGCAGCTAAAGGAATACGCCGAAGGGTTTTGGAATATGTTATAAAAAATAATGGGGGCTATCTCTCTCAGGCTTGCTCCTCTGCAGAGATTCTCGCATCGCTCTATCTTGAGATTATGAATCTTGGAAATGTAGAATCTCCGATTATGCCGCCTGCTTTTTCTGGTGTGCCGGGCCAGAATAATCCTGATTATCTAACAGGCGCAATGTTCAATGGACAAAAGGCGCCGCAACTTGACCGCTTCTTTCTTTCTCCATCGCAATATTCCCTTGTGCTTTATGCAGCGCTTATTGAGACAAGTAGAATGGCGCCGGAAGGTCTTGAACAATTCAATAAGGATGGAAGCACGGTAGAGATGATAGGCGCGGAACACTCTCCGGGTATGGAGATAATGAGCGGCTCCCTTGGACAGGGGTTGAGTCAGGCAGCAGGCATTGCTTATGCAAGAAGGCTAAAAAACGAGACTGGAAGGACATGGGTCTTTATGTCAGACGGTGAATTCCAGATTGGCCAGACATGGGAGGCAATGCAGACCATGTCCTTTTATAAACTGGATAATATCGGCATCTATGTTGATGTTAATGGCTATCAGTGCGATGGCATGACATCTTCTGTAATGAGCATAGAGCCATTGGACAAAAGGCTTGAGTCCTTTGGCGCACGCGTTTTTAAGGTCAATGGCCATAACATTGACGAGCTAATTACGCCTTCAAAGGTGCAATCAGACGGAAGGCCGCTTGTTGTGCTTTGTTATACAATCCCGTATCAGGGCATTGAAATATTAAAAGAATATTCGCCGAAGTTTCATTATATAAGGTTTAAGACAGAGGC
>ERZ1292623.4081-Hain-H51-01um-R1-4081-length-12074-cov-8_pt1 | contig 12074 bp, 10 predicted proteins | sample MGYA00564398_ERZ1292623 | MGnify/ENA primary metagenome ERZ1292623 (study PRJEB36523, sample SAMEA6512633) | groundwater metagenome | collected 2019-01-07 | study: AquaDiva: Metagenomics assemblies of 32 groundwater samples | reverse complement strand
AACCACCCCGAGTTCCAGACAAAGACCGGATCAACGCTTCGAATACTGCGGAGCCTTACGGGCCTTCTTGAGTCCAGCCTTCTTGCGCTCTTTGACGCGGGCGTCGCGGGTCAGCATGCCGGCCTTCTTGAGGGCCGGACGCGAGGCCTCGGGGTCAACGTTATTGAGCGCACGGGCGATACCCAGACGCAGCGCACCAGCCTGTCCGGTGACGCCGCCACCACCGATGCGGGCAATGACGTCGTATGCACCCTCAACACCAGCGGTAGCGAAGGGCTCGGTCACAATCTGCTGATGGACCTTGTTCGGGAAGTAGTCCTCCAGAGTGCGGCCGTTGATCTTCCATTGGCCAGAGCCGGGAGTGATGCGGACGCGGGCGATGGCCTCCTTGCGGCGGCCGGTGGCAGCACCGGGGGCGATCATGGCGGGGCGCTTGGAATCACCGGCAGCCACGGTCGGGTTGGAGTCGGTGCGGTAGGCGATCTCACGGTCGCCTTCGGTGAACGGGGTGACCTCGGTGTTCTCGAGGTTCTCGGTTGGGGTGTCAGTCACTGTCACAATCCTTCGTGGGCGATCACTGGGCGATCTGGGTGATCTCGTAAGGCTGCGGGTTCTGCGCAGCGTGCGGATGCTCAGGGCCGCCGTACACCTTCAGCTTCTTGAGCTGCTGACGCGACAGCTTGTTCTTGGGCATCATGCCCCACACCGCGCGCTCCACGGCACGGCGCGGGTTCTTCGCAAGCATCTCGCCGATGCTGGTGACGCGCAGGCCGCCCGGGCGTCCGGAGTGGTCGTAACGCAGTGAGTCGGTGGCCTTCTTGCCGGTCAGCGCAATCTTAGAGGCGTTGACGACGACGACAAAGTCACCGGTGTCGATGTGGGGGGCGTACTGCGGCTTGTGCTTGCCGCGCAGGAGGTTGGCAGCAGTGGTAGCCACACGGCCCAAGACGATGTCCTCGGCGTCAATGACGTACCACTTACGCTGCACCTCGCCGGCCTTGGGGCTGTAGGTGGTCACAGGTACCTTCTCGAACTCGGTCCCATACGTAGGATCACGCACAGGGATCTTGCAACGTGGTGGTGCTCTCGGGCGATTCCTTCACTCGACGGCGTGACACGCCGGAGACCGGAACCGCATCACGACATCGCTGTGTCGGACAGGCGGAGCAACCGCGGCGGTCAACTCCCGTTTGCTCGAAGGCAACACGGGTATTTTACACATGTGCCGCGGGAAGAGCGAATCGCCGGGCGGAGGTCGATTCCCGCCCGGCGTCTTCCCGGTCAGCACCCGGTAAGGGGCATCCTCACCGGCCGAGTCGATCCAGAGGAGGCAGACGAGGACGAGTCCCACCCAGGCCGGATGGCAGAGTCGGCACTCGCTGACGCAGATGGGCCGGACGATCCTCCGGAGCTACTCGGGGCGCTGCCGCGAGCCGCCTCCACCACGACACTTCGCGTCACCGTGTTGCCGAAAAGGTCGCTCACCTCTACCACGATCCGGTGGTTACCCGCCGACCTCGGTGATCCTGAGAGGGTGGCTGCCAACGAGGTCAGTCCGTTCACCGACATGTCGTTGGTCCAGCGCAGCCCGGCAGGCAACGCACCGCGAAGTCGCCAGGACACCGGCTGGTCACCGGACACTGAGATCCTCACCGGAATGATCGGGTGCGAGACCGTCACGCGTTGGCGTGCCGGTTCGACCACAGTGAATCGGGGAGCGGTGGCAGGACGCACCAGGTCGTTGTTCTTGACCGCGAAATGCTGGGTAGTCGTGTTGCCGGCATAGTCGGTCACTTTCATGACGAGAGTCCCCTGGGACGAGGGGAAGGAATGGAAAGCGGTGGGGCAGTCGGTCGTCGGGGCAGTGCCCCATCCCCCACGCACCGATCCGCCGCGACGAATCGTCGTGAGTTTTCTGGATGTACCGTCCGTCCCCTTCCACATAATCTGGAGGCCGTACCAATCGGGTGAGGTGAGGTTCCTCATGTGGAATCCTGACCGTTTCCTCTCCACGACGATATCGTCGAGGGTCACCGGCGCGGCCCAAGAGTCATGGGTGTGACCGCGATAGCTCAATCCCAATCCGTGACCGGCCGTCACCGTGAGGTCATAGGGGTGCCCCTCGCGTATCGGAACCGGCACCCTGGCACCGCCAGCAGCGCAGGGCACGTCGAGTCCGTAGGGCTGGTTGTCGATGTCGTCTTTCGCGATGTCGACGAGGTGGACGTCGACGCGACAGGTCGACACTCTCACACCCTTGGCGTCCCAGGTGACGTCGAGTACCCCCGGCCTGACAGCATCAGTAAGCAGCTTCGACGCCGTTGCGGCCTCGGCCACCTTGATGTGGCGAGGCTGAGCGGAGTAGTCGTAGCTCACCGTCGAGGGGGCTGACATTTGGCCGTCATGACCCACAGCACGCACCCTGAAAGTGACTTTCCCGGTCTTCTTCGGCACCGCCTTAAGATAGGCAAGATCGGTGTAGCCAGAAGCTAGATGGACGATCTTGCCGTCCGGGCCCATCGACTCGACGACGTACCCTGCTACGTCGTCGAAGGGCGCGGCATGCCAGGATAAAATGGCTTGGCCGTCGTCGTACACCGTGTCGAGTTGCACCTCACTCGGTGCCGCAGGCACCCCCGAACCGTCACGCACTGAGATGGCACCGACATTCATCTGGTAGTCGGGGGCGGGTGCGAACTGCAATCCGAGGGTGGTCAGCGTTCGGCCTGCGAACCGGCCTAAGCGCAGGGTGGAGGTGTGCCAGCCGCCTTTGACACCGCTACCGGGCACATCAACCGTGACGACGCGCCTCGGGTCGTCAGCGAAGACGAGGGCGGCTTTCATGGTGCCATGGTCCTTCGAGCTCTTGCGGAAGGTGATGGGCATGCTCGTGTCTGCCGTCATGGCCAAGCGGGTCTTGAACAGCCGCAACGTCGTCGTCTTGCTCATCATCCCGTGGACGACGAGCGATGACCCGCCACACCACGCTCCGACTTGATGGTACAGCAGGCTGACCGGAGCGCCATGAACGTCCTTGCGTCGGTCCGACGGGCCATAGTCGAAGTCAACCGACGGACGTGTCCCCTCGGTGTCGATCCACCACTGCCAGCTCGGCAGGATCGACTGGGCGTCCATGTCGGTCCATGATGCAGCAGCCGAGACGTCGCCCGCCGAGTACCACTTCATGCCGTGCCCGGTATTGAAGTCGGTGTGGAACTGTCTCCCGCCGATGACCGAACGAGCCGGAATGAAGTCGGCGGCCCCTACCCAGGACGATGAGTCCGCTACGCCAACCTCCGGACGGGAATGGCCAGGATGGGCTCCGGTGTCCTTCGGATTCGACGTCACTCCTGAGAAGTACATCCGCTCACGCTCAGCCACCATCCACTGGTAGGGATCCTGTTGGAAAAGTGGTACGTCCTTGTCCGCACCCTTGGGTTTGACCGCATCAGCCAGACCTCGCTGGTACATGTCGCTGGGGGTGAAGAGTGCAACCGAGGCCTTGGGGCTGTGATTTCGCCTCGACTCGTAGAGACTCGGAAGTTCGGTAGCCGACCGATGCTTGCCGTTGAACCCCGCCTGATTCGCCTCGACACCGAAGAACAAGGACTGGTATGGATCGTATCCTTCAGCCTTGGCCGCCTCGACCGAGCGATCTTGAGTCCCGGGCCAGTTGTAGTTAAGGAACACTGAGTTCATGATCCTGCCGTGGTCAAGCAGACTGGCCTTGGACGAAGACCACGTACCTGGAGTGTTCGTGTACCACTGGGTGTAGAGGCCTTTCGACGTGAGATAGCTCATGAACGGCCGGAAGCGCGAGTCCTGAAGGTTCCCCTCCTCCTCGTTGAGGAAGTACCCGTCGTAACCGAAGTACTTAGCCATCTCGACTAGTTTCTCGGCGATGATGTACCCCCGGGATGTCGGATCCTTGTCGAAGGCTTCCTTAAAAGTCAGCCCGGGGCGGAAGGCCGGGTCGAAGTAGATCGTCGCGATGGACTTGACGCCGTTGCGATGGGCGGCGTTGGTGTACGCGGGATTCGGAATGTCGACGACGCCGAACTCGAAATTGCGCGTCCGCCAGTCACTGGTGGCAGGGTCATAGAGGGACTGTGGAGTCCGTGCGGTCGCTGAGCCGTGCCAGGGGCTCCAGTAGTCGGCATACTGCCAGAAGTTGAGGACGTTGTGGGCGAACCCGTCATTGGCACGGAAATTGCCGAAGAAGGAGTTTCCGTAATCGCCCTGCATGAGCATGACCTGGGCCTCGGCATCCAGCTCCGGATGGGCCTGGGTAGACGGATCGTGAGGGATACGAGGTTGCAGGGGCACCTCGGCACGCAGGTACCGGGCGTAAGGGTCGGTCTGGGGACTCCACGTCCGGATGTCCTGAAGTCGATGCCCAGCGTTGCGGGGTTGGGCCGATGCCAGGGCATGGGCTCCCACGGGTGCTACGGAGTCATCGGCGACGGCAGGGGGCGTCAAGGCCGCGAGCCCCACCAGGGCAGCGACCCCAGCGATAAGCGCTCGTTTCACGGTGTTCCTTTCTACGGTGAAAGCACCACTCATGATAAATCGATTTAGCTCTGCACGGAGGGCGCTCGGGTAATCAACCCGGCACGTACCCCTGTCACGACATGGAGTTATATGTTAGATTAGGCTCGCCTAAGGCGAAGGGATGTGACAATGACTGCTCCACGACACGGTGAGGCCTCCGATGACTCCGACGCCCGGGAGGACACGGATCACATCGCATCAGCCCTGTCGCAGCGCTGTTTTTCCCTAGCCCGTCGCATCCTCGGCGGTGCCGGCATGGCCACAATGGTGGCCCACACCATGATCTCTGCCGGTGAAAGCCCAGAGAAGTGGACCTGCGATCTCCAAGCCCACGGCGTTACGGCGTCGGGGCGTTTCGTCGTCGCCCAGCGCTCCCATCCCGCCCAGGCCCTCTGCCAAGTCCCGGCCGGACTGCCCACTGATGTCCGGCTGGAGATCTCCAAAGATGCCCCAGAACCGGCCATCCGCCTCCTGGCAGCCACCCTCCATGTGCTCGGAACAATTACATGGCTAGCCCCCGCCCAAGTCGACCACCTGTTGGCCACGGACGTGCTACCGAGAGAGGTATCGATCATCGCTGGATTCGACGACGCCCTCATCGGGGTCGTCGCCCCGTATCGCGCGATCCTTCATGACGCCATGGGCAGTACCGAGATCGACGTCCCCGCTCTCATTGACAACATCCCCGACGACAAAGTCTTCCCGTCTGCCGAGGATGAGCTTTCCGCCTTAGACATCGTTGCCTCACTCGGCAATGCCCACCTCTCGCAGCTGTGCGACGGGGTACACAAGAAAACTGTATTCGGCTGCAGTTGCTGGTCTCGCGCAACTCATCACGCGTGCCCGCACACCGTGGGCCGGGTATTCTGCGCTGACATCGATCGCACCGGATTGACCCTCATGTACGTCAACCCTGACCAGACGGGTGCGATGTTCATACCTTTGGAACAGGACGCGACGTCCCTCACCGAGCTGGAGGCCGCCGTGGCCCAGCTCCCCCTGAACTCGGATCCGGTACGCCCTACGCGTGTCTGACAGCCGGATCCGGGAACAGCGTGGGCCTCCTCTCCCCCGAGGGGGCCCACGCCTGAATCACGGCGGTCAGTTGTACCGGAGGCGACGTAATGCGGGAGCATGAGATACCCGCATGTGGCTCAGCGAGCCTGGTAAGCAGTGCAGCTCGCGGCGTCGCTGATGGCAACCTGCTGGGCAGTGCACATGAGCTTGTCATTGTGGACACACTCAATACGCTGACATGCACCGACGCGGCCATCAGCTGAGGACAGACCGGCGCGAGCATCAAGATGGGTAACGGTTGCGCACGTGGGCTGCCCAGAAGCTCCACCGACGGTCACCGCGAAGGCGGTGCAGCCGGAATCATTGAAGGCGCAATCGGTAACGGAACAAGAAACAACGGGAGTTGCGGTAGACATGTCGAGACCTTTCATAAATGACCACCGCGTGTCTGACGTCGTCAACAATAAGCACTGAAAATATCGCCCACAAGCAAGGCTAGGCTGATCTCAGATCGCCTAGCGACAAGGAATGACGCTTGGAATCAGCGAAGCCTGACCTCTGTTTTCCCGGCCTCTTTCTGGTCTCATTTTTCACAACACTACCAATGTCAAAATATTCATGTTCACCAACTCTTGACGTGGATCGCCGCTCCATCACTTCAGCCGGCGTACACTTCAATCACCGCGTCGCTCAGAGTCATCGACTATCATTCGACCCCGTGCGACCCGACCCCGCTCCCCTCGATCCGACCGACGCTTCCCCTGCCCAGGCTCGCCGCCATCAGCCGGGGCTAGGGGTCGAGGTGTCAGCCGGGGCACACCGCTCGGGCGACCGGGTCCGGCGCGGTGTCGTCTCCTTCGTGCGGCGATCCCCCCGGATGAACGTCTCTCAGCAACGAGCCATGAATACCTTGGCCAGCACGTACCTCATCGACGTCCCCCGCGACGCCACCAGCACCTCGGTCGCACCTGGATCCCGTCTAGACCTCCCCGCGATCTTCGGTCGCACCGCCCCGCTTACCGTAGAGATCGGAGTTGGGTCTGGCGACGTGCTGGCAGCGCTAGCGGCCGCCCATCCCGAGCGAGACTTCATCGGTTTCGAGGTCTACCTGCCCTCCATCGCGACGACCCTCAACAAGCTCGAGAACGCTGGCGCAGGTAACGCCCGGGTCATCATGGCCGATGCCACAGCAGGGCTGGAACACCTCTTCGGACCCGCCGACCTCGACGAATTGTGGACCTTCTTCGCTGATCCATGGCACAAAAAGCGTCACCACAAACGTCGCATCGTCAACCCCGACACAGCCCGTCTGGTGACGTCCCGGCTGCGTCCGGGCGGTCTGTGGCGTCTGGCCACCGACTGGGACGACTACGCCCACTGGATGCTCGAAGTACTCTCAGCCGAGCCGCTGCTCAAGCCGGTCGACGCTGGGCCGGACGGTTTTAGCCCGCGCTGGCCCGAACGGCCGGTGACCCGTTACGAGAACAAGGGGCTGACGGCCGGACGCACCATTCACGACCTCACCTGGCGTCGCGTGGACGGGTCATGACCCGCTGGCGCCTGGACATCGCCTATGACGGGGCGAACTTCTCGGGGTGGGCCACCCAGCCCGATCGCCGCACCGTGCAGGGTGAGCTGGAAACGTGGATTCCCCGCGTACTCCGTCTCGACCAGCCCACTCCCCTGACAGTCGCGGGGCGTACTGACGCCGGCGTTCATGCCCGCGGCCAGGTGGCCCACGTCGACCTACCCGACAACGTCGACACCTCGGCGATGCTGCGTCGGCTGTCGCGGGTCCTCACCCCCGACATCGTCGTGACGTCGGTACGCCCCGTCCCCAGCACGTTCGACGCCCGGTTCTCGGCGCTGTGGCGTCGTTACGTTTACCGCCTGTGGGACGAGTCCTCCCGTCCTGACCCGGTGACCCGGTTCCACGTGGCACCCGTGCGAGGACACCTCGACCTCGACTGCCTCAACACCGCCGGCACTTCTCTTCTCGGGCTGCGCGACTTCGCGGCCTTCTGCAAACACCGCGAGGGCGCCACAACAATCCGTACCCTCCTCGACTGCCACGCCGAACGGCTCGACGACCCGTGCGGCACCGTCGAAGTGACCGTCCGCGCTGACGCCTTTTGTCACTCCATGGTGAGATCCCTCGTCGGAGCTCTCACCGCAGTCGCCTCGGGGCGGCGCAGCCAAGATTGGCTCGACAACGTCGCCGCCAGTACCTCGCGGGCATCATCAGTGCTCGTCATGCCGGCCTGCGGGCTCACCCTCGAAGAGGTCGGCTACCCGTCCGACGAGGATCTCGCTCGACGCGCTGCCCAAGCCCGTTCCCGTCGAAGCCACAACGACATCTGCGACACCTGTTGGGAGGACCGATGAGCCAATCCAGCCACGACGACCATTCCCCCACCCACTACTTCACCACCCCAGAGGGACCCACCCGCACCCGCACTATCACCGTCAACGTCTGGGATGATTCCATGACTATGACAACGGCCGGCGGAGTGTTCTCCGGGACTCGACTCGACCCGGGTACCGCTGTCCTTATGCGGTCAGTGACTCCTCCACCATCCAACGGCACGTTTCTCGATCTCGGCTGCGGGTACGGCCCGATCGCCTGTGCGCTGGCCCGGGCCTGCTCCGGCTCCCACATCGTCGCCGTCGATGTCAACGACCTGGCCATCGACTTGACGACCCGCAATGCCAAGGCCCTCCGGGTCGGCGATCGCGTCCACGCCTGCCGTCCTGAGGAGGTCGACCCTGACCTTCGTTTCGACGAGATCTGGTCAAACCCGCCGATCCGGGTAGGCAAGGCGGCCTTACACGAAATATTGACAACGTGGCTGGCGCGCCTGAGCGATGAAGGAGTCGCACACCTCGTCGTCGGGAAAAACCTCGGCGCAGACTCTCTCACCAGCTGGCTGTGCGAGCAAGGATTCGACGCAGCCCGAGTCGCTTCCGCGAAAGGATTCCGGGTCATCGACGTCCATGCCTAACCTGGTCGTAAACTGAAATGGTGCCACTAGGAAGCGAAGCCGACAACGACTGGAACCGGCGCTGAACCATGTCAAGATTGGTGACGAGGACAGCCAACCCGGTCGTTGGGATTCCGGTAGCAGCCACCCCAAGCAGTACGAGGACCGTCCATCCGTGGTCGTGGTGGGCCTGGGCGGCAGGCTGCGGTATCGCCATCAGCCTCACCAATAATCCGCTCCTCGTCGTCCTCATCACGGCAGCCGTCACCCTCGTCGTCGCTGTGCGCCGCACTGACGAACCGTGGGCCAGGTCCGCAAGGGTGTATACCGGCATGGCCTTCACGGTCATCATTATTCGCGTATTCTTTCAAATTCTTATGGGTGGCGACGGGAAGGGAACCGTGCTCTTCCGTCTTCCCGAAGCGTCCCTGCCCAACTGGGCTGCCGGAATTTGCCTCGGCGGGCCGGTCACTGCTGAAGGGCTGGCCGCCACCGGTTACGACGCCCTCCGACTAGCCGGAATGCTGGCCTGCCTCGGTGCCGCCAACTCGTTGGCCAACCCCAGACGCGTCCTCAAATCCGTGCCAGCGGCACTGCACGACATTTCGGTGGCCGTCGTCATCGCGCTATCGGTCTTTCCTCAACTCATCGCCTCGGCGCAGCGGGTCCGACGAGCCCGACGGCTACGCGGGAACACACGAAAAGGGATCCGCGCCCTGGGGGCCGTGCTCGTCCCGGTATTGGAAGACTCGGTGGAGATGTCGATGTCCCTGGCCCGCGGGATGGAGTCCCGCGGATACGGGCGCACCCGTGACGACCGTCGCGTCCGCCCGGGAACCCGCGTTCTGCTCGTCGTGTCCGTGATGGCACTGACCCTAGGGTGCTACGGCGTCCTGGCCAACCCGACCGGATCCTTCAGCACCGACCCGTCAACGTGCGCACCCGGCAGCCTGTGCTCATGGCTCCTCATGGACCGAATGGGTCAGCACATCGGCGCCGTGCTCATCGTCGCCGGGATCATCGGGTCGGTCGTCGGATTACGGATCTCGGGACGTCGCCTCGGGGTAAGTCGATACCGCCCCGATCCGTGGACCTGGCAGGCTACGGCGTCCTGCTTGTGCGGAGCAGTTGCGATAGTCGCCATGATCTGGCTATCCCGCGCCAACCCCAAGGCCATCACCGTCTCTACATCGCCGGTAGTTTGGCCGCCACTGGAACCAGCAATGCTCCTCCTCGTCGTGGCAGCCGTCTTCCCTGGGGTCTTTACCCCCGCACCCCAAAGATCCACCCAGGCTGACCCCGAGCAGGCCGCATCGTGGACATCCCGACAAGACGAGGTACCCCAGTTATGAGCGATGTCATCACCCTGTCGAACGTGTCGATAACCCACCCCGGGGCCTCGACTCCGACCCTGAGGAATATCAATCTCACCGTCGCCGAGGGGGACCTGACCCTGGTCGTCGGGCGCACCGGCACCGGTAAGTCAACCCTGCTGGGGACCCTCAACGGGATCGTCCCACACTTCAGCGGCGGGCGCCTCGATGGCACCGTAACGGTTGCCGGGCGCGACACCCGCACACACCGCCCCCGCGAACTGGCCGACGTCGTAGGTGTCGTCGGACAGAACCCGGTTGCCGGGTTTGTTACCGATACCGTGGAGGACGAGATCGCCTACGGCATGGAGCAGCTGGGCATTTCGCCGTCCGTGATGCGCAAGAGGGTCGAGGAAATCCTGGACCTCATGGGGATTGCCGATCTGCGCCGCAGGGCCTTGCTGAGCCTCTCTGGCGGTCAGCAACAGCGGGTGGCCATCGCCGCCGTTCTGGCTGCCCAGCCTCGCATCCTTGTCCTCGACGAACCGACCAGCGCCCTCGATCCCACGGCAGCCCAGGACGTTCTTGCCTCTATTACCACGCTGGTCCATGACGTCGGCCTAACCGTGATCCTCGCCGAGCATCGTCTAGAACGCGTCATGCACGCCGCCGACGCCCTCTGGTGGCTACCCGGTGATGGCTCGGTCGTCCAAGGAAGGCCCGAGGAGGTGTTGGCCCGCGCCGACGTCGTCCCGCCGCTGGCTGCCCTGAGCCGCGCCATGGGATGGCCGACTGTCCCACTGTCAGTACGCGAAACTCGCCGTCGAGTCGGTCCACGTCCGGGCCTCCCACGTGCTCCGCAACCCTCCGAAGCGATGACCTGGCCCGGGGGCGGCAACGAGGTATTGCGTTTGGAGACGCTTGGGGTCGATTACGGCCAGGTGCGCGCCGTCGATGCCCTGACGACCACCGTAGAGCGCGGCACCATCACCTGCCTCATGGGTCGAAATGGATCAGGCAAGTCGTCTCTGATGTGGGCGATCCAAGGGGCAACAAAGTCCTCAGGGAGGGTACTGGTCAACCACGAGGGTTCTTGGGCTGACCCCCGCAAAGCCGACGCCGCGACCGCTCGACGAATGGTGAGCTTAGTCCCGCAGTCAGCCTCCGACCTGCTCTACTTACCGACCGTCGCTGAGGAGTGTGCCCAGGCCGACAAGGAGTCCGGGGTGCCTGCCGGCACCACGCGCGCCATCTTGTCCCGTCTCAGGGTGGAATTGCCGGAAGATCGCAATCCCCGGGACATGTCGGAAGGCCAGCGACTGGCCCTCGTCCTAGCGATCCAGCTGTCCAGTCGCCCCGATGTCGTCCTCCTTGACGAGCCCACCCGCGGCCTCGACTACGCCATGAAAACCGAGCTAACCAGAATCGTCAAGGGTATTGCCGCCGGCGCTACTGGCGATCCAGCGGCGGTATTGCTGGCCACCCACGACGTGGAATTCGCCGCAACAACAACGGATCGCACCATCGTCATGGCCACCGGCCACATTGTTGCCGACGGATCCACACGCTCAGTGTGCACCTCCTCGCCCGGATTCAGTCCACAAATCGCCAAGGTCTTTCACCCGGCCGATGTGATGACGATCGCCGACGTCGAGAGGCTCGTGAACACCCCGGCAGGAGACCGCCGATGAGCAGGAGGCAGCACGTCGCCGTCCGCACCTCAGCGACTTCTCGAATCCTGCTCATCATCACCGCCATTATGGGGTTGCTGGCCTTCTGCTGGCCGCTCTTCCTCAATCCGGGAGGCGCTGCCGACTATGAGACGCGCACCCCGTTTCTTTTCGCCGCGATCCTGCCCGTGGTGTTGGCGGTGGTGGTCTCGCAACTCAGTTCGGACGGGATCGACGTCAAGGCCCTCGCCATGATTGGTGTCCTCACCGCATGTGGGGCAGCGCTACGCACCATCAGCCCGTCAATGGCAGGGATCTCCTTCGTCTTCATCCTCATGATTGCCGGGGCAAGGGTGTTCGGTGCGGCGTTCGGTTTCGTCCTTGGCACCACGACAATGTTCGCATCCGCCCTGCTCACCGCAGGTTTCGGGCCGTGGCTGCCCTACCAAATGATCGCCTCGGGGTTCGTCGGGCTGGGAGCGGGGCTGCTCCCCCGGGCGCGGGGAAGAGCCGAAATCGCCTGGCTATGTGGTTGGGGATTC
>ERZ1292623.4080-Hain-H51-01um-R1-4080-length-12077-cov-4_pt1 | contig 12077 bp, 4 predicted proteins | sample MGYA00564398_ERZ1292623 | MGnify/ENA primary metagenome ERZ1292623 (study PRJEB36523, sample SAMEA6512633) | groundwater metagenome | collected 2019-01-07 | study: AquaDiva: Metagenomics assemblies of 32 groundwater samples | reverse complement strand
CTAGATTGGCAAGTCTTTCAAGAGTTTGGTTGCCACGAGTAAAATTTAGGCGGCTACGAACAGCTCTAGAGCTCTTACGCCGGTACTGGTTACCTGCAAATAAGCTGGAAACCCGTGGCTCACCAAAGCCCAGGCTTGCCTCAAAAAAGTGCATGTCTTGCATAGCCGCTTGCAAGCGCTGGTTGCCGCGTACTATAGGGAGCAGCCCTGAAAAGTCTTTAGACTCAATTGCCCGTTGGATGCGATTTTGTAGGTAGGCTTTGCTTCGGCTGCCCAGACCGCCCCCCGATTCAGTCATTAGAGAACTAACCAGTTCTGTAAGCCGCTCAGCAGGGGTGCTTATGTCCTTAAGCCCCTTAAAGAGGGGGTGGCTCCACCACGACTCTAACTCGTAGAATTGTTTCTGGCCGAAGCGCTCAAAGAAGAATGTTTCCCGGGCCGTTAGATTATCCTGGCCAGTCTGACGCAAAGAAGGGTTGAAACCAAGGTCAACTAATCTTGCTGTGTCCCTAAAGAATTCTGAGAAGGCGGCGCTATTACCGATAGCTTCGATTTCTTTGAAATCCCGCCCGGGCTGGCCTTTGATGGTTTGGACTACCGATACGATCTCTGTGGCTAATGAGTCCAAGAAATCTGGGTCTGTGCCAGCGTCGGCTATTTCCCCAAGGGCATCTCTAACCCACTTGATATGAGGAATTTGCTTAGTACCCTCAGCCAGCATTTCGCTAAGCCTTGTGACTTTATCGGTCATAACCTCTTTATCACTTGCATCCAATAAGTGATAAAGGTCTCGAAATACTTTGTGGGTAGGATCGTTGGACTGGAGCCGGGCTAGGAGCTCTAAATCTTGCTTTGCAACCCGAGCCAGGCCGCTAGCTCGCATTTCCACAACCTGCCGGGGCGATAGTTTTTGGAGGTTGTGCCAAAGAGGGATAAACTCTTTCTGAGCGCCTATGTGTTCAGCATTGAACTCACGGATGCTACAATCGAAAACGTTTATGGCGAAAACTATGGCAGCCCCAGCCCCAGCTACGATAGCGGTAGCCTGGATAACGTAGTCAATGCCGCTTTCTTTTTCTCGGACGATATCGCCAGGCTCGGGGTTCATTTAGGCTCAAACAAGTAGAGCTTAGACAAAAAAAAGTGGCACTAAGTGCCACTTTCGGTTTCTGCGGGTTCAGCCTCAGGGGGCTCAGCCTTGGGAGGTATTGGTTCCTTGAGCTCCTGCATGATCTTTTTGGTCTTGTCTCGCATAAAGCGGTCCATCGCTTCCGTCAAACTTACTCGGCGCTCCATTCTCTGGCTATCCTTATGGCCCAATAGGTTAGCTTGTAGCCGTAGAAGATCAGTTAGCGTAGGACTTGATCGTAGTTTGTTGGATAGTACGATGTATCTATCCCGGTACCTAGTTAGCTCTCGCTTTTTGGCTTTATATTCCTCAGCAGTCAGCTCTCCTTTCTCTAACAGGTCCTCAACAGCCACTAACTCCTCTGTAAAGGATTTGGGCAGCCGCATAAAGGTATTGCCGTATTTCATAGGATTATCAGTTCCTTCTTTACCATGCCCAGTATTTTTGGCAGGGCATGTTCCCTATCAATCATTACTACTGAGAAGGGAATGTTGTAACGGTTCAATAGGGCAAAAATCTCGTTGTCCTTTGCGATAGCTTCCTCCTCAGTTTGGTAGCGGCCTTTGGGGTTGTACTTATGCTCCTCAGGATTACGCACCAAAAACACATTTAGGTTTCGGAACTCATTGAATAGCTCTAGAAGATACTGGTCAAACGAAGGGGTCTTGCCCCTGCCTTGATAAATGATGCCTAGTAGGATAGGACTATCAGTTATAGCAACATCGACCTGGCCATCTACCATCACTTGCCTGTGATATTGTTTGGCCGATACGTAAATTTGATTTTTAGCCGTAGCGGTGTCTCCAAGCCAACACCGCTCCTTTACATACTCCCGTACCAGCTCCGCATTTACATCAAGCATCTTTAGGGCCCCGTAAACCAAAGCCGCTGTGGAACTCTTCCCAACGCCCGGACCTGCCCATAAATTCAAGTGTAGGGTGTGCGTCATGGATTATTCAGTGTGCGCACGGTGGCCCCAAAGTTCCTCAATTTGGTCAAAAAAGAGCATTCTCTCAGCTCCTTGTTGGTCCATAAATCGCACGAAGTCGTTGCCTACCATACCGCAATCTCCAAGGTGTAGAGCCCATGTCTCGCCGCTGGCAGCACGGACCATTACTTCCCCATGTCTCCGCAAGAACTCTACGAATAACTCGGCTTTGGGTTTTGATACTGAAAAGGTGGCTGTTAGTTGGTCAGCGAATGTCGAAGTCATTGTGTGGTTCATATTGTTTACCCGAGAAACTTGGTTTTTTGAGATAATCCTCAAAACCGCCTTTACTGTTACTACCCTGTGTAGACAACTCTCACACTATTCAAATCGGTAACGCCTTTGTGTTGATTGAGAATAACGTAGCCATTTACAGGGGGATTGAATTTACCAAAGTTCTCAAGCATATACGGCATGACTTTACAGCATGAGCCAGTGTTGACTAGGAGTCTCCCGTCGGGGGTGAAGCTAGTACCTAGTGTATGAGTATGGGCGTGTAGTAAAACCCGGTATGAGTCTACCCCCATCAAACTACCCCATTGCTGCATCCACATATTCAGTTGCTTTACCCCCTCAGCTGTACAGAAGTTTTCAGCGTGACTGCAGAGTACATCTCCCTGTTTCGATAGCCACCCAACCTCGATATCCTGGCCAAATTTTACAGTCGGGGAGGTATCAGGGATCAGAGTGGTAACAACTTCCACGTTGGACAGGCCCATGGCTAACAAATCCATAGGGTTCACTATAAGGGGTAGAATAGCTGGAACCTTGGACTGAACAGATTTGATAATTCGGTCAGGGTGGTTAGAGTTCTTCAAGATTTTGACTCGTTTGAACTTCCTTGCTAGCTGCTCTAGGAACGCCCGGCCCTGGGCTAGTTCTTCCCTGACCGAAATGTGCTCAGTGCCCATAGATTGTCTAAAATGGGTAACGGCCAAGATATCCAGCAAGTCTCCCAGCATCCAACATTCCTCAGCGGGGTCGGCCAAAATCTGGGCGGCAGTAGCCTCATTCATAAACGGAATATGGCAGTCACTAAACACAACTACTCGATCTGCTACACTTCTTTTTGTAGCATCATACCCTGGAAATTCAAACTTGCCAATAAGACTCTCCAGTCCAGATCTAGCCAACTGTAGATATGTCCCATATGAGACTGGTTCCTGGGGCTTGGGCTCAGGGCTCCCACCTATTCCGTATAGCTCTCTGTTTCTAAAAGTCTTCCAGAGACTCGTTAGCACTTTGCTCACTTGAGCCTCTGTGGTGAACATTCCAGTGTTTAGAAGTTGGACCCCAATGTCATCATAACCTCTCTTACCAATCTTCCGGTGGAAGAAGAGGGTGGCTATTTCTTTTGGTACCCCTAGCGTCTTAGCTGTGATTAGGAACTCTACCGGTGTCGTTAGATTTGTGTGCATTAGTCCTCTTAGTGATTACTACGAGCGATCAGCCTGCTTGTCGATCTCTTGCAGCATCTCTGCTGTTTGATCTTCAAGCAGGTTCATGTTGACGTTTACCTTGAAGGTATCCGACGGTCGAACTTGATAGCTCACGTTCATGTTATAAAAGCCAGGCTGACGTATCAGCTCTTCTATGTGTCGTCGAATGGAGCCGTAAGTAGGGTTATCCATTCGGGGGATAGCTATGTCCTTGGTGTAGGCTCTAGATTTCGCCACACGCTGTTTAGTCGGCCGCTCTACGTTCGTTCGTTCATGTTCGAGAGCGCGGACCCTAAGGTCTTCTAAATCGACCTGGGGACTCCAGCCCTGCCAAGACTCGTCTGGCAGGGTGTGGTGCTTGAAATATTCCGTGAGCTTCTTTCTCTCAGGCAGGTCCTCCCAGTTGACGCCTAAGAATCTGCCCAAAACCCTACGCTCTGATTCTGGTAGCAGATCGTAAAACCTCTGCTTTTCTTTGATACTACCAGTTAGGACCAATTCGCGAGCAATCTGTTGCTGTCGCTTAGGCAGGGTTCTGATAGCTTCTTCTAAAGTACCAACAGCCTCATCAAACCCGTACATAGTCTGCTTGGCCCGGCGCTCGGCTTGAACCGCAAGAATCGCGTAAGGCCCTAACCCCTGGAACTTCCTTTCCTCAGAGGCCTCCAAAGCATCTATGTCTGTGCCCTCTATCCGCTCCGCTAGCCTTTTCGCCCGCTCGGCCATTGTTGTGTATTTGACGAACTCCAAGGTGTCCCAGTATTCATCTGAGTTGTGTGTAGCGCCGTTTATAATACAGAAGCTGTGATCCTCTTCAACCGTAAAATCTAGGATATCCCCATCGTACGGTTGGGTAGTGATTCCATTGATTTTGTAGTAGACATAACCATCTTTTATAAACCAGGACCTACTTTCTCTTGTAGGAAGGATTTCTGGTATCTTATCGCTACTCAGTAGGTCCACAATGTGTTTAGACCCGAGGTATACCTTGTATGTTGTCTTACATTGAGGTGGCTTCCCCCCTTTGATGCTTCTAATTTCCGGCTCCCGACCCACAATTATGTTGCTACCAACACCGAGGATTGCTAAGATATTGCTAATCTGGACAATCAATTCCAGCGAAATTGATTCTCCTGAGATTTGTCGTTTGTTCGAGGAGCCGTCCCCATTGATAAAGGCAGAAATTAAGGCCCTCAGACACTCTTTAGGGGCACCCAATAAGCAGCTAGGTATCCGTTTTTCCTTTGAGGTATACCCGAACAATTCCCCCAAGAACTCAGCCAAAATCGAGCTGTGGACTAAGATCTCCCCTACGTTTCCGGCTTCTTTAATGACCTCATGGCTGGAGAGCCCAAAAGTTCTCTGGATGCTGTTCGCTAAGTCCAGTCGATAGTCTTTCTCATCTAAATGAAAGGTGAATTTTAGGCTACCCCCAGTGGAACAACCTTCGGCTAAGTAATACCCTATGACTGTAAATAAGTCGGGGGTGATTGGCAAGTTATTAGGAACTGGTTTGCTCTGGGAATGATCAAAGTAGTTTCCGGTCCTATACCTTTGGACTGCTACTACCTGCCCATCCTCTCTAACCCTATTCGGCATTTTGAGATGTTTATGTATTTCAAGGGATGTCAAGGGGGTCGGCCTTGCTATAGGCATAGCGACAAAATCCCCTTGCTTTATATCCTTTGCGGCTACCCACTGAGGAGAGTACGTTTCTTTCGGTTTTCTCTGGCAGCTTAGACATACTTTTTTCCCACTATTGGGCCTACAGAGGTAAGTCTTCCCCTCACACTTAGCGTGCCTATGACAGGCCTCTAAACGAAGTACAAGTAGAGGGTGGTTCCATGTACAGTTAAGCGGGAGGGGGGACCCGCTTAACTGTAGGTTGTACAGCTTCTGCTCCGGGTCCACTTCCCGTATTGGCCTTCTACTAACTGTAGTTACTCGCCTTTTTCTGCCCTTGTGGGTCAAAATGCTATCTCCTACTGAAATCTCGTTGGCCCTGCGCAGTAATCCGTAATCAACTTGAATTAGGGTATCCGGAGACACACATGCGGTTTGGTTGCGGTATTCACGTGGTACCCAGGTGCGCTGTGCGCCACGCTCCCAAAGGCCCCTAATAGTGGCCAAAGAGCCGCCTACCATCGCAGCCACAGAGCCCACTCGGAGTTTTGCGGCCTTACTACTAACAAATAGTGACGCAGTAAATGCGCTCTTGATCGCAGCATTCGCGGGACTACTGGCGATATATGAGTTTATTGTGGGCTTGATGTAGTTGCCATATATGGAATCCCAACCGAATCTGTCTGTTCCATAGACTTCCCCGCGCTCAAATTGCTCTAAAGGAGAGCGCACTCTCATAAACTTTGAGGTTATGATGTTATCAGAGTGCGAGTTGTGGACAGTAAAGAAAGAAGTACTGTAACTATGGTCTTCTTTAACAGTAAGATCGTATAAAAGACCAGAGTAATCAAGATTTTCAATGTCGACTATTCTACTAAACAAGTACCCATTTTGAACAAAAATATGCGATGCCACTTTACGTTTTGGCTCTTTATATGAGATTCCTAATAATCTACATAAAACCCTGTAGTTTTCGCCTGTGATTGAGAGGTTGTATTGAGCTTTTCTTGAGGAACCATCCTTACCAACATAAGCAGGCTTGTAGTCCACAGAACAACCAACCCCTAAGTGTAAAAGGATAGACCTTATTGCTTTTGTTATTGCTGGAATAGTACAAGAAGAACTCCATCTGCGGCCGTTGTTGTGCCCATCACCAATAAGGTAACCCCTTACCAGTTCAATAAGGGGAGTGTCTTTAGATAACAAATCTGGGTGCACAAACTTATTAGCTGTTCTTCCTAGGTACTTGTTCAGTAATGTGGCCACCTCTGTACTACAAATGTACAGAGACATGCCAGAACAGGTTTTACTTACATAGGTACAGATAGATTTATTGAACTCTTTTTGAGTTATAGACCTAATATCTTCTGCTATATCGATTTCTTTTGAGTGGAGACCAAACTCCACACTTATAGGGTGATCAGAATAGAGTTTTATGTGACCTTCTGATAGATAATAACCACAAAGTCTATAAAACTCTGAACTATAACCTAAAGAAGGTCGCTCAAACTTATCCACAGCTTGTAATAAGAAATCTCCCGCCTTTAGGTCACCTGCGTTTTCAAAAGCTATAGGCAACAGATCACAGCAACTACAACTCCCCCTTGTAGGATTGCATCCCCCAATGTCTCCATGTTTGAGATCATTTCTAACTTTTTCACAATGAACCTTTTTGGATGCAAGAACCTTATGATTTACTGTGACCTTTAACGGTTCGTAGGCCCCCAGTGTTTTTATGTTTATTACCTTATCAGCGCCTAGACACGGTCTTTTGTGAACTTTTTCTACTTCCTTCCAGCTACCATTATGGGTTAGAACAAGCTCCCCCTCTTTGATTTCTGATATCAGAGTGTAGTTGATTGCTGTATTTATTTGTTGGTCTTCGGTGAGACACAGTCGTTCCCATACACGGCCAAGCAAGCTGTCCCCGTAAACAACGTTAGCATCCAAAGGGGACTCAGAGTTCTTCCTGGGCCGACCGTATCGCCCCTGTATTATCTCCCTATTGGCTCGCCCTATGATCGCAGGCAGGGTCAGGTCCCCGGTGACATCTTCGTTGAACTGGCCTTCTAATAGGGTTACAGGCACAGGTTTGCCAATTACAACCCCAAACTTACCAAGTACAGTTTCGGGGTCTTCTAGGGCAAATGCCTGAGAATCCCAGTCTACGCCGGCAAACCTAAAGACACCAGCCTCTGTGACAACCTCACCGCTTTCTGTCACCGCCTCTACAAGCAAGTTTCTAGTCTCAGTTTCTGCGCCATATCGATGCGGGTATAATCTGTGGGTTTTGCCCAGTTGCTGAGCTTCATGTTCTAACACATTCAGTCTCTTTTTTTCTAACCCACTGAGACCACCTTGTTGAGCAAATTCCAAGTGGCGGCGATATTCCATAGAGTTAGGCGCAACTCTTGCGAGCACCTCTAGCCGGCCAATCAAATCGTAAGTTTCGAAAGGCGATATCAAGCCCTGCTCTACCATCTGCAGAACAGTTTGCCGTGCCTTCTGGACCCTGTTGAGAATAGCCTGGTAGCGATTGGGGTCCCACGGTACTTCTACTGTTCTAGTTTGTTGGTTGTTTTCCCTGTTGATAAAGACCAGACTAGAAGATTTGATACCAGTTTGGGCCATGTAGAAAGTCAACTGGTCTTTATACTTCTCAGGTACTTGCCCCCAGGACTTGGCGCCCTGGGTTTTGAACTCTAAAATCTCCGACCCGTAGGAGCCACGGACTATACTGTCAATAGTTCCTGAGATGTTGTTCTCTTGGTCGTAGACTTCAACCTCAGCGCCCATTAGCACGCCAGCCTGCCGGAGCCTGCGTTGGATGCCTAAGTGCGTGGCGGAACCGAATTCTACGATGTCCTCTCCCTCCTCAGAATCTATCGGTTCTATTGGGTTCAGCCACTTCTGAACCATCTCTCGCTCAGAAAGGCCAACCATAGAGCCACGCATCTTGAGTGGCTTTATCCAGGGGTGGGTAGCTAAAAAGGCCGAGTTTGGTAATTGAAGTTCCCCTATGCCTTCTACGCGTAAGAATGGGTCGCCTCGATGAAAGCGCTCAGGTAACCAACTCGGTTGATTGTTAGATCTTGGGTTAAAAGCGTCTACGGGCATGCTTTCATTGGGAATGAACCGGCGGTAGAACTCTCCTACTATTCCCAGAGACCCAAGTTCCCCTCTTTCACCCATCCACATCTGTCTAGCAAAGGAGCGAACATAGCTAGAGTCCTGTTTGGCAAATGCCCCAGATTCATCAGGGTAGAACGGCATCATTTGGAACATGGCCCCATAGAGCCCGGTTTGACTACGGAATCTGTCTATCGTTGAGACAAATGCGTTCCAAGGCGTGGCTCCCCTAACATCTCTCCAGGGGCTCATACCTTTGTGTAACTGAAGACTTATGGGGTCGCCAGCCTTGCCATAGATTGTGCCGTCTACCCCCACAACCGTGCCAGTGCCGTCCCCACCCCCTGTTCCTGGGCCCTGTACTCCAGGAGCTGAAGCTGAGCCCCCGCCGCCTATTGTGCTAAAGGGATGGCCACCCCCAGACATGCCGGTAGGCCAATTGGCGCCAAAGGCCCCAATAGCCAGTGGGCCGTATGCGCTATCAGAGTTCACCCCCAAATAAGTTGAGGTTGCTCTATCCCAGTCACCACCAGGCCAACCATCGCCGATGTATGGTCTATCATAGCGGTGTTTCCATTCGAACCAGTTGGGATTAAGGAAATTTGACACAGGCGCAAACGGATGGGTTAAATTGGGCAGGAATGAGTGCGCAGGGTTACTTATATCCGCCAGTTCCGTCCAGTGGGATTTCCAACGCCTATAGAAGTTCGGCCGATAGTATTTGACATCTGAACCCGTGAGCTGGCTACGGCTACCGATCAACCACCCTCGGTTACGTCTGACTTCCTCATCGCCATAATACAAGTACTCTTTGTACTCATCGTAGGTTCTCGGGTGGAAGTATTGGTCAAGCCCTGGTAACGCCCCAACCGTATTCTGGAACACCCCTGTAAGCCCTGTAAGGTCCTTTAGAGTAGCACCAAACAGATTGACATTAGCCAATGTGTTAGCCCCAACATCGTCCAGACCTGGCAGCCCCAGCTCATGCATATTGGCATTGAAGTTTTTGTATAGCTCAAATCCGACTACTACCGGTAGAATGCGTTTGCCATAAAAGCTGAGGATAGTACGGGCGGTTGTATAGCGATCCTGTACAGGCAACCCCACCCCAATCGCCTCAGCTAACCTCTGAGGCATTTGGGCCAGTGTTTGGGTTACCATACTAAAGTGGCCTAAGGCGTGCTCGGGGTCCACTAAAGATTGGATGTAATCGGGCATCCCAAACCCAGTCTGCTGCATATGCTCCAGCAGCTCCTGGGGATTGAGTAGGGCATCACTAAAACTAATGCCACTGTCAGGTGTTACAAAATAGCGGCCGACTTCAAATGGGTTTATTGGGGCAACTTCAGGGTGGTAAGCTCTGCCCAGCATCCCAAATCTCTTTTGTAGGACCCCTGCCACATTCGCATCTTCAATTGCCGATAGCAGCCGCAGGTTCCTGGCTGCTTGGTGGCCATAAGGAATTTCGGCTAAGGATTCAGATAGAATTTGCGCTAGCTTGGCTTTGGCAATATCGGAGTGCCCTAGCCCTAACAATTCTTCATTAGACATTAGCCCCATGCCCACACGGCCCAAATACCTGTAGTTGAGCATCGCCTGGCCCGCGACATTGGTAGTCGACTGCTGGAAAAACGCCCTAAGTTGTGGCTCAGTCATTCCACGGCCCAATGCTGCCACCAAGGGGTTCCCCATGTCTAATGAGGCCCCTTTGTTGATATCAACCGCTAGCTGTAAAAACGACTGCTCAGCCTGGGTTATGTCAGCACCCCCGCTTAGCTCTAGAACTTTGCCAACTCCCCGGCCTTGGGCTAGCATACCCAACAACCCCTCTTCGATGTTTTGCCGGCCCCCAGATATCCCAGTTTTACCAAAAAGTGAGTTTACTACCGATGTCATTCGGCCTGGCTCGCCGCTGCCTATGTCTAATAGGCTCTCTGGGTCTCGTAGGACGCTGTTTAGGCCCCCGTACAGGGCAGTAGGCCCCATCGACCGCCACTCAGTCGTACGGGCTCCAGAACGCATAATCGTGGCTAATAAGGCTTGGGGATTATCAGCGTTGGCCAATAGCTCTTCAAAATCGTCCCGCAGCGCATCGGGCAAGGCCATCCAGGTATCTCTAGTAATACCAGCCTGGTGCAGCCCTACAAGGTCCTCGCTGATGGAGCTCGATATTTTAGCCCCCTCAGCAACGATGTTGTGTAGAGCGAAGTTGACCTCCTGGTTATCTACCTCATCTAGAGTCTCCATCAGGCTAGGGTGATCTAGAATGAATTGAAGTCTTGATAGGGGGTCATCAGTTACCTTATCCCCAAAGAACCGGGATATCAAAGGCAGCATCCGCTTGTTTTTGTATTCCACCCCAAACCCGAAAGCAGGGCTATAAGCCGCTTGGTGTGAGAAAGGCCACCACTTGGGCCCCCCGCCGGAGCCGGTGACAAGCCGGTCTAGAAAACTGAGGCTATGGCGGTCTCGATTGACGATAAACCCAGTTACACCTTGAATAAGCCCGTCCTTTTCGATCTGGTCCTGAACCATGGAGCTGTAGCTTTCAGGATCCAAGCCCCGTATGTGGGCCATGGTTTCAATATGCTTGGATTGGCGGGTATCGAAGGCTTTGAGTTTTACATTGTCGAAGAACTCTATTCGGGCGACATCTGTAGCATGGGCATCAATAGTTAGCAGCCGGCCCCCTACCAGTAGGCCGTGGGTGCGGTCGGAGGGGGTATAGATGTCTTCGTTCAACATCTTTACCAAAGCCCCTGAGCGCCGGAGCTCTGATAGGCCCTGGAGGTTGCCTAAATTTAGAATAGGCTCTCGTTCTGCTCCAAGGAACCTTAGAGCGCTAGCCTTTATGTTGAAGAACGGTGGCAGCAGGGGGACTTGGAGCTCTTGGCTTACTAAGTGGCTTAGCCGCCGGCCTGCTTGGTTTAGCGCCCCAAAAGGTATCAGCTCTCCCCTGGCGTCGAGGGCAAACCCCGTGGAGCTATTTAGGAGCATTTTTCTAGCCTGGCCTAACGCCAGGTCATCGCTCTTGAAGATACCGGACAGGGAGTCTTGTAGGGTCTTGAAAGTGGCATCCAAGAAAGGGGTTGCGCCCTGGGCGTCTTCGGGGGCCTTATAACCCATAGCCTGGAGGGCCCGCTCTAACTGGCCGGCTAACCTGACGTCTTTTTTGGCACCGGTGATTCGGCCCCAGGTTATGTGCCGATCTTTGTCTACCCCAAAGATTTTGCCAAGTGCGGTAGTAGTCTTTTGTTCTTGCTGGTGGACGTGCTGTAGGGCCTGAATAATCTGTTTCGAGTTGGCTCTACCAAGAGTAGGGCTGGTAAACCCGATCAACTCATCTAGCTCTGTAGCAGTGGTGCTAATGTCGTACATGCCTCGGGCGGCATCTTGTAGGATATCTCGTAGCCCAGTAAGCCTACCTTGTTCAGGCAATTTGAACTGGATGCCTAGTTTTTGGGTAGCTTTGTGGAACTGCTCTAGGTGGCTTTTTGTAGTGATTAGGCGTTCGAGCTCTTCAGGTTTATCATAGCCGCTATACCTGCCAACGAGCCGCTTGAGGCCGGTGCGAGCTTCAGGGGATTTAGCCAGTACATCTTTAGACTCGTCAGTCATGTAACTAAGCAGCCCGTTCTCGATGTGTCCAGCCCGCAAGGTGTGGAGCTTACTAGTTTCCACCCCTCGTCTAAGGTCCGTAGCAAACTTGTACAGCCCCCGGGTCTCGCGGCTGGTACCAAACTCCAGGAAGTTTCCAACTGTAGGCCCA
>ERZ1292623.4076-Hain-H51-01um-R1-4076-length-12095-cov-6_pt1 | contig 12095 bp, 17 predicted proteins | sample MGYA00564398_ERZ1292623 | MGnify/ENA primary metagenome ERZ1292623 (study PRJEB36523, sample SAMEA6512633) | groundwater metagenome | collected 2019-01-07 | study: AquaDiva: Metagenomics assemblies of 32 groundwater samples | reverse complement strand
TTGTTACCTATATTTTATCACTGTGCCAAGGGCATAAGGTATTATGAAGAATAAAATTAGTTAGTCTCTTTCCCAAAAACCATTTCTTTAAATCTCTGTCTGTATTCTGGAGAATATCCGTATTTTTGTAAGTTACTATCAAGTCTATTATTATCAACTCTAAAATATTGAACATTATCTCCAAATATTGAAAAGTCCCAAGGATGTTCAATTACATCCCATCCACCCCATTTAGATATAACTCTTCCATCTCCTAAACAAACTCCATAGTGGTCAGCTCCTTTCAAACTATCTGCATTAATTTCAGATTTAAAATAAACAACAACATCTCCTTTTCTAGAAGTTTCTCCATTTTTCAAAGGAGTAATGTTCTCTCTTAACCAGCATTTATTCCCAGTATTTATTCCAAGAGCATTGCATGTAAAAGTTAAACACTGTCCATTAATCATATCTCTGAATTCTGGTCTTACAACTACATTTTCTTCATTTCCTTGAAGAGTTTCTTCCAAAGTTCTTTTTTCCACAATAGTATTTGTCATTTTAGTTTCCTTCTTTTGTAAAATACATAGCAGTAATTATTACATCATCAAGTTCTACTTTATCTCTTCTTGATTTTGCCCTTAATAATGCCTCTTGATAATTTTTATGTACTCCTTCAGCTGATTCAATTCTTGATTTAGCTTCTTTCCAAGTTTCTGGATTTTCCTTACCTTTAGCATTGCAAATATCCTCTCCATAAGGCCTCATACTAACACTTACACCTTGATGTGAAGGCCCTGCATGAGATAATACATAAGGGATAGCTCCATTTTCTAAAGCAGTCTTTACAACTCTTAAACCAGAATATTTATCTTCCATTTGCATATCAGTTATAACTAAGTCATATTCATTTTCATTAATTCTTTGAATAGCTTCAGCTTCACTCCCAACTATATCTGCATTTGCAAATACTTCTTTTGCTGCCTTTCTATTTTCTTCTCTATCATCTGCTACCAGGATTTTTTCAAGTATCATTTTCTATCTCCAATTACTTGATTTAATATTCTCTCTAAATCTTCTTCAGCTTCATCCCACATTTTCCTCATTGTAAAATCGGGTGTTGGCAATCCTTTTAATTCTCCCTTTGATAATGAAGAAGTTCCTATTACAACGATCTTAGGGCTTTTTCCTTTTATTATTGGAATTAAGCTATAACCTATATTTTGAAGAGTATCTGAAAAAGCATGCATATCTCTATCTTCTAAATCTCCTTGATCTTCATAAGGCATCCTATTATCAAGCAAAATTAAACCATAATCTTTTTTTCCAATTTGTGAACGAGCATCATTATAACATTTAACCTTATCATAAGAACCTTTTACATAATCAGAATCAAATTTAGACATAACACTATTTACTGCAAATTCCAATGCTTCTATAGGATATTTTTGATCCTCAACAATTAATATTTCCATTTTAATCACAATAATTCAAACCTTTAGAAATAAATATCTCTTTACCCTTACATTTCAGGTAGTTCCTTTGAGTTATTTGAGGTTCTTAGCAAAGAAGGGTAGTAGCTTAGCCTCTGCTTTTCTCAAATGCTCTTGATAAGTAGAAATAGATATTTTCATCATCTTAGCTAAATCAGAAAGGTCTTTTTTTCTAGGCCAGGTATAATATTCATTTTCAACAGCTAATCTAAAAGCCTCTTTCTGTTTCTCAGGAAGTTCTGGAATAATTTTTGGAAAATAAATATCATTCAGTTTGGTTTTTTCTATAGATTTCAATTCAAAGTTCTTGAGCTTATCTTTCCACTTAAGAATTTCATTCATCATCTTTTCTAAAACTTCTCTATCCCAAGCAGCAACATTCCACTCTTCATAACCATCTTTAACAATAACTGGGCTCGGAAGATATAGTTCAGGATCATATAATAGTTCATAAAATTTTTCCTCTTCAGAAATTAATAAAACAACAACATCTTCATTTCTCTCAAAATTAATAACCTGTTTATTTTTTTTAAGTTCATTACAAAATTTATCAACTTCTTTATCATCACCTTCAACAGTATGTATTCCTAAAATGAATATTTTCTTGCCTTTAGGGTATCTATCAACAGGATAAAAATAATCTACAACTTTATACTTCTGAGTTAGTTTAGAATAAACCCCATCTACATTCTTAACCTTAAATTTCAGGCTCCACATATATACCTTAAATAACAGGTATATAAAAATATTACTAAGGCCAAACTCTTTCTTCAACAATAATATCTGGAACATACCTTCCTTCATCTTCAGAATCAATACCTCTAATTACCTTTGTCAAATAAATAGGTTTAATTTTACTTGGATGTTTTTTAAGTATTTCTTCCATACATTTAAAAACAAAGGGGTATGCTTTTTCAGGTACTCTAATTCCAGATATAGCTTTCCAAGGAATATTATCTGCAAGAACCTCACCATCATAATATGGTTCTTGAGTCAAGAATGTTTTTACTCCTGCTTCAATATATGGTCTACATGTTTTATCTATACCATCGTAAGTACTAAATAATCGAACACCATGATAAGGTATAGAGAATTTAGGGGCATTTTCTTTAACATAACCAAAAGGAACTATAAAACCAATACAATAAGCCCCCATACCTAGGCCCTCTGTCGATAAACTAACTTTATCTGGGAAATAAGAAGAATTAAATACTCCCTCAACGCCAGTTTCATCTTTAGGCAAAAGACCATTTTCCAAAAAACTTTCCAAATTTGATTCAAATGTATTTTTATCAGTATAATGAATTAATTTAGTATCTCCTATAGGAGAATAATTATTACTAATAAATTCTCTAGCATTACTAATTAAATGATTATGATATTCAATCCATTTTCTTCTTTCCTCAGCTTTCTCTTTAGCTCTTCTATTTCTTTCTTCAATCTTTGTTTTAATGCTTCTAATTAATTTGCTTATCATTTTCTTTTCCTCCATAGTAAGTTAACTACTATATAGTAATATCAATAATAAACTATTTAAATATAGCCCCCCACTTAGTGTAGAGTAATAGAAAGAATTAAATAGATAATAATGTTAAAGTTTTAATGGATACTAAAATATTAGAAAATATAGGATTAACACATAATGAAAGTATTGTTTATTTGACACTTCTTAAAATAGGAATTTCTAAGACAGGTAGTATATTGAAGAACTCAGGGCTAAATTCTGGAAAAATTTATGAAATACTTGAAAGCCTTAAAAATAAAGGGCTTGTAAGTGAATCAACAATTAACAATATTAAATATTTTAGTGCCGCTTCTCCAAGACAAATTTTAGAATACTTAGACAAAAAGAAACAAGAAATAGTTGAAGAAGAGAATACAATAAAAAATGAATTAAAAAACTTAGAGAAGTTTCAAAATGTTGGTAAAAAAGAATCAATAGCTATGACATACAAAGGATTTAAAGGACTAAAAACAGCTGTGGAAGAAGCTTTTTCTAAATTAAAAAAGGGGGATGAAATTTTAGGAATGGGAATTACAAGTAAAAAAGACGAACGGTTTAACGAATTTTGGATAAAATTAGGTGAAGAAAGAGCTAAGAAAGGGATAAAAGCAAAAAACTTATTTTCAGAAAGAAGTGATTTTTTAAAAGAATATAAAAAGTTAAAACTTACTGAAAACAGAGTTTTAGAAGGAATAACACCAGTAACTGTTGATATTTTTGGTGATGAAATAGTTTTAATTTTAAATTATAATGAAAATGGAACAACCATCTTAATATATGACAAAAATACTGCAACATCATTTAGGAACTTTTTCTATCAATTATGGGAAAAGGGGGAAAAATAACCTTATAAATTTTTTAAACATCTTTTAGTTTTTTTAGTATTAATAAATAAAGCAAACCAAGAAACATTTTTAAATTAATTTATACTGATAAATGGGATTTATATGAAAATTAAAAAAGAAAGTAAGGTGGACTTAGTAATACTACATGGATAAATTTGAAAAAACTTTACAAAAAATAGAAAAATTAGAGAAAAAATGGAGATAAACTCTTTCAGACCAAGAAGATAAACAACATTCTTTCGGAAGAGTTACCGAAGATAATAAAGAAATTGCATTTTGGTCAGTTCCTAGATCTACTGGTGAATTTTTAAAATTCATGGTAGAGTTTTCTAAACCCAAAAATATTTTAGAACTTGGAACTTCAGTAGGATATTCAACATTATTTTTAGCAAAAAGTATCCAGAATAATAAAGGTCATGTTTATACAACAGAAATAATGAAAGAAAAAATTAAACTTGCAAAGAAACATTTTAAAGAAGCAGGGTTGAATAATTATATCTCTCTAATTGAAAAAGATATCTTAGATGTTCTTAAAAATTGGGATAAGAAAAAACAAATCGACTTTGTATTTATGGATGCTGATAAAGAAAGATATTCTTTATATCTAGATCTTTTACTCCCCCTGTTAAATTCAAGAACTTTGATAGTTGTTGATAATGCTGGAAAAGTCAGAATGGCGGACGGAAAATTAATAGATTCTGAATATATAAGAAAATTTGTCCAAAATGTAAAAGCTAATAAAAAATTAAATAGTATTTTTTTAGATATGGACAACGGATTATTATTAATTACTAAAATTTAATAAAATAGAAATCACCTCTTTTTATAGACTAATTGAATATAAGTTTGGAAGTTCATAAGAAACATCTTTCCTTTCTTTTCTAGTTTTCATTTTCTTTTCCTCCACTCCCTAAACATCTGCATTAAGGTTTTATATGGTCTTTCTTCAGCTTTCCTAGACAAAGTTTCATAAAGTTTTTTTGATTCTTCATTTGTTAATTCATGCCAGAACATCTGCCCTCCAATTCTATAGTCTAGAGGAATTGCCTTGACAGGATAAGCTGAAAAATCCTTTTCCCCATTTTCTCCAAAACCTAATAATAACATTGGACTATAAAGTGAGTATACACTATTTATTTTTCCATTTATTATAGCATCAAATCCTATTCTAGGAGCAGCACTATCAGCTTCCATAACAAGTTGAGGATTATTAGTCCAGATTAATTCTTTATTTTTAAGATCTTCTCTTACAATATTTGCCCTACTAGCTAACTTTCTCCTTACTTCATTAGAAAATCTAAAATCTTCTCTATTACATTCTTGAACATGACTTGGATAAACAAAGTCTATAGTAGGTAAACTATCATAACTTGTTTTCTTAAATCCATAATTATGAACAAGTGATTTCAAAATTTCTCGATTTGTTTGTGGTTGTTGTATCATTTTATTTTTCCAGTAGTTTTTCTTTTGTTAATAAATAATAAAGCCGTGAACTAATTCAAAAAACTTACAGCTTCTTCGTAAATAGAAATTCCATAACCTCCATTTACCAATATCTGCCTTATCTTCAAGACATCTAATACAGGACCATAAACCATACCGGTACAAACTGAACCTTCTTTCTTATCTAAGGAAACATCTTTCTGAGCTGATAATTGTGACGTAACTTTAGGAAATTGACTTTTAATAAAAGATTCTATTCTATTTTGATAGTCTATAATTACACCATCATGGCATGCCCTAGTTATAAATCCTAGATTAGCTGTGTTAACCTTTCTTGCTTCTGATACTTCAAGTCCAGATTTATATAGATTAAAATAACTTTGAAGTGCTATAATATCTTTTGGATCTGCTTTTACAACTAATTCGGTTCTAATTCTTTTTGGAATATCTTTTCTAAACCATCTTCGTTTACCATCTGAAACTGTTTTTGACTTCTTGTAAAGTACTTCAAAATCTCCAGAATCATAAATAGTTGGATTTAATTCATCATCTTTTCCTAATTGGGAGTCATCCTCATTACACTTAGATGTGCCATTAATATAGTTTTCACTAAGTAGAAATTTTTGAAGATTACCTTCTAAATCAGAAGACTCATCAAATGATTTCGATTCTAAATCGTAATACTTTATTTGTGTCATTTTAAGCTACCTCCCTAAGTTTCTCTCTATCATTTTCAGATTCGGGTTTAGTTGAATATTTCAAATATTCATCATTAGAGAATTCAGTAATTTCTTCTAGTTCTGACTTTAATTTTTCAAATCTAGATAATTTTCTTCTTTCTTCATTTCTTGTTTCCCTTATACTTTCTAGATATGATTTTTTTACTGATCCATAAATACCGAGCATACCATACCCAATTAAAGATGCATCATGAGACGTATTAAATTCATTAAATGCATTCCCAAATAATCCTGCAGCACTTCCAGCAACCATACCTAACACTGGATGACCATAATATGATCCAATATTTGATCCTAAATATCCTCCAATAACAGGTGCACCTATCCAATTTAAAACAACTGAACTAAAAGTAGCTGCATCTGAATGATATTCATTTCCATAAAATTTCATTTTATACTTTATAGGAAGATTTCCGACTATCGGTGCGACAGCTACTTTCATTGCTCCAACAGCTAATTTCTTAGCCATTTTTCTAGCTACTTTTATTTTACTTACATTTCTATATTGTTTTGTTTGTGTTGTCATTTTAAGCTACCTCCCTAAGTTTCTCTCTATCATTTTCAGATTCAGGTTTAGTTGAATATTTCAAATATTCATCATTAGAGAATTTAGTAATTTCTTCTAATTCTGATTTTAATTTTTCAAATCTAGATATTTTTCTTCTTTCATCATTTCTTGTTTCTCTAATACTACTTAGATACATGTTTTGAACAGATCTCTTTAATCCTTTTCCAGAACCAATTCCAAATTCCATTATCTTTCCAAGTAAAGTTGAGTCACTTTCATCAGAAAAGAATTCTCTAGTATTAAGTATTAAACCAATACCAAGTCCTGCAGCTGCTGCAAATACAGGAATCACGTATAATTCTCCATTAAAATCCATTTGGTTCATTTTTTCCATAATAGCATATCCAGTTGTAGCTCCAGCTAATGCTGAAACAACCGGAGTACATAATCTTGCAATTTTTCCAGAGTAGTAAGTCATAGGATGTGTTTTAGATTCAACATATCTATTTTTATCTTCTCCATAAAAATCACATTTTCTATCATAAGATAGATGTCCAACTATAGGTGAAGCAGCTACTTTCATAGCTCCAACAGCTAATTTCTTAGCCATTTTTCCAGCTACTTTCATTTTACTTACATTTCTATATTGTTTTGTTTGTGTTGTCATTTTAGATCACAATAATTCCAGAATAAGTCTATACTTCAAATTTAACCCTGAAAGTTCCGACACTTCCTTTGATAAAATAGCTATGGAATAATTTAAAAAATCAAATATCTTGTATAATAAATGGTCAATAAAAGAGATAAAGATGGTTTAGTAATAAAAAAAGGTGGAAATTATTATCTTGATGGAAGAAGAATTTCAGAACAAGAATTAAATGAAATAATTTCGCACGAAAAAGAAACTAAATTAATTTCCCACCCTTCAATCGCGCCAAAATTTGATTCTTTTGTTTCAGATTTATATAATTTATATAATAATAAAGAAAATTTATCTGATGAAAAATTTGATGAGACAAGAAAAAGAATTCTCAAATTCCATTTTGGGTCAGCAGTAAATATGAATCTTGGCTATATGGGTAAAGAATACGCATTAAATCGAAAAGAAGACATGGAAGAAATAATAGGAAGAAGAATTCATGATCTAAGAATTTCTAAAAGGTATTATGAAAAAGAAACAGAGGATCAAGGCAAAATGTTTGCAAAAAAGTTTAGGAAAGAAATTAAATTACCTGAATCTAAAAAACATGGGACAACCCAATATCCTGGAGCAAGCAAACATTTCAATTATGATGCCGATCCCTCAAAAAAAGAAGTGATAAGAGAATATTCACAAAAAATTAAAGAATATCAAGATATGGGGAAAAAAGTTTATAATCATTGGGATGAAGTTGTAGATTTAATATATGAAGGTAAAAGGTCCAAACATCACCCAGAACTCTCAGATAAATTAGCACTAACAATTGCAGTTGCATCTGGAGTTTTAGCTCTTGCTTCATTTTCAGGAATAACTGGAAATGCAATTGGTTCTAATAATTCAACAAACTTTGGAATAGCATTTATTCTTATTGCACTTGCTTCTTTAGGTTTCTGGATTTGGAAAAATAAAAAGTAAAATGTCATTTACAAAAATCCAGCAAGAACAAGTAGAAAAACAGCTTGAAAGGCATAAAAGAAAAGACTTAATTGCAAAAATTCCCCTTAATAATAAAAATAATTTTTTAGAAATTGAAATAGATAATGGAGTATTTGGCTCAGACATAATGAGTTCTGGAATCTATCTTGCTAAATTCTTATATTCAAATAAAAAGCTCTATAAAAATAAATTTTGTCTTGATATGGGTTGTGGACCAGGAACTCAAGGACTAATTATGTCAAAATACGGAGCTAAACAAGTAATATTGACAGATATTAGTAAAAAAGCAGTTATTAACACAATTAAAAATATCAAAAGATTAAATCTAAAAAATTCTATAAGCTTTGAAAGTGATTTATTCAACAATATTCCTATAAATAAATTTGATGTAATAGTTTTTAATCACCCATTTTTTCCAGGAGAAGCATCTAAACACAAACTAAATAATAATGATACTATGTTAAGAAAAAGCATGCTCGGAGGAACAAAACTTGTAAAAAAATTCTTTAAATACTCAAAAAACTACCTTAAAAATAATGGAATAATAATTATGCCTTATTTCCATTTTGCTGGAAAAGAAAACGATCCAGCTAACCATGTTAAAAAATTTGGCTTGAGAATAAAAAAAGAAAAAAGAATAAAATCAAGCCAAGGTCTGCAACTTGGAGACTTTTCAATCTATGTAATTTCAAAATGAAAGCTTAAATTTTTCAGTTATATGCTTTTCTCTATTTGAAACTCCAACTATTAATTCATCACCTTCAACTTTAAGGCTTTCTATTGATCTATAATTCTGATCAGGATTAAAATAGCTTCCACTATCAGCACTATAGATTTGAACAGGGGAAGTTTCATGACTTTTACTTTCTCCAGCTTTATTAGATCTATAAACTGCTATACTATTGTATACATCTGGATCAACATCGCCTCCAGATAAGGACACAACTAAACTTCTAAGCAACATTGCTGCAGTATTTTTTTCTACATCTAATTTCATGCTAGAACAAAGAGTTTTAGTTAATCTACCCATAAAAGTTCTGCTTTCTCCAGTCATTCTATCTATGTATTCCTCTAATCCAGGAATCTGCTTAATTTGTTCTCTTGTTTGTGTTTCCATTTTATTTTCCTCCTTTCAATTGTTTTGAATTTTATTTTTTGATTTATTTTATATTTACTTAATAGTAGTTACAATATACTACTTATTAATCTTCCAGTCCCCTTAGGGGGTCGTAAATAGAAAACCTTAAATAAACAAAAAATATTATTTTAATATGGATCCTAAAATTCTAGAGCAAATAGGCCTTACCAAAGGAGAATCTAAAGTTTATTTAGCTCTTCTTAAACTTGGCCAAACAAAAACAGGATTACTTTCAATAGAAGCAAAAGTCTCTTCTTCAAAAGTCTATAAAATTCTTGATAGATTAATTAAAAAAGGTTTAGCAGGATTTGTAACAAAGGGGAAAACAAAATACTATTCAGCTATGAAACCTCAAAGAATAATTGAATATCTCGAAAATGAAGAAAAAGAATTAGTTGATAAAAAAGAAATGATAAAAAAATTTCTTCCAGAATTAGAAAAACAAGAAAATTTTGAAAAAACAAATGCAGTTATCTATGATGGATTTAAAGCAGTAACAAATCTATTTAGAAATATAATTGATGAACTTAATAAAAATGAAGAATACTTTGTATTAGGTGCTACTTATAATAATATAGAAGGTCTAAGAGAATTTTTCTATAATCACCATAAAAGAAGATATGAAAAAGGAATTAAATTGAAAATGCTGGCTAATTATGAAATTAAAAATAAACTAGAACCTACAACAAAAAAACTTTCTGAAATTAAATACCTCCCAAAATATATTAAAACTCCCATGGAAATAGTTTTCTATAAAAATAAAGTGATAATTGTTATTTGGAAAGAATCCCCAACAGCTTTTCTTTTAGAAAATAAAGAATCAGTATTAAGTTTCAAATCATATTATGAAGCTTTATGGAAAATATCAAACAAATAAGTCCAATAACTTTTTTAACCATCCTCATCTCCACTTACCCTTTAATTATACATTTTTCAAAATAAACGGTAAAATGAATAAAAATACTTTATATTTACAAAATAGAAATATTTAAATATAAGTAAAATGTAAATATATTATGGCTGGAACAACAATTACAATAAATATTGAAACAGAAGTAATAGACAAGCTAAGGAAGCTGGCAAATGCTGAAAAACAAAAAAGAGGATTTTTAGGTAAAGTAATTAGTGATGCAACAAAAAATTATCTAAAGGAAAAAGAACAAGAGGAAATTGCAGAAAGACAGTTGAAAAAAATGGAAAATGGATATAAAATGGGAAAAATACTAATTAAAAATAGAGATGAAATTTATGGCAGAAAATAAAGAAGTCCAGTTATTAGATAGTAATATCTTAATTTATGCATATGATTCAACTGAAAAAGAAAAACATGTTATAGCAAAAAATCTGCTTGCTGAATGCTGGAAAAGAAATAAAATATATGCTCTCTCTGTACAAAATATTTCTGAATTTTTTGTTGTAACAACTAAAAAAATATCTAATCCTATTAAACCAGATGAAATGAAGGCAAACATTCAAGATATTATAACTTTTTCTAATTTTAATATATTAAATATAAATAAAAATTCAGTTTTAAGTGCAATAGAAATATCATCAAATAATAATCTTTCTTATTGGGACGCGCTTATTGCTTCAGTTATGAAAGAAAATGGTATAAGTACAATAGTTACAGAAAATGATAAAGACTTTAATAAAATTACTGGGTTAAAGGTAATAAATCCATTTACCAAAGGGAAATAAGTTTGACAATAAATTTAAAGGTATTCAATTAATCTTTTAAACATCTGTTCTTACTTTACCCTCTACTTTTAATAATTATATTGTAGAGGGTAAGAAAAAATACCCAATAACTTTTTTAAACACCCTCTCCCTAAGAATTTAATGAAATCAATTAAAACTAGACAAGAACTAATCAAACTATACTTAGATTTTTATAAATCTAAAAAACATGCTATAGTTCCTAGTGCATCTCTTATTCCTGAAAATGATCCTACAGTTTTGTTTACAACAGCGGGGATGCATCCTCTTGTTCCTTTTCTGCTTGGACAAAAACATCCACTAGGAAAAAGAATTGCAAATGTACAAAAATGTATCAGAACTCAAGATATAGATGAAGTTGGAGATCCTACACATAACACTTTCTTTGAAATGCTGGGAAATTGGTCTTTGGGAGACTATTGGAAAGAAGAAGCTATTAAATTTACATTTGAATTCCACACAAAAGTTTTAGGGATTCCCTTAGAAAAGTATGCAGTCTCTGTTTTCAAGGGAGATAATAATGCGAAAAAAGATGAAGAATCTGCAAAAATCTGGAAGTCACTTGGAATTAAAGAAGATAGAATTGCTTATCTAGAAAAAGAAGATAATTGGTGGGGGCCTGCAGGAGAGTATGGTCCTTGCGGTCCAGACACAGAAATGTTTTTCTGGACAAGTAAAGAAAAAGCTCCAAAAACATTTAATCCAAAAGACAAAAACTGGGTTGAAATAGGCAATGACGTTTTAATGGAATATAATAAAACAAAAAAGGGTTATGAAAAAGCCTCTCAGAAAAACGTTGATTTCGGAGGAGGAGTTGAAAGAACTTTATTAGTATTAAATAGTTTAGATGATGTTTATCAAACTTCTATGTTTTTACCAATAATAAAAGAAATTGAAAAAATTTCAAACAAAAAATATGAAAAAGAAGAAAATAAAAAACCTATGAGAATTATTGCAGACCATATTAAAGCTGCAACTTTTATTTTAGGAGATGCAAGAGCTATAAAACCCAGTAATTCAGGACAAGGATATGTTTTAAGAAGATTAATTAGAAGAGCAATAAGATATGGAAGACTTCTTGGGATAAAAAATA
>ERZ1292623.4075-Hain-H51-01um-R1-4075-length-12096-cov-7_pt1 | contig 12096 bp, 16 predicted proteins | sample MGYA00564398_ERZ1292623 | MGnify/ENA primary metagenome ERZ1292623 (study PRJEB36523, sample SAMEA6512633) | groundwater metagenome | collected 2019-01-07 | study: AquaDiva: Metagenomics assemblies of 32 groundwater samples | reverse complement strand
ATTCATATCAAAAATTATGGGCTCTGAAATCACAGTAAGAGAACTCAAGCCAATCAATATAGAAGGTGGTTATCTGATAGACGGCTTTCCTTCTGCTGGGCTTGCCAACGCCATAGCAACCGAATCCATGATAAACACTATTCAATTTGAGATGGTCGGAGCACTTGATTCTGACCTTTTCCCACCCATTAGCATAATAAAAGATGGTGTTCCAAATTTTCCAGCAAGAATATTTGTAAATAGCGAACTTAAGGTAGCAGTGTTCTCTTCTTATCTTACACCACACGAGTCTCTTCACAGACAGGTTGCAAAAACCATGCTAGAGTGGGCAAACAAACACAAGTGCTCTCTTGTTGTCAGCAGCTCAGCAATCAAGTCAGAGGACGAAAAGCCGTTTGTCATAGGAGTAGGCAGCACACAAGAGGCTAAAAAGAAGCTAAAAGACGCAGAAATACCCCCCTTATCTAATGGAACTGTTCCAGGAATTCCAGGTATTTTACTAAATGAAGGAGTTATGTCAAACACAAATGTCATCGTGCTTTTGTTTAACACCAAGGAGAAGGGTCCTGACTTTAGATCTGGCGCACAGATCTGTATGGCAATATCAAAACTTGTTCCTGGTACAGCCTGTGACCTTGATACACTTTTACGTGAAGCAGAAACAGTTGAGCATCACATGAAACAAGCAGAAGAAGATGCCGAGCCAATCAAAGATGCAATGTACGGATGACATACCAAGAAAAAGAGATACCAAAAGATCAACTTGCAAAAGCTGTCCAAGTTCTTGATCTGGATGATGGAATCAGAATAGAAAACCAGTCCTACATGATCTTTCTTAATAAAACGGCAAAAAGATACTGTGTAAACATATCTACCAAAGGGAAAGAAGAATTCATTTATTATAATAGTCCAGCTGAGGTTCTTGATTTTTTAAAAGATAGACTAGATGACAGATGTAAGATATTTTTGTATTAAACCCTTATATCAAAAACCAAGCTCTAGCTCTCAATGGTACAGCTTTTTGAATTTGCTATAGCTGTAATCACAATTTCAGTTTCTGGAGTAATGTCACCAGGTCCACTTTTTGCAGCCAACGTTGCCTACGGATTGAAAGGAGGGGCAAGAGCTGGCTTGAAGATGGCGTATGGTCACACTGTTGTGGAGCTGCCTCTTGTAATTTTGCTTGGCGTCGGAGCACTTTCACTTGAAACAATACCGCAGTTTAGAGAAACCATAGCGCTGGTTGGCGCAATTAGTCTTTTTGTTTTTGCTGGAATGCAAATAAAGTCAGTTCTAAAAAAACCATCTTCGATTTTTGAGGGAAGGCATGGTCCTTTTATTGCGGGAATAATGCTTAGCGCGTTAAATCCTTTCTTTCTTATTTGGTGGTTTACCATAGGGTTCAAGCTAATTTCTGACTCGCTTGTTCTTGCCTCATTTGCAGGAATTGGAATCATGTTTGCATTTCACATATGGATGGATTATGCATGGCTTTGTACGGTAGGTTTTCTTTCATCAAAGGGCAAAAGAATACTTTCAAGCAAAAACTATAACATTTTTATGATTACAATAAGTGGCGTTCTTGTATACTTTGGTATTGTGTTTGCCCTTGAAGCATTGAGCTAACCACAGTCAATAACTTCGATTTCAATTCCACACTTGTCATTAAGATCAATTATTCTATTAACAAGGTCATCGCAAAGCTCTGCATCCAAAGTTTCTTCATATTTTTTTAAATCATTTACAACTCCAACATGTTTTAGAGGACAGTTGTCTAAAAGCCCGACACTAAATAAAATCACTACTAAGATAATGGATGCAAGGCCTATTGCTACACTTTTGAGAAGGGTGTTTGCCATTTTTAGGTGCGTGAAACGTCTATTTCCATTACAGAAACGTTTCTTTCTTTTCCATCCAATGACATCAACTTCTCTGAAAATATTCGCACACTACTTACCCTATAACCTACCGCATTCATTCTTTTTACTATCATTTGAGAGACATCCACAGCAATTGTAATGTTTTTCCCCCTAGCTTTGACAGTAACTGTAGGTTCGTTTGAAAGTAAAGTTAGGGTTGCATTAACATAAGTCATAATTGGCTTTTTCCCAATGAAGATAATGTTTGTTGGACGGCTCACAAAAGCCTTCTCCATTCGTGTTTTATTTAATGGTTAAGATTTTCTTTTTCTATAAATTTCTGCAGTATGTTTTCAATATCATCAGGTGAGGAGGATTGTCTTATTGAGTCTACAACTTCTTTTTCTTCAATTTCATAACAGTTTAGAAGATCATCTTTATCTTTGTAAAAAAGCAATACTTTGTCTTTGTATATACAATAGTAGAGTTTATCAGCTACCATTTTTTCTGGCTTTATCTTTACTCCCTCAGGTTCGGCGGTAACAGGATAATCCACAAGTGACTTGAGGTTTTACAAGATATTAAGATGGTTGTATTAGATAATGTAATAAGTAATTTTTTGGTTGTAAAATTGGATGGAACAAAGAGTCGTGTTTCATGTTGATTTTGACTATTTTTATGCCCAGTGTGAAGAGCTTCGCAATCCAGAGCTAAAAACAAAACCAGTTGTGGTTTGTGTTTTTTCGGACCGCGGTGGAGACAGCGGTGCAATAGCAACTGCAAACTATGTTGCAAGAAAATATGGCATCAAATCAGGTATGCCTATAAGATTTGCCAAGAAAAGAGTAGAGCAAATACCAGAAGCAGTCTTTTTGCCAACTGATTTTGATTACTATGCTGACATATCAGAAAAGGCTATGGATGTGATAAGTAAATACGCAGACATTTTTGAGTATGTTGGAAAAGATGAAGCATACCTTGATGTTTCAAAACGAACAGAAAGTAGTTTTGTAAACGCTGGCCATCTAGCTCAGCAGCTAAAAAACGCAGTACGAAATTCTACAAAGCTGTCATGTACTGTTGGAATATCAGTTAACAAGCTTGTGGCAAAAATTGCAACTGATTTTAAAAAACCAGACGGCCTGACCATAGTTCCACCAGACAAGGTAGAAGTGTTTTTGGATCCTCTGCCAATACGAACTATTCCTGGAATAGGCAAAAAAACAGAAGAAATATTTGCACAGATGGATCTTAAAACAATTTCAGATCTAAAAAAACTAGATATCTTTACACTTAACAGTAAGTTTGGAAGAAAAATTGGAGCGTATATCTACAATGCTGCAAGGGGCATAGATGACGATCCAGTTTCACAAAGACAAGAAGCTACCCAATACAGCAGAATAACCACTCTAAAACAGGATTCAACAGACTATGATTTTTTGGCAAAAAATTTGGAGAAATTGTGCGAGGATGTACATGACACTATACTAAAGGATAATGTGGTTTTCAAGTCTGTTGGCATACAGTTTGTCCAGTCTGATCTTTCAAACAAGACCAAGTCCAAAATGCTAAAAAATTCAACTTCAAGTCTTGATGAACTAAAAAAGACTGCACTGCAGCTTCTCCATGAATCTTTAGAAGGCCAGAAGATGCCAGTGCGTAGAATTGGAGTTAAAGTCTCTGAGCTTTCCCAAGTTTCTGGTCAAGACAGCATTACTAGGTATTTTTAAGGCCCATACTAGATGCCAGTCTTTTGTGTTCTTCTAGCGTTATCCATTCTACATGCAGATAATCCATGATTTTTTTGTCATTCATTCCAAGATGTCTTGCTTCTTTGACTGTCACCTCATATGCTTCAATTTCTGTTGGCCTGTCAACATACGAATATGATTTGTCATATAGATCAAGGCCTTGTCTTTGTTGCTTTACATGCACAAGTTCATGAACTATATCAAGATACAAAATTTGAGTCTCTGATTTTTGCAGATGTTTAAGCCCAACTACTATTGAAGCATCATCATTTTTTACAAACATATAATGATCATTTTTTTCAACTATGACGTTTGTTTTTGAAAATACATCGTCAAGCTCTTTTTTTGTTTTAAAAATTTCCATAAGAATTGTAGCTTGTTTTAATCCGTCAAATATGTCGCCAAGTGTGTAGGTTCCAGGTTTTATCTCTCTATTTATTTTGATCATGTTCTTTTTTGGCAATTTCCAGGCTTTTTATTCGTCGTGTTTCTACATAGGTTACAACAAGTAGGAAAATAAAAAGCCAAGGCAGAAACATTATTTCGCCTGCTATTGAATGAAACTCTTCAAATTCTGCCACATTTGTCGATACCTTTAGTGCAAAAATCGACAATGAAAATATTCTAATCATGTTGACGCCAATTGTACCTATTATACCTAATACGAAATACATCGCCTTTCTTTTTGGTGGAATGTTCATCTTAAACAGGAAAGCCATCATAACAAGCGAGTAGATTATTACACTGTGTACTCCAGCTGAGGGCCAGAACACTTGCAATGCAAATGGGCCATGATCACCTCTCAAAAACATAATGTTGTCTCGTGCACTTGCCATTCCCAAGTCTAAAGCATTTATCAGCCATGCATTTGTCTGCACTAAATATGGTACTACATACTGTAACGGTCCTAGAGTATCATAAGGAAAGAAGGCGTCAAGTGATAAAATTACGGCACTGCCTGCTATGAAGATAGGTCCAGCTGGAGATATTCTTACCCATTTTTTCCCAAATAGTATGCTCATACTGGCAACAAGAAAGATGGCCAAGAGGATAAAATCCCACATCCATGTCCAAGAAAATATTAGCTGAACATGATAGCTTGGAGCGACAGAAATAATGTAATCACGTAATCCAAACTCTAGACTGACAAGATATGCTATCATGAGAGCTGCAAGTGGTACCACTGCAAGGAGTCTTTTTTTTGGTATGACAAGCTTTAGTCCAACAAGCTCTGCAACAATAAACGCTAATGCAAAAAGAAATCCGCCCCTCCCTTGATTCCAGCTCAAACTAAATGAATCAGGAAAGGCAACAAGTGCAAATATGATTGGGCTTGCAATTAATAAAATTGCAAAAATTGTGCTTTTGTCTTGCATCATCTAACCAGCAAGGTGGGGCAAATAAAAACGTAGGAGCTAAAAATAGTCTGAGATCGATTTTTGGCTTCTTGCCTTTTGTAGCTTGCTTTTTGCAAGCCACTCTTTTTTGTCTATACTAAGGCCTCTGCATGCAACATCAAGTCCTTCATCAAAGCTTGATACTAAATGCGGTCTCTGTTTCATTGCCATGCGTATTCCTTCACGTACCTGCCACACACCAACAGGGACAGCATATTCTGGTCTTATCTCCCTTAACACCATAGCTGCAGCCTGCACTTTATTTTTAAAAAGATATTCTGTTACACCAAGTCTTGCCGCAAAATGTGCACCTGCAGTAGCAGGGTAGTGATCGAGGCCTCTAGCATCTTCAAAATCAGAACCAAATCCAATGTTTCCTTGTTGATCATACCATGCTTCTTGCATCTCAAACATCCATCTACTTGGGAAGACAATAACAGAAAAATAGTTTCCAATGTGGCTATAGGAAAATACTTGGCAGCTATCAATTATATCAAATTCCATTATTTGTTCTACTAGTGATTTAGAGACAATATCATCGGTAGCAGTTATACTCCATCTGGTAGGAACAAGCTTTCTATTTTTGCCAAGCATTCCAATGCTAAAGCACTTTTGGATTCTGGTTATCTCTATGCCTTTGTTGTAAAGCTCCAAAACCGAGTTCTGGGCAAGCAAGTCTTTGTCGTAGAAAATTTTCTGTATGATTTTGTCCGAAGTGGAATTGGAAAATTTTGCTGTCTTTATCTCGCCGATTGGCCCAAACGGCGGGCTCTCACCATCAATTGATGTAACCGGAGTCGTGTTTTTTAAAAATTCAATATCAGAATCGATTGGTTTTGATGACATGGCCACTTCTTGCAAATTTTCAATGTATTTTCCCTGAGGGTTTGAGACTGGGACACTTTTGATTCCTCTTACCAAACTTAATCTATAGTTTACAATTTCTTCAAGACTTTTGCCAAGCCAGTGTTCTGGCAAATCAAGTATTGTAGTGTCTCCGTGCATTGGAGGCAACATAGGCCCTGCCAAGACCTTTGGATAACCATAAGAGCCGACAAAAACAGAAGGCGGACTGGAACCACTTATGAAATTAGAAGAAAACAGGTTGGCATACCGTGACAGATATTCTTTCCAATTTGATTCAATTGCCTTGCGAATGTCTGCTGAGGTTCGCTTCATCATTATATGACATTAAAGTCTGGCTAATAATCTTGTACAATCAATCAGTACTAGCTTGAAGTGATAGTATAACTACATTCAAATCAGAATCTTTTCAGGCAAGCGAGATGGTCGGAAATAAATCAAGTGCTTGAAAACCAACAGCAAATAAACCAAGAGAAGTTTTTTGGTACAGATCATGGATATGGATGCGTTCATCAGTTTTATAATCACACTTTGTACAGATTTTCTGTATCACCTCATGACAATGAGAGCAAAATAACTTGTCTGCCATAGACGCACCACATTTTCTACACAACTCGTCTGCCACTTCATATCTTATATGGGATCATACTTGAAAAAGACTTCTAAATCAAAATCTTACATGGACTAAAAGTTACATTCATGTATCATATCTGGTGAGGCATAGCATATGGGAGACGCGGAGACCTTTGGAGTAGAGAAAGGGTATGGAAAGCAAGCTGTGCAATGGATGAATGAAGAATCTAAAAAGTCAGGTTTGAAGTTTGAGGCAAGGCTTTATGGTTATGAAATTGAAACAAAAAACTTTGGTTCCTTTGAGATGTTTTCATGGGTTGGTGAAACCAAGACAGCACGAAGTCTTATCGTAAAGGCAAGCAAACGATTCAAGATCAAAGTAATAGAAGGCAGTTACAAGGCAAAAGAAGTAATGCTAAAGCTTGAAAAAACTGATTATGCAATGGTTAGAAAAGGAGACAGAGTAATAGGCCATATAGAATTTTCCTCTTCAAGACTAACTGGTAGCAAATGGATAGTAAAGTTAGAAGAAAGAAAATAATCAGGACGAAATTTTCTGGCATTATTAAGTCAGGTGAGTTCTTGCAAGCATGTGCGCAACGCGAAGTGGTTCTGGTATTGCGCCCTGCAGTGTAAATGTGTCTAAGAGACTTTGTGTTTCTGGTACAGTACAGCCTTCTATTCGTATATACAAATCATGTCCTGTGTGAAGCCTAATCTTTGTTCTCTGACCCAGTTTGTGATATTCTTCTATTTTAGATTGATATGAATCTGGAAAGTGATATTTTATTGCAGCTTCAATTCCCTTTGAATCGTCATATGTTACACCAATAATAGGAATCCTTAGCATGCTCCAAATTTTTTTTATATCCACTATATTATACATTGATATAATTAATCCAGAAATCATTACAAAGCTGATATCATCACGCTTTAGTTTTTGATGCATTTGTAATATGGAATCGGTAGCATCGTTTCCCTCTATTGTGGTCTGGCCAAAGACAAAGCCGTCTATTATAAAATCTCGTCTCATTACAACACCTGCAAGAGTTGAGCTCTTCTCATCTTCTCTGAAACTTTCTGCTATAGCAAGTCCTCGTAGCCCTTTTTTTTCAATGTGAAGGTGATTCATGTTGTTTTCGCCTAGAAAATTTTCTATAAACCAAGCTTATTACCACAATGAAAATACCAGTAATTGCAGACCAAGTTCCAAGTGCAATCATATCTGGAGTTGTCATTAGATTATTACACCGCTACCCACTATACGTATAGTTTGTGACTCTGGTTTTAGTATAACGCATATGTCATTTTTATCAAATACCGCAGGTTTGCCAAGCATTAACTTTAGTGGGTTTAACAATGCTATCTTTGCAGGAAAGGAGTCAGAAGATTGGTTATAAAGCCTAGATTAAATAATAATCTAAGAATCTATAACTAAATAAATTTATGAAACTCTGGTGGCTGCAAACCAGGGGTCTTTGCCAAATTTGTCAATTCTCTTGTTAATGCAAAAAGGAGTGCCATCAAGATCGCTCAAAAAGAGAACGCTATCCTTATCATTACATATTATTTGATCAGGTGGAACTCCTAAGGACTCTTGTTGTCTGGGCGAGTCTTTGCTAAATCTTGCTTTGAAGACTTCATTTGGAACAAATTTTGCTGCAATGCGTAGCGATTTTATCGTATCTGTCAAGTGGTCAGTAACTGTTATGGGGTATTTTGAGAGATTTTCTTCTCTGCCTACACTTTCTGATTGCATTGCCTTGTCCTTCATCATATTTTCATTTGTAATTTTTCTAACAATATGGATTAGGTTTTCATGCACCTAATCATGGATCATTTTAACATCATTTGGCATCCGCAAGGAGTCTGTAGTTAACGTCTTTTTTAGTGATGCCAAAAATATATCATCATAAATATCTGCACAAATTTATGAAATTTTTATCATTTTTACAGTTTTTCAAAGCCATAGTTTGAACCTATATATCTTGAATTATGGGTTCTAAATCCCATGGGAACTAGCGTTTTAGCCGCTACTCGAGAGTTAGAACCATTGAAGTATATCAACAGTATTAACAAGCCTGTACACTCTGCGATGTTTTACAATGACGAAAAAAAGTCAAGATACATCGAATACACATTCATATTAAACGGACTAAAAAAAGAAGAGCGTTGTATTTACGTAACAGATGAAAATACAAATCAGATAGCTGCAAAGATGAAGGCTTGTGGTATTAGTTTAGAAAAATTTTTCGAAAAAAGATTATTACATATCTACCAGGTTCCAAGTCTGCAAGGAAGTATCAGCAATATTGTTGATAATGCAAAAAAAATAATAGAAGAAATCGTAAGTGACACCAAACAACCCTGTCGGCTTGTAGGAAGGATCATTCGTGATACCGCAACTAAAAATGGCATGATGGCAGAGATGCAGCTTGAAAAAGAATTTCACAAGTCGTTTTCTGGTTTCAATGGTACCGTTCTTTGTAGCTATCCATACCAACAAATAGAATCGACCCAACGTGAACGATGGATGAGTGGCTTACTTTACAACCATCATTCTGCGATCTTTGTTCCCAGAGATTCCCAAGGAATCGCTGTGGCTTTCACATAAAGCTTAATTATTTTAGATTTTCAACATACTCTGCGCTGGCATATCGTTGCAAGTTTGGTTTGATTTTTTTCAAAAATGACCTTATTATTTTCCATTCATTTCTGCCAAGGCCAGAAGAGCCTATTATGCCTGCAAGGATTACAACGTTTAGAATAGCAGATAGACTCCAATTCTTGTTAGTTGTCATAATCATTTGGGCTTGGATATCACGTAGTTTTTTTTCCAAGTCAGTATCAATAGTAATCGTTCTTCTTCCCCGAGGAATACTAGCTACTTTCCCTCGTCTTTTTCTCATTTTGATTGGGTATTAATTATGCAAGTTTGTATTAAGGATTTTATAATACTGTTCTTTGGGTAGAGGTTTGTTATAGTACCGCAGAAGGCAACTATGAATTTCTTGCAATAATCAGGTCTACTTTATAATGAAGGCTTAGTCGCGAATTGATATTTAGTTTCCATGGCAAAAAGCTTTGTTTGCCAGTATTTTGTAATAACGTAAAACCCAGTTTTTTTAATTCAGCTCTTAAAGATTTAGGATCAACTCTTTGTTTTATAGAGTCTTGGCCTCGTTCAAAATCATAGGGATCGGAAATTACAGCTGTTCCTTTTACCTGCGATGATATCACTTTTAGCAAGTCAAACGGTTCAATTAATTCAAGTATGTTTAATCCAATTATTAGATCAAATTTTGTCTTTCCAAAAGGTGGCTTGAGCGAATTTGCAACAAAATAATCCAAGTTTTTACAATCATTTTTTTTCGCCTCTGAAATTGCAAAAAAAGACTGGTCAATTCCAAATACGATATCATGTTTTTGTGCCAAATATTGTGTCATATGTCCTATTGAACAACCGTGTTCTAATACGAGGTTTGATTGTGACAGTTTTTTGATAGAGTTTTTCACATGGGTATAAAATCTTGATTTTAAGCTGTTTTTGTATGTAACAACCCACCGTTGTTCTATTTTGGATACATCCGACGTTGGTCTTTTTATTTTTTTAAGTGAGTTCTTTACAAAGGATTTTAGCTTTGTATTTTTGACCTCATTCATCAGGTACCCTCCCAGCTGTGCTCTGTTAGATAGATAGGAGACAAAGTCAGGCCATAATATTGGAATCTTTAGGATTATTGGATATGTACTGTTACAGTTTGAACATAAGAGAAAGCCTTCAATTATTTCGTCTGATTTTTCAAATTCCTCTAATTCTAATTTCGAGTTGCAATTAACGCACCTCAGGTATTTCAGGCTAAACTGATGCATTATTTATCAAAATATCTCCTAATAGAATTCATTTCATAATCAAGAATTTATTTGTGAAAAAGATTCAGCCGGAGTTTTAATCTCACCAAATGTTTCTGGGTGTATAATTTTTGCCAAAATTTCTATGCCTGTTACAGTTCGTGGGCCTGGCTTGCTAAAATAAGAATTGGCGTCAACTGCATAGACACTGCTGTTTTGTACTGCACGCAAAGATTTCCATTGGGTATTATTTGCAAGCTTTGAATATTCTTGCTTGGTTCGGTTTATGTCAAATCCACAGGGCATCAATACTATGATATCAGGATCAAACGCTATGGCTTCCTGTATCTTCATTCTTCTTGAGGGCTCACCGACCACACTTATGCCATTTATTCCAGCTGCAATCTCAACCATTTGTGGTACCCAGTGACCCGCGGTAAATAGCGGATCAAGCCATTCTATACAAAGAACTTTTGGCCTTGATTTTGTAGACTTGGTTTTTACGTACTCTATGCGTTGTCGTAAAGAGTCTATCAAGGTTTGAGCTTCAGCTGTCTTGCCAATTTTTTTTGCCACCTCCAATATGCCACCTAAAATATCATCAAGATTATGGGGGTCAAGAATTATGACTTCGGGTTTGTTGTTCAGAATTGAAACGGCTTTGCTTATCTCTTTGTTGGAGGGGGAGCAAACATCGCATAGCCCTTGTGCAACAATAAGATCAGGGTTTGCTTTCTTTAAGACTTCCTCATCTACTAGATAAATATCGCCACCTGAGTGCATCAGTTCTACAACCTGTTTGTCTATCTCCTTGCTATTCATTTTATTAGGATCAAAAGAGGAGTGTATTACACGTGGCTTACTTTTTGCTTCAGCAGGAAAGTCACATTCGTGTGTTACGCCGACTAACTGATCAGCTACACCAAGTTGATATAGTATCTCTGTAGCACTAGGAAGAAAAGAGACAATCCTTTTTGGGGTCATGATTTGAAATATTGGTGTAAATACGCTTTAAACTTGCCTTAACCTAGAGTACTGATACAATTCATTCTTTGAGCTTGCTTTCTTGAAAAACATCAGAACCGTGCCAGCAGTATCTGAAATAGTCAAGACACCATTCATGGAATAGGGAATCATTACTGTAAAACATTTCACCAACATCAGCTGCACCATCTATTGTTGAAAACATGACACATGCCTCTTTTTCATTTAAAACGACTACTACTTTGACATCCTTTTTCATCTTTCTTTCAACAAGACCTTTTTCGATAAGTTTCTTAAATCCAAGCTTTTCAAGAAGCTCTTTTCTTCCTTTAGGAACTATGGTGTCTTCAGCAAAAATGTAATTGCACTTTACACCTTTCTTTACTCTGTTGACAAGCGCCTCTATGAAATCTAGTGGAATCTCTGTTAAAACATAATAGATGTATTCGTCAGCCTCGTTACAAATTGTCTTCCATTCTTCCAATACTTTTACAAATCCCTTGGCGTGTTGGCCCATTGCTAGTGCACCTATTCTCTGGATGAATTTCATCGGTATATCGCCAAAATCATGATCCTCAAAATATTTTCTATACTTTGATACAAAGACTAAATCTGGTATCTGAGTACAGATTGTATTGCCATACGTTGTCAAATTATAATACCCTTCATTGTCTTTAGCTACCAAACCAGCATCTGCAAGTCGTTCAAAGTTTCTGTGCACTTCTTGTACTGTCGCACCTAATTCTTTTGCCATGGTAGTAATTTTTGATTTTTTTTCTCGAAGGCCAAATAATATATTTAGTCTCTGCTCGCTAG
>ERZ1292623.4074-Hain-H51-01um-R1-4074-length-12096-cov-8_pt1 | contig 12096 bp, 12 predicted proteins | sample MGYA00564398_ERZ1292623 | MGnify/ENA primary metagenome ERZ1292623 (study PRJEB36523, sample SAMEA6512633) | groundwater metagenome | collected 2019-01-07 | study: AquaDiva: Metagenomics assemblies of 32 groundwater samples | reverse complement strand
TTCTTTTCGTGCTTCTGATAATCATCGTAAGCATGCCCAAGGATGGGCAGAGAGCCGCTTCTGTCGCTCCCGACGGCACCACCATAAAGAGCTCCTCCCAATCGCGCTACGTATCATTGGGTACCGGAAATGCCGCTTACTCTTACCAGCCGTATGAAGAGTACGCCACCGTGGAGAATTATGGAGGAAATCCGGTGAATATCACCAATTGGCAGCTTAGAAACGGCAAGGACAAACGTCCTTACTACCAGAGCGGCATTCTTCAGAGGTTTTCCGCCGATATTGCCGTCATCCCGCAAGCGACGCGGGTTCTCTCTCCTCAAGGCCAAAACGTTTTCGGGGACGTGATACTCCAAAGCGGCGAGACGGCGATTATTACCACCGGAGCCATTGGGCTGCTCTCTCCGTACAAAATAGTAAGCTTCAAGGAAAATAGCTGCACCGGATATCTGGAGAGATTGTCTGATTACGCCTTCACTCCCCCGCTCTCTCAAGCATGCCCGCAACCCGACAGGGAGCCGGGAATCGATGGGCTTCCGCCGGAATGCCGAGACATTATCAGAACCGTTTCCTCCTGCGAGACGCCTGAATTTAAATTTAAGGACTGGAATGGAGAACCGTGCGACAACTGCTTAGACGGGAAAAGCATGCCCAGTTACTGCGCTGCCTTCATAAAGGAGCATTATAGCTACCAAGGATGCATTGCCAATCATCTAAATGACGCGAACTTCTCCGGCCGGACCTGGCGCGTCTTTCTTAATCGCGGCTGGGAGATGTGGGCCGAGGATTACGAGACGATCGAACTCTTCAACAGCTACGGACAATTGGTGGATTTCAAAAATTATTAGTTCGACTGCGCTCACTACAAGTGATATGAATGATACGAATTGCACATTTTGTAAGATAGTGGCTGGAGAAATTCCGGCTCATAAAGTTTATGAGGATGAAAACTTCCTGGCTTTTATGGATATAAATCCCAGAGGCGTCGGCCATGTTCAAGTAATTCCGAAAAGTCACTATCGTTGGGTCTGGCAAGTACCAAATGCCGGAGAATATTTCGAAGTGGTGAAAAAGATCGCCCTGGCTCAGCAAAAAGCATTCAATACAGACTTAATCCGCTCACAAATTTTCGGTGATGAAGTCGCGCACGCCCATATCTGGGTCTGGCCGCATGAATCCAGCGGTGACCCGAAAGATTTCGAAGCAAACGCGGAGAGGATAAGGAAATTTATCTCTTAGACAGCGCCTCTATCCCCGGCAGAGTGCCTTTGGCCAAGAAAGTAATCATAGCGCCGCCGCCGGTCGAAACGAAAGAGAATTTGTCCTGGATATTGAGCTCTTTTATGGCGGCTAAAGTGTCGCCGCCTCCTATGATTGATTCATGCGCAAGTTCCGATATCATCTTCGCCAACTGCAAAGTGGCTACTTTGTATCCGATTTCATAGAGCCCGAGCGGACCGTTCCACAAGACGAGCCGGGAGTTCGCTATTTTATCTTTTAGCTTTTCCATTGTAATTGCGCCGGCATCCAGTATTCTTCCACCGTCCTCGATAACATCTTCGGGCAAAATAATCTTGCCGCTCTTTAATAGTTTAGCCAGGCCGTATTCACCGTCTTTTATGAGCGACTTGCCGATTTCTTTGCCCTGTTCTTTGAAAAAGTTGTTGGCCAAGGCTCCGCCGACGAAGACATAGTCGGCGATATCCGTGAATTTTTTCAACAGCGGCAATTTGGTATCAAATTTGGCGCCACCGATAATAAACAAGAATGGGCGCTTGGGATAAAAAGCTTTGGAGAGTTCTTTGACTTCTAACTCCAGGCGCAAGCCCGCATAGCTTGGAAGATATTCAGGCACTCCGACGATGGATGCGTACTCGCGATGCGATTCCGAGAAAGCTTCATTCACAAAAATATCGCCGAGCTTTGAAAGCTCTTTGGCAAATTCTTTGCTATTTTCCTTTTCGCCGGGATTCTGGCGCACATTCTCCATTAGCATCAAGTCGCTTGTTTCAATGAAAGTCAGGGGCAGGAGGTCCCTCACGTATTCAAAGATGGGGAGCAATGATTCGTTATCGCTTTCGCCCTTTTCGGCATGGCTTAGGAGTACTATTTTAGCGCCCGCCTCTCGGAGATAATGTATGGTCGGAAAGGAGGCCCTTATCTGGTAATCGTTTATGACTCTACCATTATGAGTCGGCACGCTCCAGTCGACCCTCACCAAGACCCGCTTGCCTTTCAAATTCTTCGCTTCATGTATCGATTTCATGGTTTTGAAATGAGAGACTCGGCGATTTCTTCGAAGCTTCCGGCCGAAAGCGAGGCGTGTCCGACAAGAAACCCCCTAATATAGGTCTCTCTCATAAGAGAGCCGGCGTTTTCCCCTTCGACCGAGCCGCCATAAAGAATAGGGATGCTTTCGGCAACGCTGCGTCCATACAGATCGGCGAGCTGTTTCTTGAGAAAAATGACTGACTGGGTGAGTTCGGAGGGAATTAAAGCATCTTTAGCGCCCTTGCCTATCGCCCACGCCGGCTCATAAGCGATAAGAATCTCCCGGGCCGACCTGGCATTCAAGCCGGCAAGCGATTTCTTGAGCTCGTCGCGCAGAAATTCGAAATGTTCGCCATCGGCATCGCGATTTTTCTCCCCGATGCAGACGAGCGGCGCAATACCGGAGCGGAGAGCGGTTTTTATTTTCTCCGAGACATCGGTTGAGGTTTCTCCAAGGAGTCTCCGCTCACTATGACCGATAATAGCGAGCCGCACACCGAAGCTTTTCAGTATTTCCGGCGTAATCATGCCGGTAAAAGTGCCCTGCGAGAGGGGTGGGATATCTTGGGAGGCAAGTTTTGCGAAATTCTTGGTCCGAGTAGACACTAGGTCGAAATAGGGGGCCGGCGGAGCGATGAAAACGGACAGGTTTTTATAAAGCCGGGATTTTTTCGAAAGATTTTTTAAGAGTGCCTTCGCTTCCGAGAGGGAGCCCGGGCGATTCTTCCAATTCGCGACTAGTATCGGTTTCGCCATGACTTGATTATAGCAAACCTCCCTACTCTGGAATTGCGGTTAAGATACTTTCGAGCTCTTCGAGAGAGAGGTTGTTGAGGATCAACTCTCTTACCGCCGGATTCACCTTGAGTAATTTATATTCCCCTCGAGAGCCCGCCTCTGGACTCTCCGTCAGGTTCTGCATCATCACTAATTTCAAATTCGAAGCCAAGAGAGTAGGGCTCACGCTCATTTTCTTAAAGCGCGAGAGTACTTGGGCAGGAGAATTGGCTGTCATCGCTCCCAAGACCAGCCGGCCAGAATGAGCGGCGCTCAGAGCGAGAGCAGCGGTCTCGTGATCTCGAATTTCGCCCACCATGATGACATCCGGATCTTGGCGCAAGATGGCACGCAGACCTTGAGCGAAGGTGAAGCCCAATTCTGGCCGAATCTGAGTTTGATTAACACGTGGCAATCGATACTCGACCGGATCTTCAATAGTGGCAATGCTGATTCTCGGCGTATTGAGAATATCCAAGAGAGTGTAGAGAGTCGTAGTGCGGCCAGAGAGAACTGGGCCAGCAATAATGAGAAGTCCTTCCCTCGAGTTGAGAGCGTGATAAAGCTCTTCTGAGTTATCATCTCGCAATCCCAAGCTCTCGAGGGTAAAGCCGGAAGCACTCTCGCGTATCAAGCGCAGCGCCACCTTCTCTCCGTGAGAGACAGGTAGAGTGGAGACTCTCAAAGAAGCTCCCCCTTCATCAGTCTCGATCCTGAAGCGGCCATCCTGCGGGATGCGCTTCTCGTTAAGCTTGAGGTTGGCCAAAACCTTCACTCTCGCGGTGATGCCGGAAGCGGTATTCTTCGGCAGAACCATGGCGTCGCGCAGAATACCGTCAATCCTGTAGCGGACCAGCAAGTGATCTTCTTGCGGCTCAAGATGAATGTCGGAGGCCTCTTGAGTCAGAGCGTGTTTCAGAAGCGCTTCGAAGATGCGTGCCCCGGCCATTTCTCCTTCGCCCCCTCCCTTCTGAAGAAGAGAGGCTTCTCTCTGGATAATATCGCCGAATTCAGTTTTCAAAATTCTTTGGTAAGCGAGAAGGGCGAGCTTCATGGACTCATCGTCGGTTAGGTACGGTAGCAGTTTCAAGCCCAGATTCTTCTTTATAAAATCGAGGGTTTTTAATTCTATAATGTCGAGCATTGCCACTGCTACTGAATCCTTGTTTTTCTTGAAAGCGATGATGTTGTGGTTTCTGGCAATCGGTTCTGGTACTAGAGAGAGAACCGAGAAATCGAGTTTCATATTTTTAAGATCGACGAAGGGAATGCCTAGAACGTAAGCCTCTATCCGGCGCAGGTCGTCGACACTTAAGACTCCCTTGTTTACCAAGATTGCGCTCACGCTCACATTCCTTTCTCCGGCTTCACTCCAGGCCTTATCCATCTCATCTTTAGAAGCCAAACCGGAATCGATTATGAAATTTTCGAGCTGGCTTTCGTCAATGTGCATGTTAATCTTATTTTACCATATATGGGCCGTTCTTATTTAACTATCGCTGTTATTATTCTTCTATTGGGAGCTTTGGCTTTGCGTCCTAGCGGCGGTGTTCCTCAAGAGATACAAAAAATCAAAAATTCGAGCAATACCCAGGCCCAGCAAGCAGAACTCAAAAAACTTTTAGAGAGAGTGGGACCGATAGAAGCCCAGGAAGAGATGCTCCGTTCTGGATTACCCTTTACCGGAGAGACTCATTTGCTGGTTCATGTGATAGGAGACTACATTTATGATAAACATAGCCTCGATGGTTTGCCTTACTGCAAAGATTACTTCCTTTCGGCTTGTTATCATGGTTTTATCATTAATGCCTTGGCAGACCACGGCATGGAGGGCCTCGCCGAAGCTATGGAGAAATGCCGGGCCGCGGCCTCCGGTGTTTTCGTGCAATGCGCCCACGCGGCGGGACACGGCTTCGTCGCCTGGCATGATTACGACCTTTTGAAGGCGGCAAAGATGTGCGATGAGCTGGGAGAAAAAGTTAAAGATTTCCCCCACTTCAACTGCTACGATGGAGTCTTCATGGAGAACGTCTGGGGAGTTCATGACGGCAAGCCCTCAGAGAAAAGATGGATTAAGCCCGATGACATATATTACCCCTGCGACGACCCGCGCATTCCGGAGAAATATCTGAAGGGCTGCTGGGCTGACCAAGCGACTATTATCTATCAGCACTACCATGGCGATCTTGAGAGGACCGCGGAAGCATGCGATATGGTGGAAAACGCGGAATACCGGGACACCTGTTACAACAATCTCTACCGCCAAATTCACCCTCTGACTGAAGGCCGGGTGGAGAAAGTTCTCTCGTTATGTACTGCCGCTACCGGCACAGAGAGACAAAACGAGTGCATTCTTACCAATATGACAAGTTACTGGTCCGTGGGAGATCATAAAATGCCCTATAAAATATGCGACACCCTGGATGGAGAAGTTCAAAAGGAATGTTTCATGCGCCTGGAGGCTATGGTAGGATTAACGAAATGAAAAAATCTGTCTTCTTGATTGCTTGCACCTTCTCCATACCACTTTTTGTCACGGCCCACGGCGGCACCAATGATGAGAACAATATCATCCGCATGACCGAGAACGGCTTCGAACCCAAGGAACTGACAGTGACCGAAGGCGACGAGGTGCTCTTCATCAATAATAACGGTGATGTGGCTCGCTGGCCGGCTTCCAATTTCCATCCCACCCACACCCTCTACCCGGAATTCGACCCAAAGATAAGCATCAAGCCCGGGGAATCATGGACTTTCAAATTCGACAAGCCAGGCACCTGGCGCATGCACGACCATCTCATCCCGCACTTTACCGGAACGATTGTTGTTTTGGAGGACCCGGGCAAAATCGCAACTACGACAGAAGGTCCGATCTTGGAGAATTTGGGACTTTGGGCAAAGATTAAGGCTTTTTTTCTAAAGCTTTTTCGTGGAAGCAAGGCTTCCACAGTTTCAGGATTCAAAAGTCTGGATGAAAAAGATAAATACGCCTGGCTTGAAGACATAGCAAATAAAGAAACCCCGGAAGCCGCCTGGCGTTACGTAAAAGCGGCGTACGACACTCCGGAGGGAGTAGTCGGCAACCCCCATGACATGGCCCACTTAGTGGGCCAGCTTATTTATAAGAAATACGGCCTGGAAAAACTTTCTATTTGCGACCCGATTTTCGCGTTCGGCTGTTACCACGGCCTTATGGAAGTGGCTTTCGATAAAGACAGGGGCTATGAAGATAACTACAAAAAGGACCTTCTTGTAGCGCAAGATGGCTGTAAGGCAGTGGGCGACATGAGTTCCCCGAGTTATTGGAGCTGCATTCACGGCATGGGCCACGGTATAGCCACCTTCAGAAACCATAGCTTAGATAAATCCCTTAAAGACTGCGGCACATTGGATGAAGGAGTGCGCACTTACTGCCATGACGGCGTCTTTATGGAATTTTCCATCAGCGCTCCTCCCGATTTTTATAAGAAAGCTGACCCTATTTACCCGTGCGATGCCGTAGGTGAGAACTACAAAGTCGCTTGTGCCCGTTCGCAAGTACAAGTTATGCGACTTCGCTTAGGATTCGACACCACTGAGATCGCAAAGACTTGTAAAGAGACCGGAAACCAAAATATAATTTTCCATTGCGTAGATGCGCTCGGATATTTCATCGCCCAGACCTCTGCAAGCGATGCTCAAGACATCATTGCCGGATGCCGCGAGATTGCCGATGGCCCTTCGCAAGAACAATGCCTGGCAGCCGCGGCCGGAGAGCTGGTCTTTCAGAATTCCGCGGATTGGAAAGATAAGGTGAAGGAAGTTTGCCAAGGGAGCGATAAGTGCGCGGAAAGGGTCGAGCAAGTAAAGAAATCATATGGCAGGCAATAAAACTATCGTCATTATCATAGCCCTTGCGTCATTATTGATGCTTTTGCCCGTGAAATCGGATTCGGAGGTTTCAAAAATCAAAAAAGAATGCCAAGGGGTTACGAGCCGGGAGCAATGCTATGCCAAAGCTTTTGAAAACCTTACCAAAGCGACCGACCGAGACCATGCCTTCGAGACTCTTCGTAAACTCCAAAAGATAGACCCGGAAGCGCGCGGTTGCCACTTCATCGCGCACGCTATCAGTACGGCCGAAACGCAAAAGGACCAGTCGAAATGGAAGGAGTTGATGAATACCGCGCCGCCGGATTGTTCTTACGGCGCCGCCCACGGCGCCTTGGAGGTCTACGCCTCCACCTTCCCTGACGGTAAACTGCCAAAATCGGAAATTCCGAATCTGTGCAACAATCCGGACACCAATAATTGCACTCATATCCTGGGCCACCTCATTCTAGTCTTGAATGAGAATGACATACCGGCTTCATTGAAAGATTGCAGGACTCTCCCCCATGACAACCTTGGCAAATTCGAATGTCTGACGGGAGTCTTTATGGAAAGGATTACTGCTCTCAACCTGGAAGTGCATGGTCTGGCCACCAACGAAGCTCTAAACTGGGTAGCTAGAGTCCCGGAGCTTGAGGCGCTATGCCGGAAACAAAGCGGAGTCTACTCTGTCGCCTGCTGGAAAGAAATCGTCCATGCCGTCCTGGTCAAAGTAAACAACAATCCTCAACAGCTCGTCGACTTCTGCGAGACTGCCCCGGGCGAAGAGGAAACGCGTCAATGTATCGACCACGCTTTGGGCATCATCGCCGCCAGCTACCACTTCCAACTTGACCGGATGGGGCCAATTTGTGAGGCCAAGGCCAAGGCCGCAGATTACAAGAACCGTTGTTACGCCCAGTTGGTCTCCGCTACGATTTCCACCGTCCCTCAGCAAATTCCCTCCGCGGTCAGGTTTTGCGGGAGAGTAGACCCCGCTTACCAAGAGGGTTGTTTTACCATGATTGGCAACTCGCTCTACCGCGCTCAACCGGAATACAAAACGATCTTGGCCAGCGAGTGTCGGCTCGCCCCGAAGAACCTCCGGGCAAAGTGTGAAAGAGGCGGCAATACCAGCGTGAGATTCTACGCTGGAAACTAATTAGAGTGGTGTTATAATCAAATGAGCTTTCTAATTAACCGCAGATAATAAAATGAATAAAAAAATTTCAATAATCCTAGCCGTACTGGTAGTAGTGGCGGGAGTCTATTGGTTCTCGACTATCAAGCCAGGCAGCGGCACCCCTAATCAAGAGCAGATCACCTCAACCGTGGAGGATGTCGAGGTGACTGTCGCCATCACGGGCCCGTTGGGAGTAGCCACGGGTGTCAACGGGAAATACCTGGTCGACAAAAATAACTTGACTCTCTACGTCAACGTCAAAGATGAGGGCCAGACCGGAGACATTAAGCCAAGTTGTAACGCGGAATGTGAAAAGACCTGGATTCCTTACCTTTTTAATGAGAGCGAATCTGCTATCACACAAAGCAGCGATCCCCTCTTATCCAAGCTCAACCTCTTTACCCGTGCTGATGGGAAGAAACAGTACGCTCTCGGTACTAAGCCTCTCTATCGATATCTAAGCGACCTGAAGCCGGGCGATATCAACGGCCCGCTTACTGGCGATTGGATGGTCGCTCAACCTTAGAACTCTTCGAAGTTAGGGTCAAAATTAATTTGAACGGTAGCTATTGGACAGGCTGATTGCACGGAGTTAGCATCTGTCACGGTTACGGTAGCCGATTTCTCTCCAATAGTGCTGTAGCTTCTGATATAGGGATTACTGGAAGGAGCCGGAGAAGTAGGAATACTGGAGCCGCTCCAGGCGTAAGTCAAGGGCGGCGCGCCTCCGGAGGCGCTCGCCGTCCACGTGACATTCTGGCCGAGCACGACCGTTGAGGGATTGGCCGAACAAGTGACGATTATGGGATTCCCGGAAATAATCAGGTTGAAGTTCGTCTGCTTACTTAGCGGCGAGCCAGTAACAGTGATGGGATAAGTGCCTGATGGCGCGGTAGGTGAGACAGTGAAGGTGATGACGGAGGCGCAGGTCGGCGAGCAGGAACCGGAAGCGATCGAATAAGTTACTCCTATGGGCACCCCTGAGAGAGCTAGGCTGACCGACTGAGTATTGCCGGAGAGCAGAGTCTTGGTAATAGTATTTTGGGTGAAAGCATTGCCATTGATCTTGGTGACGTTGGAATTGCCTGAATTGGAAAGAGAGTAATCGAAGGCTGGAGCTGGCGTAGGATACTGATATTGGTACTGGTACTGATATTGATATTGGTATTGATATTGGTATTGGTATTGGTATTGGTATTCATACTGGTAAGAATAAATCGGGAAAACCACATTAAAGGTAATGCTACTATTCGGAGAAAGGTTGTCGCTGCTCGGAGAGACAGAGGATGAGCCCGGAGCATTAACGCTGTAACGGCCCGGTTGATGGTCGGGGAAACAGCGCGAACCATTCCAGCCCCAAGTCTGGTTCGGCCCGGAGACGAAGTAAGCATCTTGAGTATTGCTATTGACGCAAACTGTTCCCGGCCCGCCGGATTGTGGAGTTTGATATTGGTATTGATACTGGTATTGGTATTGATACTGGTATTGGTATTGATACTGGTATTGATAGAAGTACCCCTCCGGTGTTGGGTATGGATACTGATATTGGTACTGGTATTGGTACTGGTACTGATACTGATACTCGTACTGATAAGGGTAGGGATATTGGTACTGGTATTGATATTCGTATTGGTAGGGATAGGGATATTGGTATTCGTATTGGTAGGGATAGGGATAGGTAATGCTAAAAGATTTAACACCTTGGCACTCGCTGAAGAGGCCGCCAGGATTAGAGTACCCTTCTCCATTAATGTAAGCATAATAATCACCAGGCATAAATTGTTTGGTATATGAATCTTGAACGTAATCACTATTTGCTGACTCTGTGGCTCCCGCAATATTGAAATAATCATCAGATAGGGTTATTGAGGTAAGGCTGGTGTCTATACCTGGATGCTTTTGACTTACCGAACCGCTGATAGTGACATTACCAGTAACATTATCCGCACTTACATTCAAATTACACTGCACAGCCGCATGAACCTTGGGAATAGAAACAAGAAGAGTTAGAAATAAAAATATAAATAGGAAACGTGTAGTGTATGGAAAAAATCTTTTTAGCCCCATGCATATATGGTAACAGATATTGTGGAAAAATAAGAAAGGGGTCGCCGAAGCGACCCCTTTGTGAAGGAAAAACTACTTCCAGTAATATACCACCGGAACGACCTCAGTTTTGAACGGGTGATCGTTCGAGATGAGGTGTGAGATCATGGTAGTTCTGTACGAGAGCCAAATTATGACGTAATTCGTCTGGTTTACGTCAGGATTTGACGCCCTCAGTACACCGAGCTCGTGTTCGCTTTGACCTGGCGTACGGGTCCGACAAGAGCCTCCCGCCAAATCTCCAGGCTTGCGCCCCACGATGCTCTTACCGTTGACCGAAAGGCAGGCTGTCACCACGATGCTTTCCGCTCCGATTCGAGCTCCCTCATCGAGGTCGGCCTGGGATATCCCAGATTCCACGTAGATGTAGACATGATCCCCTAGGAGATACCCGCGAGCATCAGCCACATCGGCTTTGAGCGTCTGCCCTTCCGATGGCATCGTCCGCACGAGTCGAACATATGACTGGGCCAGCGGCGCGGGTGGCGGAGTAGTCACTGGCGGATCAACACTGGGCGCAGTGGGGCTACCGCTACAGGCGCTGGTCACAACCAGCACCAGGAGTGCGAGCGTGAAGCAACGCAAACTCGGTCTAGTCATGATGACACACCTCCCCCAGAAACGGTCTGGGCATTAAGACGGGGTGAATCCCCAATTCTTACTGTCTATGTATAGTATACCCCCTTTTCATCCAAAAGTCAAGTGTGAAACAAAATATGGCTCTAGTCAAGGGTAAGATCGATGTTTTAAGACAGCATTATCAAAATAATAAAGAGGACGGGGCGAAATGAATCGCTCCGTCCTCACGTTAAGGCGGGCCTTAGCGTTATGAACAGCCCCCGCGGCCGCCAGGGAGGTTGAGCCTGTCAATTTCCCAGACTTCTTCGCGCGAACCCTCTGAGGTGCTGACATAGAACGTTTTGCTGACCGAGCCGAGATATTCCATGTTCGCGCTGTAGCCCTTGGCGGTCAAGGGCATCTCACGGTTGCCTGGACCGAAAGGAGTGGAGACAAGCGGAATGGTAGCGGACTCACCGTATGGTAAGCCTTTGACCACCATCCCACCCACCCGTTCCAAGTCAAGGAAGGGTGTGCAATTATTGAGCACGCGCACCACGACTCCGACCTGAACCATTGCGAACCTCTGGGTTGTTCCATCTGCCAGGCGGACTGTCGTACAGGCATTCGTCACCAGAGCGATAGCCGCTATCGCAACGAAATTTCTCATGGCAACCTCCAGTTGGCATCCATGGCCAACCTAAACTCAAGTACTGTTTCCGACGGTAAAACGAGATCTTTCCCCCAGATTTCTCCGAATGGTGTTGTCTTGACCGCGTCGTCCCACCGGGCGATGTTCGTTTGGATAGAGACAATCTTACCGCCAACCGAGAAACTGTTTAGGGTCAGGATGAGAAAGGCGGCCGCCTGAAGCGGACCCGGCCTGCCCAGCTGGTTAATCCGACCTTCGAAAACAGTACCGGCCGGAAGTGTTTCATTCCCTGCCGAAACCGCCTGGCTCAAGCTCGCTTGGAAGATTTCTCCGACCTTACTGAATTCGGTCGAGAGACTCTCGATAAGCGTAACCTTGAGCGAGGTACCGGACGGAATGGTGGCAATGATGGGTGGCTTTGGCTCCGAAAGCTTTGGGGAAGTTTCCGGCAAAACCGCAGGAGCTTGCGGCTTAGGAGGGCTAGGCGGAAGGGTGTACTCTTTCGCTCTCTTCTCTTCCGCCTGTCTCTCTGCCTCGAGCTTTGCCATTTTCTGCTGGAAGAGCTTGTGGAGCTCTTCCGGCGTGATGGGCTCGAGCTTCACACCATACTGCGGATGGAAGCCTGGAGCATCGAACAGGGCATACAGTAGTGTACCCCTTTTCTTAGACAACTAGTTTCTCTTGATTTGTATTGTATTTG
>ERZ1292623.4071-Hain-H51-01um-R1-4071-length-12099-cov-5_pt1 | contig 12099 bp, 20 predicted proteins | sample MGYA00564398_ERZ1292623 | MGnify/ENA primary metagenome ERZ1292623 (study PRJEB36523, sample SAMEA6512633) | groundwater metagenome | collected 2019-01-07 | study: AquaDiva: Metagenomics assemblies of 32 groundwater samples | reverse complement strand
CACAGGACTCAAAGACAAAAACGGCAAGGAAATATATGAGGGGGACATACTTTCTGTGAAAGACAAGGAGGTAACTGGCTATGACGAGGAAATTGGAGTAGTTACATACAATTCAGAAACAGAACCAAACTACGGATGGGGTTGGCGTATTGAGTGGTTACACAATACACACCAAGCACTTATGGTTATCCTATCAAAAACAGCAGAAACAAAAATTATCGGCAACATCCACGAAAACCCCGAATTACTCACTAAATAAAACAATAACCCCATCACCATGACACACAACACTATGAAAAATATAAAAAAAGAAATCATCCCCTGCCACACCTGCTCTAAACCATCAACCACCAAACTCCGTATAATGTGGACAGACAAAACACACACATACAAAAACTCAAAACGCGCATTCATCATGTCCGCCTATTACTACCTTTGTAAAACACACCTTAAAGAAAAAACAAAATCATGACATATACATCAGAAACACTGCCAGACATCACAGTTTCAGATCTCCAAGAATTCAAAACGGCAACAAACAAAGCACTCTCAGAAAAAAAAGAAACATTCGAATTTCCACGCTACAACAAAAACGAATTTGAATTATTCTCTGAATCCTTCATAATCCTCACCGATTACGCAATACACCTTATCCAATACCTAGAACAACTAAAAAAACAATCAGACTGCGATATAAACTGTACCTACGAACATCTTTGTATAGGCAGTAATTGCAAAAAAGACGACAAAGACGGCACACCAATGCCACACAACTGTAACCCATGCACACACTACAAAGACCAACGATGCAACAAATGCGACCCACCCACAGAATAAATTACTAACCAACCACAAAACACTAAAAAACAAAATCATGGAATATACATCAGAAGAACTCACCGAACTTACATCCCAAGAACTACGCGACCTTATAATGCAATACTCAGACTATGTCACAACATATCCAGAAAACCACGCAGACGAAGGATACCCAGTCTGTTTTATGGAATGGTATGAAAACAACTACCAACTCACCGAATAACAAAACAACATGTTATACATTATAAGCCTACTCCTGCTCGCCCTAGGCGGCGCACTTGCCATGGCAAACCAAGTAGACCACGACAGTGTAGTATCACTCTCTGCAATAATCCTCTATATCAGCTCAGCCATCACTTTTTGGTACGCACTTAAATCCAGTTAAACATGAAAACATTTCTTTGGAAAAATAACCATACACACAACAACTTTATGTCAAAAAACACAGAACAAATAGAAAAAACAAACCTAATAAAATTAATACAAGAACTCAAAAAAATAAAAGGAGCATTGCCATATGACGGAGACGCGAGTACTCAAGTATTACTACCCACAATAAACGGTAAATATCTAAGAGTGGGCATAACAGATGATGACGTAGCAGAACAACCAGGGAAAATATGGTTCGATTACTACGAAGGACTAAATAACGAAATAAAAAATAACTTTATGTTTTTTTGTAAAAAAGAAAAAATACCAGAAATACTACCTTGTGGGCATATTAGAGATATAAATGAAGGCGATTGGCACTCTTATGACAATCACACAAAAGAACTTGTGGTTAAAGGTAAAAAACGAAAATATATAGTAACCTGTTTTCCCACTGGGAAATACTGGGAAGTAAAATTAAAAGACTTAGAAAAGATAACATTATGATTATTTATAGTCTATCAAAAAACAAAGATGAAAAAATATAAAGTAGAGTTTGTACAAACAGAAACTTTTATTGTGGATGTTTGGGCAAAAAACGCAAAAAATGCAGAAGATAATGCAGAAAATAAAATGTCAAATGGGGCTTATCAAGAGAAGGGAGATTGTAGTGTTCGCGTTGAGGCAATTTACGATGTTACTAATACAGATGACCCGTTTAATCCATAATAATTTAATCCATAATAAAATGAATAAAACAATAGAAGAAATAATGTCAGAAGAACTTTTTGAGATATGTAGAAAAGTGCAGTCTGGCGAACTTGGAATGCCTACAGTAGACGATTTACAAATATGCGGAGAAATACACGGAATAATAGAAGATATACATAATAAATTACAATGAAGACATATAACGTAGTGTGGAATGAAAGAATGAGTGTAAACGTAAAAGCGGAAAACGAAAAAAAGGCACGGGAGATAGTTTTGAATTGTGAACATGATGAGAATCAAGTTTCAAGCGAAATTGACTCACAGCCCGAAGCATTTGATATAAACATTTGCGCCAGCGGACACGCACAAGATGAAGATGGTCGTTGTCCTTGTACAAACAAGGACGGAAAATAATAAAAAAATATAATGAAAACTAAAATCCCCACAAAAGAAAAACGTACACTCCTTATCCTAAACACAGCACGAAAACATATCAAAAAAGAGATGAAAAACATTAAAAAAGAAAACCCATGGATCAATAAAAATAACCCTGAATTTATCCACAACCAACATGGTAACGCGGCGTTCGACCTCGGTTGGTACAGAGCATACCACGACATCCTCACCATTATCGGTAAAAAATAACACCATATGAGCGCCGCCCACAAACATTAGCAAGACTTAAGAAACAATTTAAACACACATGACAAAAAAAACAACACCCAAAATACATAGAAAATTCTTTGAGTCCCCTCGTCTAGAAATAGGCAGAATCCTCATTGAAGAACTAACTCATTGGAAAAGTACAAAAGCGCCAACAGAAGAAGAATTTTATAGATTAGTGGACAGAATTGTCAAAAATCTCGAAAAATAACAATATGAAAAAAATCAAAATAGGTGAAGTTGGCGTGGATTCAGGCCAATTAATAATAACTGATCCGTGTTACATCGATTCACAATGGAAAAAAGAAAAATTAGAACAAAATAAAGATGGCTCATTCAAACCCGCAAAAAATAATTTCTCCTATCCAGCTGTCTGCAACATAACTCTCAAAAATCCAAGCGCCGGTCAACTCAATTACAAAATGGGACATCCGGGTGTCGCTGTCGCCTTCTGTTCAGGATATGGCGATGGTACCTATCCAGTCTATGCCACACTCAATGCCGAAGGCAGATATATAAAAGTCGAAATAGATTGTGGAATCACAGATGTCCAAGCTAAATTCTTCACACGTAAAACCAAACAAACTACCCATAAACAATCATTATTAAAAAAGAAAAACAATCGAACTTCAAACAAATACACATGATTACATACACACAATAAAAAAACTCAAACAATTATCCACATATAAACAATAACTACACATATCACATGAAAACATACTTCACAACAGAAGACGGAAATCTCCGCCCGCTAAACATTATCATCACATTTCTCTCCAGCCTTCTCGTCCTTATCATCTTATTCAGTAGCATCGGAACCATTGGAGCAGGAGAAAGAGGCGTCAAAACACGCTTCGGTGCGGTCGTTAGCACAATCCAACCAGGACTATACATCAAATTACCCATTCCATTCGAACGAATGCACATACTGAACATCCAAACAAAAACAGTAACATATGAAAGAGAAGATCCGCTCTTCTCAGCATCAAGCGACCTACAAGATGTAAAAATAGCAACAGTCCTCAACTACAGACTCGACCCAACAAACGTAGAAACAATCTACCAACAATATGGAACCATTGAAGAATACGAAACCCGAATCATTCGCCCAGCTGTACGCGACACAGTAAAAGCCACCGCATCACAATACTCAGCAGAAGAACTAGTCACAAAACGTGCAGAATTCACAGACGCAGTCAACAAAACACTAAGTGAAAGACTTGCAAACAAATTCGTCACCATCGAACGAGTCAATATCACAAACTTCGAATTCTCAGAATCATTCTCTAAAGCAATTGAAGAAAAAGTAACCGCAGAACAATCAGCCCTAGCAGCACAAAATAAACTAGAACAAGTCAAATTCGAAGCAGAACAACGAATAACACAAGCAACAGCAGAAGCGGAAGCAATTCGAATCCAAGCACAAGCAATCACACAACAAGGAGGAAAAGATTATGTAGCACTTAAAACAATCGAAAAATGGAACGGAATGCTTCCAACACAAATGATCCCCAACGGAACAGTCCCATTCGTCAATCTAAATCAATAATATGAAAAAAGGATTCACTCTCATAGAATTACTTATAATCATAGCAACAATTAGCGTACTGTCAACAATAATAATTGCAGAAATCCAAAACAAAAAAGAAAACACACAAAAAACATTAGAAACCTATAATAACTAACAACAAACATGGGCTTAGACATAAACACAGGAAACTATTCATTCCGCGCAGGTAGTTATAACGGATTCCACAGTTTCCGTAACTGGCTCGCACAGAAACTAGGGCACGAAAACCTTACCGACTACTACAACACATACTGTCAAAATGAAGGTCCCATGCTCAAAAGCGGCACATACAAAAACGCAAGAAAAATCCCACTCGGACCACTATTAAATCACAGTGACTGCGACGGAACAATCAGCACAGGATACGCAAAAAAACTACTCACAGAACTAACAGAAATAAAAGAAAAACTAAAAAAATATAATAAACTAGACATAGACACAAACAACGAAACATACTTCAGAAAGTCCCTAGACCACTGGATCAGTGCCTGTAAAGAATCAATAGAAAACAAAGACCCCATAGAATTTCATTAATCAAACATACAAACCAAGACACACAAAACCCTTGTCAGGTAAACATTATCAGCTCACACATACACACAAAATACACACATGCCAGAAACACAAGAAAACACACTCACAACCTTCATATTCAAATGTCCAGGATGTGAAAAATATACATCACAACTAGATTACTCTGCATCAACCTACGGATCAGAATGGGGAACAATCACACTAACAGAAAATGGAGAAATAGACCACAACTATTCTGACCACGACAACAACGAGACAAACAACTACGAATACCAATGCCCAAACTGTGAAGAAAGGTACTCTATAACAAAAATAAAAGAAAACTCAAAATGGATCAAATATACAACACAATGGCCAAACGATGACACACTCCAAGAACTATACGAAACCGGAAAAACAACAAAATCAAATCAAAAGAAAAAACAGAAAAAACCAATTTTCGGCGCAACACTCATCATCCCCCAAAATAACAAATCAGAAGTGTGCAATATATCCGAACACGGACACCAATGCCCAAAATGCAAAACATTATCAGCAAAAAACATAGATGAAACCGCAACATGTGTCGAATGCGGACATGAATATCTAGAAACACCAGAACTAAATGCAAAAAACTAAAACTACAACACTTTCCAACCCAAATCTTCCATTTAAAATAGGAGCAGACCCAGAATTCTTAATGTTCTACAACAACAAAATCCTTAATGCAAAATCCACATTCAAATCAATATACGCAAAACACACCACAGACACAAGTTCCCAACAACAAATCGACAAAACAATGGGATACAAAGTCGGACACCACGGAAACGTAGGATGGGACGGCCTCGACCAAACAGCAGAACTAAGACCAACTGCAGAAACAAACATAGACACACTCATCAACCATATCAAAGAACTCCTCAAATCAATACACCAAACACTCCCCTTTGCCGACCTAACCACACTCTCAATAGGAAACCCAATAGGCGGGCACATACACATAGACATATCCGACACACCAAAAATAAACGACCAAGATCAAAGAAAAATAAGAAAACTAATTGCAACCTTCCTACTACCCATCATCACAACAGACCACAAAATATGCGCCTCAATACGCACCAACGCAAACTCATCAAATTACGGACAAATCGATGATATACGTATTCAAGAATTACCTGACACAAACCCAACAGTAACCACACTAGAAATAAGAGGACCCTCAGCAGAATGGCTCACTACACCCAAAATCGCCAAAGCAACACTCGCCTACATAGGCACAATGTGGTACGAAATAAAAACAAACCAAAACACACTCCTCAAACACAAAACAACAATCAAAAACAAACTCCAAACAGAATCACTTCAACAAATAATCCTATCAGGATATAAACCCCTCGTACAAACAGCCGTCTCACAGATAGGACAACTAATTAAAACATTCGCACTCTACCCACAATTCAAAAAAGAAATCGACTTTATCCTAGACACAGATGCCGTTTATAAAGAAAAAGAAACAGCAGGATGGAACATAGCCACAGGATGGGGATTCAACACATATACAAAACAACCAACACAAAGAGAAATCCTATCTGACAAAAAAACAAAAACAGAACTTAAAAAAACAAACATAGATATCATCACACAAAACACACACGTCACATATAGCGACGACCGCCACGTGAACATCTTTGCAGACGCACTCAATGAACGCATAACAGCATTTCAATGGAAACTCAAACACGAATATATACTATTCGGCCTCAAAAAAGACACAATGGGATATCTAGCAGCGCCATGCCTCCAATTCACCGGAAAAAAAACCCAAAAAACACATACAGGCTTCTATGAACTACCAAAAGAAAGAAACATAGAAGAACTCATCACCACCCTACAAAACATGTACCAACGCACCCAAAACCATAATAAACCCCTCATCAACCCCAAAAACGGACAAATAAAAACCCGAACACAAGAAATCATCGGCATTGGCATCCCTTACGATATACGAATAGACAAAAACATAAAATCACTCCTCAAACTAGTGTGGCATATAGAAAAAAACACCCTAAAACTCAAACAAGAAAACGAATTTCACACATCCACTAACAAACAACCAAACACACAACCAACACTCACAGACGACGAAATAAACATACTGGGGAGAACCTCACCCCCAAACATACCAAACAAAACAAAAGATATGCAACGAATAATAGACACAGAAGAAGAAGACATAGAACCAACAATAAATACAAACATACCAACACCCAACACACCAGAACAATGTACCTACTGTTCATCTCCCATGATAAGAGACCACCGACTCTCCGACCAGTACCGCAGCAGAAACCACTGCCCAGAACATGAATGCAATGCTCACAACTGCCAATCAGGATGCGCATATTACTAACTAAACAACAACAAAAATCAAATGTGCGGACTCATAGGAATAATAAATAGAAAAAACAACACAGAAAATAACCAACAAATCATAGACCAATACCAAGACCAAATAACACGAGGTCAACAAGGATTCGGAATCGTCACCATCTCAAAAAACTCATTCAAAATACACAGAGCAACACACGACTCAAAAGCCCTTCTAGACCTCTACCAAATGAACAAAGAACAAATCATTCTCTTTCATCACCGTTATCCAACATCAACAAATAACAAAATCAAACAAACACACCCCATATACGTATCCCACCCAGAACTCAAATTCGATTGGTATATCATGCACAACGGAGTTATATCAAACGACTACAAACTAAAAAACAAACACGAAAATGAACTAGGATACGTATACACCACAAACGAAGAACAAACATACACAAACAGTATGTCAAAATATATACGATTCAACGACTCAGAATCCTTCGCAATAGAACTCGCGCGACACCTAGAAAAAAAATCAGACGAAATCACAAGCCAAGGAGGCGCCTCATGGATCGCATTCAAAATAAACAAAAAAACAAACAAACCAATTTCAATTCTCTGGGGAACAAACGGGAAAAACCCCCTTGATATCTCATATACCAAAAACTCAATCTTCTTAGGCTCCAAACTAGACCAAGGAATACCCGTTCTCCCAGACATGGCAATCCACATCAACGTAGAAGACATATTCAACCCAAAGAAAAAACAACACATCACAGACCTCCTACACGAACAACCCATAATCTTCGCACCGCCACCACCAGTCATGGGCTTCAATACCAACACACATATACCACACCACAAAAGAAATCACGATTACAATTTTGACACACCTATATACATACCAAAACACACAGAAAACAACACGATAGACCCAAAAGATTACGAACCAATGGACGAATTAGATCTCGCAATAGAAACCACCTCAGAACGACTTCTTGACGACATAACAGACTCACTATTAACATTCTTCGAAAACATTAAATACGAAGAAACAACACCAGAAGAAATTGAAATACAGGTCGAAAATTTCAAACAATTACTAACCAACGCATGTGGCAGAACAACAAAAACAAAAGAATTTCTAGAGAACAAAAAAAATAGACAATTAACCCTAGAAGAAACAATCGAATTAAATGATAAAACCCTCGCCACAGACGTAGACCATATGAATCAAATATTCTAACCATGCACGAATATCCAACAAAAGAACAAATTCTAGAAAATCTATATACACCAACAGAAAAAGAGTTCCTCACAGTCAAAAAATGGAAACTAGAACACTTCAATAAAAAATGGAGTCACCTACCACTTGAAGAAAAACACAACGCACTACGAGAACTCATTTATGCAGTCTGTAAAGCAAAAAACATCCCCCGCCAACAATGGCCAACATATACACCAATAGGTGAAACATGGTGCTATAAACCAAATCTAAAACTCATCCAAGCACAAACAGAAAACCCCTCAATCATATCCGCACTTCACGAACTATCACACCACCTCTCAGGATCATCAGAAATAATCGCCTGCCGATTCTCCATAGGTATATTCATCAAATGCTTCCCAAAAACATACGCAAAACTAGAATGGCATGGCCACCTACTAAGAAAAAAACAATGACAAACCTAGAAAAAATATCACACTTCATCAAAAAACATGGATCAGAGGGAATTCTTATCCACACACTACCCAAAACCCCACTCTGGCTCATATGTCAAAAAAAGAAAACAAACACTTGGACAATCCATATCTGCGACCCAACTAAAACAAAACACCATATTATCGACAACAATATATCAGACACACAACATGCCCAAATCTGGCTCGAACTCATTAAATTAAGAGCATCAACAAAAACCAAAGAAACAGTAGAAACATACAAAAAACACGTTAATTATTATAAAAAACACAATAAACACAAAAATTCATGCAAAAGAAAAACTACGCAACCGTTACCAGCGCAGCAAAAACAGCAGCACGAGAAGAACGAAGACTCAAGCACTTCCTTACACTATCAGCAACAATCTACAACCTAGAACAAACCATAAAAAACACAGAAAAAACAATAGAAAAACTAAGCAAAACACGTAAAGTAATGGTATTCGAGTTCAACCTATACACACCAACCGACCACCCAGACCACGAAAACCGTCTAAAAAACCACGAATCAGACCTCAAAACAACAGTAGATGAACAAATTGAATATCTCACAAAAGACATCACTTGTTACTCAGATCAAATCAAGAAAGTCCAAGACGAACAAAATAAAGTAGTCTCAGGAGAAATAAAAATGAACTACGAAGACATCCTCTCTAGGGCCAGAGACCTTATTGCAATGGCCGTAGAAAAAGGATTCTGCGAAGGAGAATACGACAAAAAAGAAGAATTCGCAGAAATAGCGTAATCCCCACAAAAACCATTAATAACTAACCATTTAAACCTAGCCTCACCAGCTAGGTTTTTTTGTTGCCCCCACCCAATCATCTATTTTTTCATGAACACCCCAAACCCCATCCTCTCTCTTCTTTTGAATATCCCCAACCTATTGAAACTGTCATTTTGAAAAAATATTGAACCCGCCGTTTTTACACAAAAAAATACTCGTTTCACATGAAACAAATATGAAAAATTTTACCCGATATATCCCATAATCCCCTTATTTTAAGCCATAGGATTGGCCAATTTATAGATTTCTATAAAATAGCCTTTTCCTATATCACTTACTCTAGTCAATATTTAAAAACCTCTTTAATAAATATACGAGAGATAATGAGACATGATGAGGCACCCCCCATTCGGGAATGCCTCATTTTTATGCCGAACTCGTGCAGAACAAATGGTTTTTTTATTATACCTTACGCCGCAAAACTTGACAAGCGCATCCATTCGTGCCGCAATATTATTCGGCTGATGAAACATTCCTTATGGAGGGTACCTAATAGTAGTTTGCAATTTTTACATGGCGCCTAAATTGCCTAACACGCGGAGGTTGTTCATACATATCGCAACGCGCGAATGTACTTGTACCGTACCGTGGCTTTTCATCACACTGCCACAGCTACACCGGGTTTCCCCAGCCAAGGCTCCTACACCATCTCAGATGTAATTGTTTTATCCCCTGTATGTGTGAGTCGATAGGAAGGCCCTATTGTATCGACGAGGATAAAACTCCTTTATATTACGAGTCGTGATGGTGCTCTGATTGGAGACCACGACCACTCTGTTTACTATTAGTCCTTTCGTATGACGGCCGGTCGCTAATAACAAAGGACGCTTCCGGCTTTTGTTGAATAACAAACAAAAATCACCTACCTGTAAACACTCTCCCGAAGGAGAACCCTGAATTAACAGGCAGGTAAGTGATTTTTGTTCACAAACCTGTAGTGTTTAGATACAAAGCTTCCGATATTCGTTTGCGGACATATCATAACATAAGTACTAAAATATATGCAACTATTTCCTTTCTTTCATATATTCCATAGTATTTTTATATATGAATCGCGCCTGTTCATTGGGGATATCATCTAATTTCTCAATCGCAAAACGCACAAGTTTCTTCCATTGTTCTGTGGTCATAAGTCACGGGATTAACGGTGAATAAGGAGTATGATTTTTTATCTATTTGTCTTTCGATAGGTCTTTAAACCCCACATCAGGACCACCGTCGTCGCTAGAAGGTTTCCCTTGCTCGAGCTTCTTAAGTGTCTCAATTACCTCGTCTAGGGGGTTGCCGAGGCAAATAACGCTTATAACAGCCTCTGTAAGCCCCGCAAACGACAGATCTTCGGTCTTCTTGACCCATATGTCAAGTTTCTCCCTTTTGGGTAATTTGAGCTTCAAATACGCACGTCTTGTTTTTTCGTCCGGTGCAAGGATTTTATAGATACGGTCAAAGCGACGTGGCCGGGACACGATACGTTTATCTAAATTTTCAGGAAAATTGGTAGTTGCTAGGTTTAATACCTTATTCACCTGATTTGTGCCATCAAGAATAGATAATATATCATCGTCCCCAAATTTCTTGATAAGCGCATCAATATCCTCAAAAACACACACAATTGGTCTATCGGGCTCCACCTGACGGAATGCCTCCAGACCCACTGAAAATGCCCCAGGATGCGAGCAATGGAACACAACGCCCCCATGTTCCACAATGCTATTAAGAATCTGTTTGACTATAGACGTTTTCCCACCGCCCGCGGGACCATAAAATATGTATCCACGACGATGAAGAAACCCTATTTTTTTGAAAGACTCCCCCTTATCCCAAAAATTTGCTATCTCTCGAAACACAGTATCGGCAAGTCCACCTTGGAACCTAATCAAATCATCAGATTTTCCGTTCTTCTTTGTGAACACGGGTCGATCATCTCGCCCGTCGATGGCGATACCATATTCCCCCGGCTCCAAAATCTTTGATGTAAGAGATTGCGACTTCCACGCATTACTAGCCACCAACCCCCACTGGGTCGGTTGGAACGGGTTCTTGACGTTTAAATAGATATCCCCGGTTTCATTGTCGGTGTCCTTTCTTGCGACAGCAACCGTGTTGTCAGGAATATCGACGAACGCGCTTTTCCTGCTATCGTCCGATGGAGATAGGCTCCCCCATGGCCCAGTAGTTGGTTTCTTATGTTTTTTCATCTGTTATTTGTAATAATTCTTTTAATATTTTTTCATTAAATCCAATAACGGCATCATTGTTCCCTATAATAAAGACGGGGACTCCCATCTGCGAGGTCATTGCTATCATTTCCTTTCGTTTCCGCTCGTTTGTAGAGACATCATATTCATTATATTTTATTTTGTATTTCTTGAAGAATTCTTTTGCCTGTTTACAATAAAAACAGGTTGGAGTTGAATACATTTTAACAGTCGCGGCCATATAAAGAAAATATGTTGATAAATAAGGGTTTATTTGGTGATTTGGAAGGGTTCGTGTGTTTTATTCCTTTCTTCCTTCTCTTTTAATATTTTGAACAAATAAGCCTGAGCGTTGAACA
>ERZ1292623.2765-Hain-H51-01um-R1-2765-length-15412-cov-8_pt1 | contig 12099 bp, 12 predicted proteins | sample MGYA00564398_ERZ1292623 | MGnify/ENA primary metagenome ERZ1292623 (study PRJEB36523, sample SAMEA6512633) | groundwater metagenome | collected 2019-01-07 | study: AquaDiva: Metagenomics assemblies of 32 groundwater samples | reverse complement strand
CGACAGAAACCTTATCCTCTTTTGTAAGAGGCTGAAATAAATCCTTTTCCCCCATATTTTCTCCTAAATAATCTTAACTCCCAAGCTCGCAATGACACTTCTGTGCCCCATAAATACTACTTAAATATCTCACTGAAAAATTGCTTCATGTCCTCCCATGAGCGCTTGTCTGCCTTTTCATTGTATGCAGCGCCTTTGGAATTATCATTGCCTGCATCAGGATTGGTAAAGCTGTGGACAGCGCCACCGTAAACTACCATATGCCAATCAACATTTGCCTTTCGCATCTCGTCCTGAAATGCTGCAACCTGCTCTGCTGGGACAAACGGGTCATCGCCGCCGTGCAAAGCCAATACCTTACCCTTTATATTTTTTGCGTCATTAGGGTTTAGTGAATCAAGCCCGCCATGAAAGCTTACAATACCATTTATATCAGCTCCGCCTCTCGCAAGTTCCAATACGGTAGTTCCTCCAAAGCAGTAGCCTATGGCAGCAGTGCGCTTTGTATCAACAAGTTTATGTTTTTTTAAAACATCAAGTCCGGCATTGACTCTGGCGCGCATGAGCTGGCGGTCTGTCTTGTATTTTTTAGACTCTGCTGCTGCCTCATCGCTGTTCTTTGGCCGCACACCCTTTCCATAAATATCAGCGGCAAATGCAACATAGCCGAGCTTTGCAAGCTGCTCTGCCCGCTTTTTGACATACGGATTAACCCCCATCCACTCATGCACTATTAAAACACTGGGTCTTTTACCTTTCACTGCATCATCATAAGCAAGATAGCCTTCAAGAACAGCGTCTCCCTGCTTGTATTCTATTACCTCTGTGCGCACATCAGCCTGGACATTTACTGCTAATAATATAAGAATGATTATTGAAAATAAATATTTCATAACAGCCTCCTTTGTAAGAATTAATAAATTTAGACAATGGTAGCATATATGTTATAATTCTTCAATACAACTTAGTAATAAGAATATAAGATGAAAAGGTTATTAAAAATAATATCACTGATACTTGCCTCAATCTTTCTGTTCATTCTCTTAGGCATTATTATACTCCCTTACATCATAGACCTCAATAAATATAAAGATATGGCTGTCAGGGAACTGGGGAGGTCATTGAATAGAGAAGTTTCTATTGAAGACATAAAGGTCACCATTTTAACCGGTATTGGAATAGAACTTAAAAAAATAAAGATAAAAAACCATCCCTCTTTTTCAAAAGCTGATTTTCTCGGCATAGACAGCATCAGATTCAGAATAGGCCTCCTTCCTCTTTTAAAAAGAAAGGTGGAATTTAATAAGGTAATTATTAGCAGGCCTGATATTCTTTTAGAAAGAAATAAAAAGGGGGAGTGGAATTTTTCTGATTTATCAGGACAAGGCAAATCTGAAAAGCCCGCCTCAAAAAAACTGAAAAAGGATGAGAAGGCTTCTTTTGACCTGCTTTATGCTCTGCTGATTTCAAATTTAGAAATTACTAACGGCAGCGCCGCAGTAAATGATATTAAGATAAAGGGCATGAATATAAAGGTGAAGGATATATCTATTGGAAGTCCAATAAAGATAGACGCCTCGTGGAATATAGCAGGAGCGACGGCGACGAAAATGAAGATGGGCGGCATATTGGGCCCTGTGAGCTCTTTTGATATAAATGAGATGCCTATAAATGCAAATCTTAGAATCAAGGATATTGAGCTTTCATCTTATCAATCTCTTTTAGCCCTGCCGCAGGATAATAAAATATCCGGCAAAGGCTATTCAGAGATAAAAATTAAAGGAAAAATCAAAGACCTTTTGGCCTCTGGAAAGATTGAGCTAAATAGTTTTGCATTTGACTATAAGACCGGCCGCATACGATTATCAGATTTAACAATACCCATTGATGCAAATATGAAGGCGATTAATATAAATGAACTTAAATTTAAACTATACGAAGGGACTTCAAAGGATAATATCCGTATTGATGTGAATGGAAAGGAGCCGCAGACAAAAACCAAATTGCACTTAGAAGCTGTTCAGACAGAGCAGCTTTTAAAGGACATTAATCTTTCAAAGGTTGTTATTTCAGGACTATTGTTATTTGATGCAGACATAGCGACTCATGTTAAGGACAAAGAGACTGCAATAGCAAAGGCAGATGGCAATGGTTTTTTTGTAATCAAAAATGGAAGGATATCTGACCTTGAGATCGTAGATAAAATAATTGAGCTTGGATATCTTGTAGCTTCAAAGCCACGGAAGATTGGCAAGGTTACTGAATTTGATGAGCTATCCAGCCACTTTCGCATAGAAAAGGGTTATCTTAAAACAGATGACCTGAAGCTTGCAGGCAAAGACCTTTCTGTTTCTGCAAAGGGTTATTACGGGCTGTTAAATAATGAGTTAAATTTTGATGTTGCTGCAAAGGTGGAGGAGAACAATTTGGAATTCAAGATTACAGGCACAACAGACAAGCCAAAGTATGTTTTAAAGACAAAGAGGATACAGCAAAACATAATTAAGGGTGTTATTAAAAAGGGCGTGGAAAAAGGGAAGCTTGATGAAAAGGATATAAGGGATATTTTGAAAGATGTTTTAAAATAAATTTAAGTAAAGGAAAGAGACATAAATAATCTTATGAGAATAAATAAAAAGCTCTTTTATGGAATTATAATTTTAATAATAATTGTCATTGCAGCAATTATTGTTAAATTCTTTCTTGTATCTGAAAAGAGCAGGATATTAAAGGTTATCAATGAAGGCAGGGCTGCTGTTGAGGCAGAGGATGTTGAAAAAAGCATGTCACATGTCTCGCTTCAATATTCTGACGACTATGGCATAAAATATTTGATTGTAAAGAGGATATTAATAGATGTTTTTAAGGAGTTTGACGGTTTTAAGGTTCTGCTTGATAATATTGAAATAGAGGTGAAAGAGGATAAGGCTGTAGCATCTTTTGACCTTAGGATTATTGTAACACTGCATAATCAGCCGGGTTATCTTGTTGGTTCAACTGACAGCCCAGCCAAGATTATGATGTATTTTATAAAGGAGCGGCTGAAGTGGCAGGTGATAAAGGTTTCCGGCGTCAGAATGCCTAATTTGTAAATAGGACAAGAATATGCAGGGCGGCTCCTGAAGCCGCCCCTATTGCCGCAAATGGCAACCTTATGTTGCCCATACATTTAGAATCTTATTTTTAAATTAACCCCTGTTGCCCAGTCAGTGCCGAGTTTTAGTTCAGCGGCTAAGGCAAGGCTGTCTGTAAAAGCAAAGCTTGCGCCGAGTATTCCAAATATATCTGCCTTCCCCTCTGAGACATAAGAACCGCTTGTATATGTTATCTCTGGCCCGCCATAAGGAGTAATCTTAAATTTATTAACATCAAAAGTTTTGCTCACCAACGCTGCAAAGTTAAAATCATTGAGCGACTGTAAATTTATAATATGGCCTGTATATCCGCCTGCTACTGCAATATCAATAGGAATATTTTTAGTCTCTTTAATAATCTGGTATTTTAATTCTACGCCGCCGAGTATTCCTATATCATCACTACCGACTCGCTTATCAACAGTAATCACACCGACCTTGCCCTCTATCTCTATCAAGTAGCCAAGTCCATATCTAAAGTATGGATAAAGATAGAAGTACTTGTAGTCATAGTCGCCATCATCGCCATATCCTGCAGATATCCCTGATTCCATCTGTCCCTGATTAAGGCTCTGGGCTGTTGTGAACCTGTTGTACATTGCTAATGCCGGATGAGCTGAAACAACAAAAATTAAGAAGCACAATAAGAATATTAATCTTTTCATTAATGACCTCCTTTTAAAATGGATTTTTATTCCCCCATGAATATAAATCATCTTTTGAATAATATGTCAAGTAAATTTGTGTATACATAAAAAAACAGGAGCTTTTTAAAAGCTCCTGTATAGTTAGGGAGGATGGAACTACACTTATGCAAACAAAAACTAAATTCCAGCAACCTTTTTAAGACTTGCCTCACATTCTTTCTGAGAAGCAAAATAATCTTCCTTAATTGAATTAAACTTCAGAACCCCAGCGATAGTAGTCAGCTTGACGCTATTTTCTGATTTTTCTGAGCCAATCCCTTCTGATTCCATGCTTTCTTTTAACATAGTAACACATGATACTGGTAATATTATTTGTATCATTTGCCTGGCTCCTTTCTTTACCACTGTTACTTATGATTATGCATTTATTATGCCAAGCGATATTTCAATCTCATTTACACTGTAACCTATTGAATTATTAGAGTTTTGTCGTAAAGATGTCTTATGAAGAATATCTTGTGGATAGATTAATATGTCTGAAATTGCCTACATTAATTTTCAAAATTGTGCAGTTTCTATTACAGTTCCTTAAATTCCCTTGGATTGATCCTAAATTTTCTGATTAGATTATAAAAGTCTGTGCGGTGTTTTCCTGCCATCTTTGCGGCATTGGTGACATTGCCCTTGTTTATCTTTAATGTCAGGACAACATACTCCCTCTCAAAATCCTCTTTTGCCTTTCTATACGGTTTGAATTGTTCATTGCCTCCTGCTGACGGAAGAAGGATATCGTCTTCAATAATCTTAGACTTTGCTGCCATTACAACAGCCTGTTCAATCCTGTTTTCCAATTCCCTTACATTTCCAGGCCAACTGTAGGACATCAGCTTTTGTATTGCGCTCGGCGCAAAACCTTTTATATCCTTGTTCATCTCTTTGCAGTATTTTTTCAGAAAATGATCTGCAAGAAAGGGGATGTCTTCCCTTCTCTCCCTTAATGGCGGAAGATTAATCGGGATGACATGAATCCTGTAAAAGAGGTCCTCTCTAAAGGTTCCCTCTGAAACACATTTTTGTAAATCCCTGTTTGTTGCTACAATAACCCTTACATCCACCTTAATAGGTTTTCCACCGCCAATCTGACTAAATTCCCTTTCCTCCAAGACGCGTAAAAGCTTTACCTGTAAAGACAAAGGCGCCTCTCCTATCTCATCTAAGAATATTGTCCCTTTGTCTGCCTTTGCAAACAGGCCCTCCTTTGTTTCTACAGCGCCTGTATAAGCACCCCTCATGTGGCCGAACAGCTCGTTTTCAAGGAGCGTCTCTGGCAAGGCGCCGCAGCTTATTGCAACAAAGGGATTAGCAGCCCTAAGGCTGTTAAAATGGATTGCCCTTGCAACAAGCTCTTTTCCTGTCCCGCTCTCTCCATATATAGCAACAGTTGAATTGGTTTTTGCGATCTTTGTAATCTGCTCAAAGACCCTCTGCATCTTTTCGCTTCTGCCGACTATATTGTCAAAGCTGTATTTTTCCTTTAATATCCCCTTTAGATTTTTTATCTCGCTTGTCAGCCTCTGCTTTTCAATGGCATTCTTTATATGCAGCAGCAGGTCTTCATCATCAAAGGGTTTTGTAATATAGCTATACGCCCCTTTTTGCATTGCCTCAACTGCATTTTCAATAGAGCCGTGTGCAGTAAGTATTATTATGGGAAGCTCAGGGTCAATATTCATTATCTCCTGCATCAGCTCCATCCCGTTCATTACGCTCATCCTGAGGTCAGAGATTACTAAATTAATCCTCTCCTTTTTTATCCTTTCTATTGCATCTGTGCCGTTCTCAGATGTGGCAATAGAATACCCTTTAGATTCCAGACGCATCTTTAGGACCTCAAGGATATTTTTATCATCGTCAACCAACAGTATCTTCTCTCTTCCATTGCCCCCCATTATTTTTTCAGCTCCTTTTCTCTTTTTTCAAGCTGTATCTGCATATCCTTAAACTTCTCCATCTCTCCCTTCAACCTTTCCATTTCTGCTTTCAATCTTTCTATTTCTGTTTTTTGTTCAATATTTTCTTTTGAATAAAAAATTAGCGTTCTTGCATTTAATATGTGCCTGCTGTTTGGATATTTTTTTATCATAGCCTCTAATACATTTACACCCCTAACTACATCCCTTTTTGTATTATCAGGATGCAGATATAAAAAGCCGACATTAAAAACAATCTTGTCAGAAAAGGGGGTATGCGGATGCCTTTTTTCTAATCTTTCAAATTCAGACAAGGCAGCCTCATATTTGCCCTGCAAAAGAAGATTCTCCGCATATTCTAAATCTACCTTTAACTCCCTTTCCATTAATATTGTAGCAACATTGCTACATGCAAATGATAAAATGGATAATACAATGATTAAAGACCCAAAATATCTGAATTTCATAACTATCCGATTTTTAAAGGTAAAACAAATTTAAAAGCGCTTCCTTTCCCTAATCTGCTCTCTGCCCATATCCTGCCATTATGCGTTACTACTATATGCTTTGCAATAGATAGGCCAAGACCGGTTCCCCTGAGCTTATGATTGATGCCTGTATCAACCTGCTGGAATTTGTCAAATATCTTCAGCAGGTTCTCCTTTGCTATTCCCATGCCCGTATCCTTTACCTCTACATAGATATTTGAATCCTCTGTACGGGCGACAACAGAGATCTTTCCGCCATTGGGTGTAAACTTTACTGCATTGCTCAGAAGATTTATCATTACCTGCTTTATCTTTTCACTGTCCATAAAGACTATTGGCAGCCTCTTTTGGGTCTCTAATTTTAAATCAATCTCCTTGCTTTCTGCTAACAGCCTTATTTCATTAATAGCATTTTCAAAAACAATATTTATATCTGAAGGCACAAAATTATATCTTATCATCCCTGCCTCCATCTTGGAAAGGTCAAGGAAGTCATTTATCATCTTTATCAGCTTTTCGCTCTCCTCCTTAGTAATCTTTAACAACCTCTGCTGTTTTTCAGTTGTCTTTCCTGCGATGCCGTCAAGAAGCAGATTATTCGCCTCTCTAAGCGATGTAAGCGGCGTCCTGAATTCATGGGAGATATTGGCAATAAATTCTGATTTTAATCTTTCAAGCTCATTTAATTTAAAACACATTGTATTGAATGCTGCTGCCAATTCGCCTATCTCATCCTTGGAATCTATGTCTATTCTCCTGCTAAAATCCCCCTTTGCGATATTAGCGGTTTCCTGTTTTAATCTTTCAATCGGCCTGCTAATGCTGATTGTAACAAAGAAGGCAAAGGTTATGCCAAAGATAAAGGCAATCATGCTTATTATCAAGGAGAGCCTCGCTGCATTTCCGCCGGTCTCCTTGAAATTTTCCGTTTTTTTGTTTATTACGCCTTCTCTATAGAGATTGACGCCTTCTAAGGTCTTGATCATATCATCCATCTGCCTGCTGTTTTTAATCTTCTGCGCGTCTATATCAGCGTCTTTGTTAACATTGGTATAATCAAAATAGAGTCTTTTGAAAAATTCTATCTCGCCCCTCTCCTTCTGGGTATCTGCCAATCTTTCAAGACTGGCAAGGTCTTTTATCATCTCCCTCTTTTTTTCCTGAAAGGCATTAAGAAATACCTCGTCGCCGAGCAGGAGATAATTCTCCTTTGACCTGTCCTGCGACAACAGCGAGTTTATCATCCTCTTATTTATATCTATTAACGCAATATCACGGGATAATATAGAAGAAGATATGGCATTTAATTTAAAAAGGATTGTGATGGTATAGATACTCACAGCTATTACCATAAAGACAATCACCATATAGCCTATAATCATCTTCTGGTATATGCCTAAATTAAGCCAGAGGTTTTTTATCCTTTTTGTAAAATTAAAAGGGATTGTAAACTGTTTTATATAGGCAGCCATATCTCCCATTGCAGATAAATCTTAAACCTTCTTATAAGTGTTGTCAAATCATACATTAATTAATTTTATAGAGCAAAAAATCCTTGACAATTACCTGTATACTGTATACAATTTTCACTCCGTTAATCAATAAAAAAGAATGGGTCTTATATATCATATAAGACTTATGTTATTTTAAAGATGGCAATAAATTTAGAAGAACAAAAAATACGAGAGCACCCGCTTTTAAGGGAATGGGTGGCAGATGCTGTGCGGGATATGATAGCTAAAGGCAAGCTGAAACCCGGAGAGCATATATGCGAGACAAGGCTTGCATCAGAGCTTGGCATAAGCAGGACCCCTTTAAGAGAGGCGATAAGGCTCCTTGAGACAGAGGGCTTTCTCCATGTTGTACCGAGAAGGGGCGCTGTTGTAAGGGATATCTCTATAAAGGATGTTACTGAGATTTATGAAATAAAGGCTGCAATGGAGGGCTTATCAGCAAGGCTTGCAGCGCGCCATTTTAATAAAAAGGATATTGAAAGATTAAAAGAGATAAATAATGAGCTTGCTAAACTTGCTGAAAAGAATGATGTAAATAAGTTTTTTAAGATGCATAATCAGTTTCATGACTATTTTCTCCGTGCAAGCGGGAATGAACGGCTGTATCAAATGAACTGCAGCCTGATAGAGCAGATACACAGATTGAGATTGCTTTCATTTACCTTAGAGGGTCGATTTGAAGAGGCTATTGAACAGCATGAGAGGATTATAAAGGCATTTGAAAAAAGGGATGCAGAACTTGCAGAACGGCTTGTTTCTGAGAATGTAATGATGGGTTACAGGGCAGTGACAACAAAACTTAAACAGACAAAGACAGCTTAATGGATTTAAATGGGTGAGGCCAAATTAAAGGTTGTTTTATTAAAACATACACCGGATCCGGAGGCAGTGGTGGCAATGGCAGCAAAGCTTTGCTACAGTTCTGCCAATATAGATGAGTTAAGGAAAAATATAGAGGCAAAAGACCAGAAAAGGTTCATTGAAAAATTAGTAAAGATGGGACACCTCTCGCCAATTGAGCATATAAGCTTTACCTTTGGCATTGAGGGGATATCAAGGGCATGCTCGCATCAGCTTGTAAGGCACAGGCTGGCATCATATTCACAGCAGAGCCAGAGATATGTGTCTGAGAAGGGTCAAGGGTCAGGGGGCAAGGATCAGATATTTGATTATGTAATTGCGCCTTCTATAGCAGAGGATAAAGAAGCGAGAGATGCCTTTGAGAGGCTTATGGCTGAGGCGCAGAAGGCATATGACCTGATTGTTGAAAGGTTAAATAAAAAAGGGATTTCAGGCGAGGCGGCAAATCAGGACGCAAGGTTTGTGCTTCCCAATGCAGCAGAGACAAAGATTGTTGTAACAATGAATGCGAGGGAGCTCCTGCATTTTTTTAATGTCCGCTGTTGTGAGCGTGCCCAGTGGGAGATAAGGGAGACGGCCTTTCAGATGCTAAATGAGGCAAAGAAGGCAGCGCCTGTTATATTTGGAAAGGCAGGACCAGGATGCCTTTATGCCCCATGCACTGAAGGCGAATTTTACTGCGGGAAGATTAAAGAGGTAAGGGAGAAGTTTGGAGTAGTAAAACCGTGATGAGTGATGTGTAATGGGTGATGAGTAAAAAAAAATAGAAAAAACAGATTACACATTACAATTTCACAGGCTGTTGAAAAAGATTTATTAGCGCTATTGTTTGTCATTCCTGCGAAAGCAGGAATCCAGAATCTTAAATTTACAAGACCATGGATTCCCGCTAAAAGCATGCGGGAATGACATTTGTGGACACTTTGCGAGTTTTTCAACAGGCTGTTCAGACCTGATTTTAAAATTATGGGTTTTTCAATTGCATTAGCAGGAAAAGGGGGAACAGGAAAGACCAGCATTGCCGGGCTTTTAATAAGGTATCTTATTGAAAAGAGAAAAGGGCCTGTACTTGCAGTAGATGCAGATGCCAATGCCAATCTTAATGATGTCCTCGGCGTAGCTGTTACAGATACTGTTGGCCATATCCGCGAGGAGGCATCAGAGACTGCAGGAGGAAGGCCTGCTGGCATGTCCCTTGATGAATATTTTGAGCTCAGGGTGAATCAGGCATTGGTTGAGGCAAAGGGTTTTGACCTGATTGTAATGGGAAGGCCGGAAGGACCAGGATGTTACTGCGCTGCGAATCATATTATAAGGAGGTATACAGACCATCTTTCTGACAGATATCCCTATCTTGTGATGGACAATGAGGCAGGACTTGAGCATCTGAGCAGACGGACAACGCAGGACACAGATTTACTTATTGTGGTAAGTGATTCAAGCATCCGGGGACTTAAGGCAGCAGAGAGGGTCTTTGAGCTTGTTTCTGAATTGAAGCTCAGGATTAAGAGGTCTGTTCTTATTGTAAACAGGACAAAAGACGAAGGTCTTGACCCGAATTTTATGAATGCAGTAAAGGCAGATAAACTATCACTGGCAGGCGTTATTCCTTCAGATGAGCTGATATTTAAATATGACATGGAAGGCAGGCCATTGATTAATCTGCCGGAAGATTCAAAGGCAGTAAAGGCAGCGTATGCAATTTTTGATAAATTGGCTATTCCTTAAACCTTTAACAAAAGGGGCAGAATATGAAGGTAATAAAAGGTAAGACAAAAGTAGCAATCATAGGTGCAGGTGTTGTTGGAAGCGCGGTAGGATACATCTTAAAAAACAAGGGCTATAAGATTGCAGGAATAGCGAGCAGAAGATTAGAGTCTGCAAAAAAGGCGGCTTCATTTATCGGAGATGGAGAGGCATTTAAGGATACGGTATCTGCTGCAAAAAGCGCAGATATAGTATTTATTACAACGCCTGATAAGGTGATTCAGGAGGTCTGCGATAAGATTACAGATAACGGAGGATTTAAGAAAGGCGCTATTGTTGTTCACATGAGCGGCGCCTTGCCTTCAACTATACTGAACAGCTCCAAGAGATTAGGCGCAAAAATAGTTTCAGTGCACCCATTACAGAGTTTTGCAGACCCAAAAGAGGCTGTATTCTCTTTGCAGGGTTCATACATTGGCATAGAAGGCGATAAGGATGCGCTGATAGAGGCAAAAAAGATTGTAAAGGCGCTCGGCGGCAAACATATTGTAATATCAGCAGACACCAAGGCAATGTATCATGCAGGCGCAGCGGTTGTGTCAAACTATCTTGTGGCCATCATTGACCTTGGCGTAAAGATATACGAGGCAGTCGGCATACCAAAGGAGACAGCATTGCAGGCATTGATGCCATTGATTAAGGGAACAGTAAGCAACATTGAAAGGCTTGGACTACCAGGCGCATTAACAGGACCGATTGCAAGAGGCGATGTATCTGTTGTTGAAATGCACCTTGAAGAGATGAGGAAGAACCTTCCGCACATGTTCAGGCTCTTTACAGAGCTCGGAAGACATGCAGTAATGGTTGGAAGCGAAAAAGGCACATTGTCAAAGGAAGACGGCGAGAAGCTGCTTAATGCCCTGACAAGAAAGGTTGTATTTTTAAATCCTATAAAGGAGATAAAGGTTATACCAAGGACATCAAGGGGGAGTTATAGGCTGTAAGGAAAAGTTAGATGTTGATAATAATTATTTACCCTCTCCCTTGACGGGAGAGGGTAGGGTGAGGGTGAGATGATGCATATCCCCCCTCCCCTTAGTCCCCTCCCGCAAGGGGAGGGGATATTTATAGTTAGTTAGTATACTTTGAAAGGAGATTTATTTAATGATTGTTATTGGTGAGAGGATAAGCATAATTGCAAAAAAGGTAAGGGATGCAATGATGAGCAGGGACAAAAAGCCCTTGCAGGAGCTTGCATTAGTCCAGATGAAGACAGGCGCAAATTATCTTGATTTAAGCATCGGACCTGCAGAAGAGGGCGGCGAGGAGCTGATGGACTGGGGAGTAAAAACGCTTCAGGAGGTTGCACAGCTTCCATTATGCATTGACACAACAAATCCAAAGGCAATGGAGGCAGGATTAAAGGCGCATAATAATAAATGGGGAAGGCCGATAATTAATTCTGCATCAGGCGAGGAAGAAAGATTGAATAATATGATGCCTCTTGCAGCAAAGTATAATGCTCAAATCATTGGATTAACCCTTACAAAGCAGGGGATCCCTCCACTGGCTGAGGAAAGGTGCGCTATTGCAGCAGAGATTATGGCAAAGGCTGCAGAGCTTGGTGTGCCAATGGAGGATATATATCTTGACCCATTGATACTTCCAGTAGCATTTTCACAGGATAAGTGCATTGAATCAATAAGGGCGATAAGGCTCTTCAAGGAGCTTAATGACCCGCCGATGAAAACAGTAGTCGGCTTGAGCAATATTTCAAA
>ERZ1292623.4070-Hain-H51-01um-R1-4070-length-12102-cov-10_pt1 | contig 12102 bp, 10 predicted proteins | sample MGYA00564398_ERZ1292623 | MGnify/ENA primary metagenome ERZ1292623 (study PRJEB36523, sample SAMEA6512633) | groundwater metagenome | collected 2019-01-07 | study: AquaDiva: Metagenomics assemblies of 32 groundwater samples | reverse complement strand
ATGGTCCAGGGCGTCATCATGGGGACGCAGACGATGGCGGAGGCGTTCGACAACTTCTTCCGCAACGTGCTGGCGCAGATCGCCTCCAACGTGATCCGAAGTCTCCTCCGCCCCGTCGAGGAGGCCCTGGCGGGGATGGTGACGCGATTGCTCACGTCGCAGATTACGGTGGGCGGCGTGACGACGACTATCGGCGGGGCGCTGGGCGGAGCGGCGGTAGCTGGCGGGGCGGCGGGTGTGGCCGGCGGGCAAGCGGTGGGCGGCGAATCCGGCCAGATGATTACGAAACTGGGCGGGGCGGCGTCGGCATTGAGCGGACTGCGCACGATGGGAGCGTTTAACTCAGGACAGGGGTTCCTGAATGTCGGCCTCGGCGCGGGCGCGGCGGGCGCGGCCGGGCTGCTCGGCGGGGCCCTGATCCTGCTCTCGTCCGATCCGAACGTCCAGCGGGCGGGCGGAGCCCTCTCCTCGTTGTCGCTGCTGGCGGGGGGGGCCACCGGGGCGATTGGCGGCGCGCTCACGGCGGGATTGAACCTCTACAGCGGCATCAGCACGCTCGTCTCCGGGCAGGGCAATCAGGGCGCGGCGATCGGCCAGGTCGCCGGGACGGTCGTGGGGGCGATCGCGGGGGCCATCATCGGCTCGGTGATCCCTGTAATTGGCACAGTCGTCGGGGGGTTCATCGGGGCGGGGATCGGCGGATCGGCGGGTGGGTTTTTGGGCGGACTCTTCGGCAGTGACAAGCCGCAACTGTCTCACGCCCAGCGCGAAGCCGCCGAGGCCCAGCGGGCGCTGGCGGGGGCGGAGGGTTTCCGGGGGCAGATCGCCGGGGCGCAGAACCTGAACGACCTCTACCAGATCCTCCTCGCCCAGCAGACGGGGTATGTCGGCGGTACCCGGTCTCCCGCGATCAACGTCTACCTGCAGGGTCCCGCCGGGGTAATCCCGGCTCTACCGGGAGTGCCGCTGGGGGCGGAGACGGGGTTGAATTATCTCGGCCTCTACGGAGGTCATACTGGCCAGGAGCCGGTCCTCTCCCAGCAGGAATTCTTCAGCCTCGTGCAGGCCCACCCAGAAGCGCTCGGGGTCGGGATCCAGCAGGGCGTTAGCCCGGCCCTGCTCGGCGGCGGCAACGAGGCCATTCGCCAGACAATTCTGGCCGTTATCACGGCGATCCGCGCCCGCGAGGCGGTCATCATGGAGGGGCTCAACGAGCTGACCAAGGAGGTGCTCCAGCTCCGGGCGGGGCAGGCCGGTGACATGATCGCCATCCTTCGGGGGCAGGTGCGGGACTTCAAGACGCTCCTGACGAGTCTCGTTGCCGATGCCCAGGCCGCGCTGGATCGGGCCAGGGTCGAGCTCCTGACGATGTCCGACCCGGAGAAGATCGGTCCCCAGGTAGACAAGATCCGCCAGCTCATCGTCGAACGCTACGAGGGGGAAATCGAGCTCATCCGAGCCGTGGTCCAAGAGGTTCAGCAGTTGGCGAGCGCGTGGGCAGAGGTCACGGCCGGGATCTCTCAGCAGATCCTCGGGCTCCAGGTCGGCACCTTTGGCACGATGCAGCCGACGGACGTCTTCGCACTGACGCAGGGGAAGTTCCGAGCGGCCGTGACGGGATTCCGAGCCAAGCCGACGCCAGAAGCCGGGGTCGAGGTCTCGGCGGCGGCGAATATGCTCCTCGAGGCCGCCTCCCAGCTCTTCACCCGCCCCTCGTTCGAATATCGGGAGATCTTCGCCGAGGTGATCCGGGGACTCCAGGATGTGGAAGCCGAGGGATTGCAGCAACAAGCCGAGTTTGACAGCGTTCTGGAGGAATTGCTGGGCATCGGGAACACGCTCGAATCGCTGATCGCCGACAACACGGCGAAGATGGCCGACGACCTGGAGGGCCTCCGAAGCGATCTGGCCCTGATCTTCGGGAGCCTCGGGATGATCCCTCTGGCGCCCGGCGCGACCCCCCTGACGTTCCCGCCGTCGTCTGGAACGCCAGTTCCCGCTGCGGCGGCCGCTGAGGGGATATCGCTCCCTGGGGTTCCCGAGCCACACTGGTTATCGGTTGAGACATTTTCCTTCCAGCACGGCGGTCGGGTGAGCCGGACGGGGCTGGCCCTCGTCCACGAGGGCGAGGAGGTCATACCGGCGGGCGGGGGCGGGATCGTGGTACGGTTCGGGGATGTCTACGTGGCCGGCGGGGCGGACGGGGCGAAGGCGTTCATGCAGGAGGTCGAGCGGCGCATCAAGACGGGGCGGTTGGGCGTGGTGATCGCCGACCGGCTCCGACGGGAATAGACCATGGCCATCACGATCTCCCTGACGAACCTCGCCGAGGCGAGCGCCGCGGCGGCGACGGCCTCGGTGCAGGCGTGCAACTACTGCTCCTCCGAGGCGCAGTTCCCCGGGCGTCCCTTCCTCCCCTGGCGCTCCACGACGACGACGGCCGACCAGTGGTGGCAGGTGAACTTCGGGAGCTCACAGACCCTCGGGCTGGTCGGACTGGTGAACCTGAACGTCAACAGCTGCGTGAGGATTCAGGGGGCGTCCTCCAGCGGGTTCGGAACCATTTCCTACAACGAGTCCGTCGTCCCCGCCCGGAACCCATGGACGGGGCGATTTCAACATACGCACCTCACGACGGGCTTCGGCTATAAGTTCCTTCGCATCAGCATCCCCGGCCAGAACCCGCCCGGCGGGGAGGCCTACTACCAGATCGGCGGGGTCTGGGCGGGGGCGCGCTCCACCACCCCCGAGCACTGGAAGTGGGATGCCCGCTTTCACGTCGTCGAGCCCGTGATCGACGTAGGTCCTCGTCACGGTGGCTGGCGGCAGCGGAGCCAGATGGGCGAACGGCTCTGGCGGATCGAGGCCCGGCTGCACGCCGGCGTGACGCCGGCCAATCCGGCGAGCGGCGATCAGTTGGACGACTGGCTGGACCTCCAGCGGCAGATCTGGGACGCGGATAGCTTCTGGTGCTTCGTGAACCTCGGGGATCCGAGTCAGGGGGCCGTCGTCCGGAGCCTGGAGGGGCCGGCCTGGGACGTGGGGCCGGGGCTGGCCGATAGCCCCTGGGTGCTGGAGGAGGTCGCGCGGTAGCCCATGGTGACCCTCCTCGCGCCGGATCGCGCCAGCGTGTGGACCCCAACCTGGCTGGTCGAGGTCACGGGTGCCCCGGCGGGCACGCCCGCGAACTTCTCCGGGGTGGATCTGGTAGTCTCCGGGGTGCGCTATCGGGGGCTCCTCCTCACCGATCCGGTCGTCGAGAGCCAGACGCTGGAGACCGTGCTCGGCATTCTGGAGGTGTCTCGGGTTTCGCTGGAGCTCTCCAACCAGGACGGCCTCCTGGACGGGCTCTATTCGACGGACCTCCGAAACCAGGCCCTCGTCGTGAAGAAGTACGACCGGACCTCGGCGAGCAATCTGACGGAGTTCACGGGTAAGATCGAGGTTGTCGAGCAGGGGGAAGGCGTCATCGTCATCCAAGCGACGGCGCCCGATGTCTCGGTGTTGAACCAAGAGATCCCGCGCGGCATCGTGGACGTGACGACCTTCACGGCGAACGCGGTGGACGTCGGCAAGAGCATCCCCGTGATCTTCGGCAACGTTGAGAAGGTCCGGTGCCCGTACGTGAACGATAATACCGGGGTGAGCCAGTACGACTACCTCATCGGGCGGGGCAGCCTCACCGTGGCCGCGCTCTACCGGGACGGCCCCAATGGGACGCTCCACCTGATCGGAGCGGGGGAATACACGGTGGAGACGACCCGGTACGCCGGGCTGACCTCCGTGCGGTTCACGATCCGGCAGCAGAACTTCTCCGCTGGCTTCCACGCGATCTACGCCGACGTGACCGGGCTCGCGGCCGAGCGGAACTTTGCCCGGGCCGTCAAGACGTTGCTCTCGGACACGACTTATGGATTGAGTCAGTCCGTGAACGCGGCGAGCTTCACCACGGGGGAGGCGGCGCTGGACACGGTCGGAAGCCTCTTCTGCGATGCGGCCTGGCTTTCCCCCCGGCGGGCGGAGGACGTCCTCCGGGAGCTCCTGATGGTCCGCGGGATGCGCCTGGGCATGAACAGCGCCGGGGAGTGGACCATCACCGTCGACACGGAGGCGACGACGGCGCGGATTGCCATCCGGGACGGGAGCGGCGTCGGCGAGCGGAACCTCGTCCGGATCGGTGCCCGCCGCCGTCGGCCCGCCGCCGAGGCGATCAAGACGTATAGCCTCCGGTTCCGGCGCGACCCGTTCACGGGGGAGCGGCTCGAAGTCTCGCGGACGTTATACGCCTACGGCTCCGACCGGATTCTGGAGCACGACTACATCCGCAACATCACGACCGCCGACAAGACCATCGACTACCTCAAGAAGCGCGAGCAGTACGGGCAGGACGAGGTCGAGGTGGAGCTGACCCAGGAGGCCCGCCAGCTCGCCGTAGGGGAGCTGGTCACGCTCACCTACGCGCCGCTCGGCTACACCGGCGAGACGATGGAGGCGGCCGTCGTCCGGAAGGAGACGGCATCGATTCACGCGACCCTCCGGGGGTGGGATGCCGCGATTTACGCCTACGTGGCCGGCATCCTGCCGACGGACGGGGCGAATCCGACCCCGGCTAGCGACGGCCGGACGACGCGCACGGACCGGACGGCGCCCGCGGCGCCCGCGGGGCTCACCGCTTCCGCGGAGCCGGGGTTCATCGATCTGGATTGGACCGACAGCACGGAGGTGGACCTCACGGAGTACGGGATCTATCGGCACACCGCCGACGTCCCCGCCTCGGCGGTGAAGATCGCGGAGGCCCGTGCCTCGCGCTTCATGGACGGCTCCGTCACTGGCGGGACGCTGTATTTCTACTGGATCACGGCCTTCGATGAGCAGGAGAACGAGTCGGCCAAGAGCACCGGAGCTTCGGCCACGGCGGAGACGCCAGTCAGTTCGGCCGCGCCCAGCGCCCCGACGGCTCCCACCAAGAACACAGATGGGGTTTACTTGAGTGGGGATGGAGCAGTACACGCATTCATAGTGTTAAACGTTCCGGCCATGCCGTCTGGGGGAGCCTATATGAATGTGCTCTTCCGGATCAACCTTCAAACTCCATGGCAAATTGCCGATCAACGCTCCACGGGGGGAGGCACTTCCAGAGTTGATGATCTTGTTCCTGGGCAGTCCTACGAGATGGCAGTGCAAGCCTTTTCTGGGGGTGGAGGGGCGAGCGCGGTTGTTGGGGCCAGCGACGATCCCTACACGGCTCCCGGAGATACCACCGCCCCTAGTGCCCCAACTGCCGTTGCCGTGCGTCAGAGTGGAGCTAGAGTTGTCGAAATTGATTTCACGTTTACCGCACCATCTGATTGGGGGGCAGTAGAACTCTATCGTAACACGACGAACAACTCCGGGACCGCAACACTCATCGAGACCAAGAAGGCCAAGCTGTTTCACGATGCCAATGTCACCTATGGCGTTACATACTACTATTGGGCGAAGGTTGTTGACTTGAGCGGAAATAAGAGTGGGTTCTCCCCTTCCACCGCCCACTCGATCGCGGTGACTCAGATCACCAACCAGGACCTTGACCGATCTCTCGGCATCGAAGCCTCCGGGTTCGCTTACTATCATAAAGCAACGTTCCCGGGAGGTACTGCCAAGACTTTCCGCGAGTGTGTCCAAGGGTTAAGTTATGTTATTGCGTCCGGAGACAGGCTTGAGTATGAAATCATGTTCGATTCTGCCTCTGTGGACACACGGGGAGGGATTGATCTTGCCGTTGTTGAGCGGAGCAACACTGCCCAGGCCGGGGCCGCAACCTCCATCACCCTCGACACCGGAGCGAGTGCCACCACCGACTTCTACAAGGACATGTACGTTACAATCCGTGAGGGGACGTCCACTGAGGAAAGCAAACTAGGCACGGCCTACAATGGGACTACAAAAGTGTTGACGGTTGACTCCGCTTGGACGGTCAATCCCGCGAGTGGAACCGCCTTCAAGGTACGTCGGGTCCTGCGCCTTGCTACCACCGACCAGTCAGTACCGAACGATCAGAATGCAATAGGTGCTGCCCCATCAACCCAGATTGGAAGTCGCGCAGCTGGACAATGGTATAGCAGGGTGATTTCTCTTCCTGGTGTTTGGGTTGGCAAGACACTAGATGATGCCGCAACGGCCATGGAAAATACCGCAGCTGGTGAATCCCTAATGCTGATACGGCGTGCTCGCATCACTAACACGTCCGGAAATGTGCTCGAAAGCTTCGTGCGGTCGAGCTTCTCGAATCAAGCCGTATGGCGGTTGGGAGGAGAGTCGGGTGTCAGTAGCGTTACAGCCATACGGGAGTATCAGGGGCAGGGAATAGGTACGGAGGGCCTGATGGCCCTCGCGGTCACGCGGGGCGGAATTATCACCGGCTCCTCGTCCTTGGCGAAATATTACCCGGCGGAAACCGTCGTTGTCACCCTGTCGAATATCATCTTCATCGCGGCCATCACCGACACGATCCGCTTCTGGTGGAGAATCGATCTCAGGGCGCAAGTCGGAGACTTTACGGATACCTTTACCTGGCGCGTCCGCCGGACGAATGTCACGGGGCCGATTTTGGCCACCTATTCGCTGGCTTTTTCTAAGGCGCCAGGAGATGTAACCTTTGATAGGAGCGATCTATATATTGACGTGCCGGCGACCCTGGGATGGCACAGCTACGTCATCACCCAGCAACAAACCACGAATGATGCGGGCGCTGTGGGACAGGTGAAGCTCTTCCGCGCCATGACGCTCGCGCGATCGGCATGAGCTATCATCACATCTTCACCCACGCCGACGGCTGGTGCCAGGGGGCTCGGCTCCTGGAGGGGCCGCGCCCTCCCGATCAGAGCGGCGTGACCCTCGAGGAATGTCTTGCCGTACTGGATTGTCCGCCGATGTTCCATTACCGAGATGGCCACCTCTCCTGCGCCCAAGACGACCGGCGGGCGTGGCGGGAGCTCCTGGCCTGCCACTCGCGTGCGGACGCCGGGGAGTGGTTGCAAGTCTTCCGAGACCGCCGCTCGGCCGTCCCGGATGACCTCCCGGCGGACGTCCCCATCCGGCCGCGCCGATCCAGCGCCGCGGCGCCGTTCCCCGGTCTTCCCTGGCAATCCCCCGTTCCCGGTCTCGCCGTCCGGGAGCTCCGCCTGGACGACCTCGACCTCCTCTCGGCCGAGGCGATCCGGCTCGGCTGGGAACCCGCCCGCTGCCCCGGCGAGGCCCCATGCTGCCAGCCCCCCGAGGCGCACACGTGGATGCAGTTCGCCCAGCGCATTGACCAGCCGACGGCGTGGCAGTTCACGGTGGAGTGGCGGGGGCAGCCGATCCAGTTCGAGCTGATGGAGCAGGGTCCCCCGCCGGTCTCGGTGGCGACGTACCATGTCACGCGCGAGCGGTCCCACTGGTTCTGGCGGGAGGCGTGGCAGCCCATCGTCGCCGGGCTCCGGCAGCTCGGGCACGCGACCTGCCGCGGGCTCATCCGCGGCGACCTCGGTTACTGGGTCGAGTCGCTCACGCACCACTACGCGGGGCGGGTCGTCGGTCCGCGGCCCCAGGGCGGGACGATCGTGGAGTACGACCTCGCGGCGATCCCCTTCACCGGCTGGCCGGCCCGGCGGACGGCGGGGCCGGGGTGGACCTGGACCCATCCGGGGACCCAGCTCGTGGTTCGGGAGATGGTCGAGACGGACTATGACGCGGTGGCGCGCGACCTGGCGATCACCTGGGGCGGCGAGGGCCACCCCGCCCTGCCGAACGTGCGGCGCATCCTCGACGAGCAATGGCACCTCGACCGCGCCACGGTGCTTGTCGCTCACCAACGGGGACAGCTTGTCGGTGTCTTCTCGCTCAAGCCGCGTCGGCCCACCATCGTCCACAGCGCCGTCTGCTCGCGGTTCGGCGACCCACAGGCGGATCTCCTCTGGCGAGTCATCTACCGGGGCGTGCTGGAATGGGCGTTCGCCGCCGGCTATACCGCCCTGACAGGCATGATCCCCCAGCCAGTCTGGGACGCCCCGACGTTCCGCCGGGCCCTACAGCACACGCGGGCGCAGGTCGTGGCGAAGCGGCGGTATCAGATCGACTTCGTGGAGGTCACGCACGACCTGGCGGCCATCCACGCGGAATCTCTGGCCGCGTGGGAGGCGTGGGATCCCAGCCGGCCCGCGCTCCCGGACATGGCCAACGTCCCATGAAAATCCTGGGCACGGGCCTCGCACTCGGTGAGACCTCCCTGACGAATGAGGCGCTCGCGGCGATCTTCCCCCCGGAGCGGATCCGGCAGAAGACAGGGATCCAAGCGCGCCGGCGGTCGGGGCGCTCGACGGCGGCCCTCGCCACGGCGGCGCTCGCGGAGGCCCTGACGGAGGCCCGCCTGGACGGGCGGAACCTCCAGGGCTTGATCCTCTCGACGAACAGCGGCGACCACTGGGTGCCGCCGACGGTGGCGGACGTGGCCCGGGAAATCGGGTGTCTCGCGCCAGCCTTCGACCTGAACGCGGGCTGCACGGGGAGCCTCTTTGCCCTGCGGCTGACGACGGCCTTCCGCGGGCCCGTGGCGGTCGTCGCGTCCGAGACGGTGAGTCGATTCTGCTCCGGCGAGGCGGGCGACTGGTGCTCCGTGATCTTCGGCGACGGAGCAGCGGCGGTGATCCTGGAAGCGCCGCTGCAGCCGCTCGGTGCGGCCTGGGGGTCGGAGCCGGATGGACGGAACTGGATGGTGGTCGAGAACGGTCGGGGCCGGCTCGAGGGCCGACCGCTTTTCGACGCCGCCGTGAAGCTCTCGACGGGCGCGCTGACGGAGGCCTGCACACACGCCGGCGTGCCCGTGGCAAGCCTGGATCGGATCGTCCCGCACCAGGCCAACCTGCGGGTGCTTGAGGCCGTGAGCCGCGAGCTCGGCTATCCCCTGGACCGGATGGTCCAGACGATTCAATGGACGGGGAACCTGTCGTCGGCATCGCTACTCGTCGCCCTCGTCCACGGCATCCGGCGGGATCTCCTTCTCGATAAGCAGGTCGTCGGTCTCGTGGCCTTCGGCGCGGGGCTCACCTGGGGGGCGCTCGTCTGCCAGCTGAGGATCCCATTCAGGCAGCGTCGAATAGAGGAGGAAGAGCCGTGAGAGTGGGCTTTCGCGCGCTCGCGGAGAACGAGGCCCGCACATGGTGGGCGGCGCTCGTGCGCGAGTGCCCAGAGCCGGCAACGATCTTCGGGCCAGCATGGGCGGAGCATCCTGTTCCGGGGGAGCGCGGCTGGCGAATGGTCGTGGATGGCGAGGATGCGGGCTGGGTCTCATTGGAGCCATGGGGCTGGGCCGCCCGCCTCACCAATACGCTCATCCGGCCCGCCTTTCAGGGGCGTGGGCTCAGGCAATACTTCCGTCAGTGGTACGCCCATCAGGCCTTCTCGGAGCCTCAGGTCGAACTCGTCGCCGCCGAGATCCTCCTGACCAGCCCCTATGCGACATCGATCAAGCGCGATCCGGGGCCACCGTGGCAGATCATCGGGGAGCTCTACTCGCCCCGGCCCAAACTCCTCATCGGGCTCACGCGGCAGGAGGCGGTGCGGGCGGGCGTCATTCCTCACCAGTATTACGCGCCCGTTCCGTTGTGGCCGGGATTCTGCTGGATAGATTCAGGATTAGGAGACCGCTGGAAGGTGTGGCGCGGGCCGGAGTCCGGCTGGGAGCGTCTCGGCCCGCGTCCCAGTACCGAGCAGACCGTTGTCGAATATCCCGTCAATTATCCAGAATGCCATGAATGGGCTAGCGCATGAGGACTGATTGATGCTGATCGGAACCCCCGTCTTTCCGCTGATGGCTGATCCCGGCCAGTGGGACGACCTCACGCTGACCGCCGGGACCATCCTGCTTGAGGCGGAGGGGGAATCCCCGGAGGGGCAGCACGCGGTCGGCACGGTGATCCGCTGGCGCAGTGAGTGCTGGAAGCTCACGATCCGGCAGGTCGTCCTCGGTCCAGAGGGCCAGGCCTACGAGGACGGGAAGGCGTTTGAGCCCTTCTCTTGCTGGGGGGATGATTACCGGCCGATGGCTCAGGCGCGGCTCAGCTCCGCGCGCCCTGCGTCGCGGGAGGCGGCGTGGAAGGCGGCGTCGGTCGCGCTCTGGCGGCTGCTCCCTGATCCCGCGCCGGGGGCGCTCTATTACCTCAATCCCGACCTGACCCTGAAGATCCGCGGCGGCACCTTCCCCGCGTGGGCCGCCGACCCCTCCAACCGGGGCCGTCTCGATGAACGAAAAGTAGTCGCCAGGATCGGGTCTCATGTGTTTTTATCAGCCTAGCAAGGGGCATAGACCATGACTTCGCGCCTGCCCGTCAACCCATGGATGCTCGTCCGGGTGCTCCTCGGCATTATCTACGTCGGGGCAACGGCGTGGCTCGGCTATGTCTGGTCGGACGTGCGAGCCATCACGCGGGAGGTCTCGGCGCTCGATAAGCGGCTGGCGGTGACCGAGCAGACGGCGGCGGGGCAGCGGGAGTGGCTCAAGTCCATCAGCGAGCGCCTCCGGGCGCTCGAGCAGCGGCGATAGCCGCAGAAGGAGACGAATCAATGAAGACGCAGATCATCACGCAGATCCTCATCGGACTCATCCCGGTCTACGCGCCCATGATCGCGGCGCTGGCGGAGCGATACGCCAAGGGGCTCCCCTACGTCGGGGCCGTTGGCCTCGGCGTGGTCGGGACGGTGCTAGCCGACCAGGCGGTCGCCGCGCTCGGTAGCCCGAGCATCGGCCCGGCGTGGGCGGCGACGGCGGGGGCCGGCGGCGAGGCCGTTCGGCAGTTTTGGAACCGCGTCTCGGCGGCTCTGCCGAAGAAGTAGCGGAGAGGGAGCTGTGAGAAAGAATGGCATTGTTATGCCATTGTTATTCCTCGCGGCCCTGCTCACGCCGGCGTGCGGATTCCTCACGCGCGAGGCCAAGACGGTCACGGTCCCGCTGCAGGACGCCCGGAACCTCTACGCGAAGGTCCGCGTCTTGTACCTCGTGCGCTATGAGCGCGACCAGGCGAAGTGTGCGCGGAACGAGCTCCCGGCGGCGGAGTGCCAGGAGCTCGCTCGTGTTCACGCAGAGGCGGTGCGAGCGGACTTCCTAATCCGCGCGAAGCTCGACAGCCCGAAGTCCGAGCTAGACGTCGAGAACCTGATGCGCCTGCTGAACCTCGCGGCGGGGCTCGTCCCGTGAAGGTGGAGACGATCCTCTGCCGGTGCGGGCGGTGGTTCCGGCGGCGGCGGGCGGCGCATGGCCGTCCTCGCCTCCGCTGCCCACGGTGCCGGCGGTGAGCCAGTTCCTCACGGCCCTTGATCAGCGGCAAATCGGCCCGAAGCGTTGGATGCTCCTGGCCCCGCTGGGCTACGAGAGCGATGTCCTCCGGGGCCTCGGGGTGCCAGATGGCCGGGTCACCCTTCCCCGGGGCTTCGTCTATGACCGGGAGTCAGTCCCGCGCCTACCGGTCGCCTATTGGTTCTTCGCCAATACCTCCGAGCCCTCCGGGGCCGTTCATGATTATCTCATGCAGACTCACAAGGTCGGCGGTATATGGCTCACGCGACGGCAGACTGACGCGGTCTACTTCGAGGCCACGGGTGCCGAGGGCCCGGGGATCGAGCCGAACCCCTGGTGGCAGCGGTGGGGCAAATGGCTCGGGGTCCGTGCAGGCGGTAACTTCGGCGGGTGGAACGACCGCTCGATCATCCCCGGCTGGGGCGCCTGGGCGACCGGCCCCTCTCGTCTCGTCATCCTGGGCTGGGACCGGCGCCGCCGACCGCGTGGCGACCCGGCGGAGGAGGGGGTCTAGGCGTGGACGTCCGATACGGCAAGCCCCGCCGGCCACCCTGGCTGAGTCGGCTCGCGGAGGACGCCGTCGCGTGGTGCGTCCTCGCCTCCGCCGCCTTCGCGGGCTGCCTCCTGGCCCTGATCGTCTGGCGTATGCTTGTCGGATAGGGGCCGTGAAGTACCGCCAGCTAAAGCAGGCGGCTTCTGGCGACCGGTACCAACGCGTGTCGGGGCACGGCCCACGCGTCCCGGGTCCCTTTACGCCAGCCCCTCTTCCAGGGGCACCGTGCAAGCCCACT
>ERZ1292623.4069-Hain-H51-01um-R1-4069-length-12103-cov-5_pt1 | contig 12103 bp, 10 predicted proteins | sample MGYA00564398_ERZ1292623 | MGnify/ENA primary metagenome ERZ1292623 (study PRJEB36523, sample SAMEA6512633) | groundwater metagenome | collected 2019-01-07 | study: AquaDiva: Metagenomics assemblies of 32 groundwater samples | reverse complement strand
GACTTGGATTCGAACCAAGATAACAGCTTTCAGAGAGCTGTGTCCTACCATTAGACGATCCGGCAATTACTACATTTTAACCATATTTTCTGAACTCAATCAAATCTTTGCAGTCGTAAACCTCCTTTTTACGAGATAGTTGTATTTGATTTGTGCTTCGGTGTGGATGGAATCCAAGCATTTCAAGTCCTTCAAAAGCGCTATCTAAGAGATAAGAGTTTGTATTCTTGAATAAAAGTTTATAGGTAGATGTGGGTTTGTGAATACAGAAACTTCCTTCAGCTTCATACAGACCTCGCAGAAATGAGATAAGAAAAATTCTATTTTTCAAAATCCAGATGGGCGATTTAAATTGAAAGTTTTTCCTATTGCCGGTAGGTATACCTAGCCGTTTGCTGATGAATTTTTCATAGATGCTTATTCGAATACAATTAGCTTTTTTTACTTTCGTACACAAGGGTTTTTTATGGAATAATTTTTCGATGATTTCAACATATCTCTTTACAAAACCTTCGTTATTTGAGTTAGCGGCAATGATAAGGCGTTCTGTGCGAGGGAATTTTTCGATATGGCCATCTCCCAAAACGACACCGATGAGCTCTGCTAGATCAGAGGTATGAGGGAACGGGGGGTAATTGCTCTTAATTTTTCCTTCAGATTTCATTTTCTCTCTCCAAACCAAGAAGTTATCCAACTTTTTTTGTTTCATAGTAAGAGAAATCTTTAGGGCTCGATCTGAAGATATTTCCATATCCATATTTTACCAGAAAAATAAATATTTTCCTACCATTAGATTGAGAGAAAGTGGATTACCATTATATAAGTGTTAACTCTTCCTGTGGTATAATAAATTCAAATATTTTCAAATGAGGAAGCTTCCTGATCTTAAAAAAGCAGTCGAAGAGCAGTTATTGAAACCGCTCGAGGAAATTTCGATTATCAAGCTGATCGACTACTTTGTGGAGTACGCGTACACCTCGCATGCCTCGGATATTCACATCGAACCAGGGACAACGAAGGTGCGGGTGCGTTTTCGAATCGATGGTCAGCTCCAGGATATCTTTGAAAACATTGCGGTTTCTAAAGAATTACAATCAGAGTTGATTACTCGCGTCCGAGTCTTATCGGGATTACGAACTGATGAGCATAGCCAAGCACAGGATGGACGATTTAAATCAAGTATTGAAGATGTGGGAAGTGTCGATGTGCGTGTTTCAATCGTGCCGACTTATCATGGTGAAAATGTGGTTATGCGCGTTTTGGTTCCAACGCATGCTTTTAATCTTGATAATCTTGGTTTTGCAAAAGAAGATCTGGTGAAAGTAAAAAAGGCAATCAATAAACCCTACGGCATGATCCTGGCCAATGGTCCGACCGGATCGGGAAAAACTTCGACTCTTTACACCATGCTTCGCGAAGTGAATCGGCCGGAGGTTTCGATTGTGACGATTGAGGATCCGATCGAGTATTCGTTTGAGGGCGCCAGCCAGATTCAGGTGAATAACCAGGTTGGACTCACTTTTGCGAATGGTCTTCGCGCTGTTTTACGTCAGGATCCGAATATTGTTATGGTCGGCGAAATTCGAGATGAAGAAACAGCGCGCATTGCCGTGAATGCCGCGTTAACCGGACACTTACTTTTTTCCACGCTTCATACCAACGATTCAGCGACAACCTTTCCGCGTTTGATGGATATGGGGATTCCGCCATTTTTAATTGGTTCGACCATCAATGTAGCAATCGGCCAACGTCTAGTTCGGATGATTTGTCAGAAGTGCCGTATTCCGCGGGAAATGACCGAAGACGAAATTAAAAGCGTTAAAGAAATTTTGCCGCCAGATGCGATCGTGCCGAGTCAGTTTTTCAAAGGGAAAGGTTGTGAGGCCTGCCAGGGAACCGGCTATGTCGGTCGAACCGCCATTCGTGAAGTTTTAGAAGTTGACGAAACCATCCGGGCGCTCATCATTAAGCGGGCCACTGCCACCGAAATAAAGGAGGCGGCGATCAAAAACGGCATGCTCACGATGTTTCATCATGGCCTCCAGAAGGTGGACGAGGGAATGATCAGCATCGAGGAACTCCTCCATATCATGCAGGAGTAGCTTGTCCTCCTCACTTTTTGTAAAGATATGTGGTGGCACGTTTATGTATGAGAAAGTACAATTGATAGAGACAAATATGTCGGTATTACTAGAACCCATCTCAAAAATAGAATCACGCAGTCTTCCGGCTAGATTCGGCTATAAACCCACCCGACCCTCCTTGAAATACCCTAGGGTATTCCTGTCTCGGGTCGGATGGTTCTCGCTCGAATCTATCACGGAATACCCCTGTGCCTATTTTTAAGATGGGTTCTAATAATTTAAAGCGACGACTTATTATGCATAATTCTGGAAAAGTTTTTTCCACCCAGTCTAGACGTCCTTTTAAATTGATTTATATTGAGTCGTATTTAAATAAGCACGACGCCGCTTTAAGAGAGAAATTTTTGAAATCTGGTTGGGGGGAAAAATTATTTGCTACGTGTATTAAAAAATTACAAAAAGTTTGGAGGATAAATGATTCTTTTTAAAAAAGATCCGGTGAAACTCGGACACACGCCGATCGTTCGGGGGCGTGTTCCAATTCAGGAAAAGATCAACTTCGCGCGACATCTGGCGATTATGGTTAAAGCCGGTTTGCCGCTCTTTGAAAGTTTGAAAATTTTGCGTCGTCAGACGACCACCAAGAAATTTCAGATCATTATTGATCAGCTGATTTTAGATGTGAATAACGGCCAGACGATGGCCGGCAGTTTGCGCCGTTTTCACAGAATCTTCGGCGACTTTTTTATCAGCGTCGTTGAGGTTGGTGAGCGGAGCGGAACATTGGGGCCGAATCTGCTCTATCTCGCCGAAGAACTGAAGAAGTCCAAGGATCTGCGAAACAAGGTCCGCTCGGCCATGGTCTATCCCGCCATTCTTTTCGTGATGACGATGGGCGTGAGCGGTTTCTTGGCCTTCTTTGTTTTTCCAAAACTCCTGCCTACATTTACTAACTTTGATGTTGAGTTACCGCTTGCTACCCGCATACTGATCGCCGTTCTCGGATTCATTAGTAGCTACTGGTGGTTGGTCATCGGACTCGTCATTATGATCGTAGTTGCTTGGCGAGCACTTCTTCGCCTTCCGCCCGTCAAGTTGGTCTTCGATCATTTTATACTGATGCTTCCGGTTATTTCTTCGCTCGCCATTTATGTGAACGTTACGAATATGAGTCGCATTCTCGCCATCCTTTTACGGAGCGGCATCAAAATTGTCGAATCGATTCTTATTGTCAGCAACACCTTTGAAAATAAAGTATATGAGGTGGCCTTGAAAGAAGCGGCTGAAGAAATTAAAAAAGGCAGCGCTTTCTCCGAGTATCTCATGAAGAAGAAAAAAATATTTCCACCCATTCTCTCGGCTATGGTTGAGGTAGGGGAGAATACCGGAAATCTCGAAGAGAACTTGTCCTATTTAGCTAATTACTATTCGGAAGAAGTCGAGACATCATTAAAAAATGTCACCGTGTTGCTTGAGCCGCTTATTCTGCTTGTCATGGGTATCGTGGTTGGTTTCGTGGCGCTTTCGATCATCACGCCGATATACACCATTAGCCAAGGCCTTTCACAGTAAAATGGCAGAGATTATATTTACGTATCAAAAAAAGAGAAGAGGATTGAGTCTGATCGAAGTCATCATTGCGATCGGTCTTATCAGCTTACTGTTCGGGGCTATTTACGCTTCCTATGTTTCTATTATTGATGTGGTGACTAATTCGGGTGTTCGAACTGAAGCAGCAACCATTGCCGCAAATGAAATCGAAATCATTCGCAACTTACCATACGATCAAGTAGGAATAGTAGGAGGTATTCCGAGCGGTGTTTTGTTGCCAACGAAAGCGGTCGCCTCTACCAATGGTCTGGCTTTTGCCCTTGAAACGTATGTTCGGAACATCGACGACTCCTTCGACAGCACCCTTGGCGGGACGCCGAATGATACCTCGCCCAGCGATTATAAGTTGGTTGAGCTTTCTATCCGTTGTACGAGTTGCGCGCGCAGTGTGCCGCTTATTATGACCACGACGGTCGCTCCGAAAAATTTGGAAAGCGCGGCTAGTGATGGTTCTCTTTTCGTGACGGTCATTGACGCGAGCGGTCTTCCTGTGGCCACGGCCACTGTTCAGATTATAAATGCGAGCGTGGTTCCTTCAATCAATTTAACTGATATTACGAATGGCAGTGGCGTACTGCAGTTGATTGGTGCACCGACGAGTACGCAAGGATACGAAATTAGAGTGAGTAAAGAAGGATATTCTTCTGAACAGACGTACGCGATTGGCGATCCCGAAAATCCTACTCCGCTTTCACAGTACACCCATGCCAGTGTGGCGGCTCAAACCTTGTCTTCGAAAACATTTTCTATTGATCGTTTAAGTAGCGCCACGTTCAAAACGATGGATACGGTCTGTCGTCCCGTGGCCAGCCAGGCTTTTACTTTGGCAGGGAGTAAGACGATTGGCACGGATACTATTAAATTTTCTTCAAGTTCTGGTACCGACCTCAATGGAGAAAAAATCTGGGGAAATTTGGAGTGGGATATCTATACGGCCACGTTGACTGGTTCAGGATATGATATTGCCGGAATTATGCCCGCTTCTCAGTTTACGCTTGATCCTGATGAGGCAGAAAATATTTCATTCATTCTCACGAGCACTGATCCAAACTCGCTTTTGGTGGAGGTGCGTGATGGCCAGAGCGGTCAGGGAATAGCGAGTTCGACCATTATTCTTTCGCAATCAGGATTTTCTGAAACAAAGAAAACAGCCCGCTCGTTTATAACGGAAACTGATTGGTCGAGCGGTACGTTTGATTCTCAGGATGGCGGTATCGATGCGACGAGTGTTCCGGGAACTGTGCGTTTGGTAAATGGAGGAACGGGATATTCGACTACGACGACCAGTTGGCTTATTTCTCAGTCGTTGGACATTGGATCGAGTACGGGAAATTTCTATACCGTGAACTGGAATCCGGAGTCACAATCTTCTGGTGCAAGCTTGGGTTTTCAGATTGCTTCAAATAATGACAACGCGACTTGGGATTTTACTGGCCCAGATGGCACGGTGAATACATTCTACACAAACTCCGGGGAAACGATTTCTCCTTTGCACAGCGGGCATCGCTATCTGAGGTATAAAGTATTTATGTCGACCACCGATGAAACAGTAACGCCAGTTTTGAGTGATGTTTCCCTAGAATTTTATGGTATCTGTGTCCCTTCGGCGCAGGCCCTTTTCCAGGATCTTGGCACCGGAAGTTATACACTCGATGTTTCTGCTCCTGGGTACTCTGCGACGTCTACCTCCGTTTCTGTGGGCAGTGGCTCAAATGACATAACAGTTTTACTCATGCCATGATTATTCGAAATTTTTTTCAATCAGAAAAACGGGCAGGGATTAGCTTTCTCGAGATTATTCTTTCAATGGGCGTTACAGCCATTATTGTGCTCGTGCTTAGTAAATTTTCCGGCACAGTGACGAGCATCGGCACGGTCATTAATCAGCGTTTACAGGTGCAAGGAGATTTAGAGCAAGGGTTACAGATCATGGTAACCGATATTCGTTCAGCTGGTCCTTCGGCCTATGGGAGCTATGCCATAGAAAGCGCTGCCAGTAGCTCGTTTGTTTTTTATAGCGATGTCGATCGCGACGGCACAATGGAACGAGTTCGGTATTTCTTTGGCACGAGCACACTCCAAAAAGGAGTAACTGAGCCGACCACGAGTACGCCGCCAACCTATGTGACCAGCACCGAAGGAGTGAAAATTGTAGTCCCTAATGTAAAAATTAGTAGTAGTAGTTTCGAGTATTTTGGAGACACCGCCACTTCCACATTCACACCGCTTGCCTCTCCCATCGAAATTGAAGCAGTTCGATTTATGAGAATATCAGTGACGGCCGATGTTAGTACGAGCTCTGCTCCCAAACCCATAACTTTCACGAATACAGTCACCATTCGTAACTTACGTTCAAATTAACCCGCCTAACTTTTATAATGATTCGATTATTTTTAGAAAAAGTTAAGCGGGTAAATGGTCAGTTGTCTCTGGAGCTCCTGATCTTTTCAGCCGTTACTGTTATTCTTATGGGCGGTTTCGTTCTCTGGGCAGGGTCATTCTTGAATCTCTCGGTTCGGGATTTTAATAAAAATCTGGCTTTTTCCATGGCCGAGGCGGGGATCGAGTACTATCGTTGGCATCTAGCTCACGCCTCAACAGACTATGAGGATGGTACCGGTCAGCCAGGACCGTATATACATAACTACTATAGTAAAAACGGCGACCTCATTGGCACATTTATTCTGGAGATCACGCCTCCCCCTAATGGCTCGACGATTGTGACTGTTCGGAGTACGGGGAAGGTGGCGGCGGATGCCAGTATTGAAAAGATTATCGAGGTGCGGTTAGGGATTCCTTCTTTTGCAAAATATGCCTGGGCTTTGGATAGTGATGTCACCTTTGGAAGCGCGGCAGAAGTTTTCGGAGCAATACACTCGAATGCCGGTATTCATTTTGATGGTATAGCATATAATCTTGTTTCTTCAGCCCTTACTTCGTATAACGATCCTGATCACACCGGGAGTGATGAATGGGCAGTCCACACGCATCGAAGTTCAACCGATCCCTTGCCCCCGACAGCTCTTCCCAGTCGCTCAGATGTTTTTATGGTCGGTCGGGAAACAGGTGTGCCTACATTAGACTTTGCTCAAATTACCCAAGATCTAGCGGCTATTAAAGATATTGCTTCTTCGACTGGGTACTATTTTCCCAGCTCAACGGCTCGAGGGTACGATGGCGTTTTCGCAACCAGCGGCATCATGAGTGTCTATCGTGTTACAGCGACCACTACTCCTGGGTCTGGCTGTAGCGCTTCGACGGCTGGATGGGGAACCTGGAGTATTCAGTCAGAAACATTAGTGGCGACGAGGACAATTCCAACCAGCGGTTCAATCTTCTTTGAGGATAATATCTGGGTTCGAGGGCAGATTAGTAATCGTCGAGTGACCATTGGCGCCGGTCGTTTCCCTGACAATCAAGCGACGCGCGCCAATGCGACTATCAATAATGATCTTCGCTACACTAATTATGATGGCTCGGACGCGATCGGTTTAATTGCCCAGAATAATATCAATATTGGATTATCAAGTGAGGACGATTTGAGAATTGACGGAGCGTTGATTGCTCAGAATGGACGGTTTGGCCGCTATTCCTACAGCTCATCAGGCTGCGGTTCCTCTCGATCAAGAACACAACTGACAACCTATGGCATGATTGCTTCGGCGCAAAGATCGGGTGTCTATTATAGTGGAACAAATGGCTATCAGAATCGTGACTATATCTATGACACCAATCTTCTCTACGGTCCGCCTCCTGATTTTCCTTTGACGACCGATCAGTATGCGATTCTTTCCTGGGATGAGGTTAAATAGGTATGTGCTAAAATGAAATTATGAAAACACGAAACGCTTTTACGTTAGTGGAAATAATTCTTTCAGTTGGATTAATGGTTATCGTTGGCGCGCTCGTCATTCGCTCTATAAATCCGGCGGGGCAGTTGGCCAAGGCGCGAAATAATCAGCGAACATCTGATTTGAACGCAATTGGCCTATGGGTACGTGAATTGACTGCCGAAAATAGAACCGGTGTTTTTCCGTGCGCGGCGGGGGACATCCCAACCTCATCGAAAAAAATGGCCTCGAGCGGGACGAGTACGTATGACATCGCTCCATGCATAGTGCCGTATTTACCAGCGATGCCCTATGATCCTTCGGCGTCGGGCGCGTACTACACGTCGGTTACGGATTACGATTCTGGGTACTATATTTTGAAAACCAGTTCCACGGGGGTGATCACCTTGTCCGCTCCGTCTGCCCAGTTGGGCCAGACTATCTCGGTTACCAGATAGTAGTTAGTAAATAGTAGGCAGTAATTAGCGAGGAGCGAGGATTATCTCCCGACTACTCATTGCCAATTACTCTCTACTACCTAGAAATTCGAGAAGCGTTATTTCCAATGGAATTAACGCAAAGGGAGAATAGCGCATATCGGCGTACGCTCGAATCAAGTTTCGGATTAGGGGAATATGTTTTTCGAGATTCGCTTTTGCGGCGAGGGCTTTTAATTTTTTAATCTCCTCGTCGGTCATCTCCGATTGGAAATCCTTCTCTAGGTCGGGACTGGCCTTCAGGGCGACAATTTTGCGCAAGTAGTGAATAAGATCTTTCGTGAAGCGGACAAGGTCATGGCCCTCCTCGTTAATTTGCTCTAGGTACTTGGTCATGCCTTCGCGATCGTTTTCCAAAATAAGAGTGCACAGTTGGTGTATCTTTTTCATGCCCACGCGGCCCGTTGTTTCTTCGACAAGCTGGAGGGTGATGCCAGTTTTCTTTTTGTTTTCAAGCACGGAAGAAAATGAGCTCATCTGATCAAGCAGGGATTCGGCATCGCGGAGACTGCCTTCGCCAAGGGCGGCAATCAACTCCAACGCTTCGGGTTCGATGGAGATTTTTTCTTCTGCGACGATCCGGTTCAGTTTTTCAATAATGCGCGGCTTCGGGAGTCTTTTAAAAAGAAAACGTTGGGTTCGTGAGGTAATCGTCGGCGGCAGTTTCTCATACTCGGTGGTAGCCAGAATAATTGTCGTGTGCTGGGGCGGTTCCTCGAGAGTTTTTAAAAGCGCGTTCGCCGCCTCGCGGGTGAGCATGTGCGCTTCATCTATAATATAAACCTTGTACTTGCTGGATGTCGGGGCAACGCGAATGTTCTCTTTTAAGTTTCGCATCTCATCAATGCCGCGGTTTGAGGCGGCGTCGATTTCAATGAGATCAATGGCGCTTGCCGTATCGATTTCTTTACATGACCGACACTCGCCGCAGGGTTCACCGAGTTTCATAAATGCCGGATCTTCGGCGCGTTTTTCGCAGTTCAAAAGTTTGGCGACGAGTCGAGCGGTCGTGGTTTTGCCCGTGCCTCGCGATCCGTAGAAAAGATAGGCCTGGCCGAGACGGTTGGTGGCCGCGGCATTTCGGAGGATGTCGATATTCTCCTCCTGGCCAACTAACTCGTCGAGTTTTTTGGGGCGGTACTTGCGGTGAAAAGCTAAAGCCATATGGGAAGGATTATAGGGTGAATCTCGAAAAATGCATAGGTTAACATTCTTCTTGATCTTTCAGCTTTCTAACGGTATAAGTCTAGTAGCAGAAAAATCAACGTGCATCACAAGGTGATGCCCAGAAGTGGAGGTTAGGATGCAACTTTCTTGGCTTGATCCGTCCGAACAAAGGAATCTGGTCGCCCGTCTACTCGAACACCAGCTCATCAGGTTCTCGAACGGGAGAGATCTGCCCCTAAAGAGCGGTGGTAAGACCGATGTCTACATCAATCTACGGGATGCTCGCAATAGTCCCGACGCGATCAGAACGATTGCTCGAGCATTCGAGAATCCTATTCGTCGCCTCAATCCCAGTCGGTTTATCGAGGTGCCGGATGCCGTGAGTTGTTTCGCAGGGCCATTGTCGCTCGCTACGGGTATTCCGTACATCACGATCCGTGAGCGACCAAAAGAAGGACGCGTCGCCAAGGCAACTTCCATCGGCTCGGCTCCATTCGGGAGCACAGCGGTAATTTTCGATGATGTGGTAACCGACGGCGAGTCAAAGATCATTCCGTTCTTCGAGGCGAGGGCGATGGGTCTTCAGGTGCAGGATCTCGTTGTTCTCGTCGATCGGCAACAGGGGTGGAAGAGAAAGTTCGTCGAGCAGGGAGTCGATCTTTCAGTCTGGCCGGGTACGACACTGCACGATGTGCGCAAGCTTCTCGTGTCTGATTTCGGAGTAATGCAACGATGCAACTCCGAAACCGAAGAGAAGAACTGCATCATCGTGGCGCTCGATGGTAAGAGCTGGGAAGAGACACTCGCAATCATCGATCCGCTGCGACCCTCCGGGTGTATTCTCAAGGTGAATGATCTTCTCTTTGATCGAGGGATCGCGGACCTCATTCCCGATCTTCATGTGTACGGCCGCGTCATGGCAGATCTCAAGTGCCACGACATTCCAAACACGGTGAAGAACACCTGCGAACGGCTCCGCAAGAATCCGCCGTGGGCAGTTACCGTTCACGCATCGGGAAGCGGCGAGATGGTCAAGGCGGCTGTCGAAGCGCTTGCTGGAACGCCAACCAAAGTACTTGCCATCACGGTACTGACCTCAATCAATCCCGCAACCAGTAAAGAAGTTTACCAACGTAGACCGCTGGAACAAGTGAAAGTTCTCGCCCAGATTGGAGCCGGAGGAGGGGCGCATGGCTTTGTTTGTTCGCCAGAAGAAGCTAGAAAACTGAAGGCTCTCTATCCGGACAAGACAATCGTCACGCCAGGCATCCGTTCCGAAGCCACTCCAAAAGACGATCAAGCACGGATCGCCACGCCTCGTGGAGCCAAGGATAACGGCGCCGACTATCTCGTCATGGGCCGTCAGATTCTCGGAGCCAAAGATCCCGTGGCAGAAGTGAAGCGCGTTATGGCAGAGGAACTTGCAGTTGTCTAATATCTGCAGAAGCTTAACAATACGGCGATTCGCATAACAGCGGTCGCCGTTTTTCTATTAAAAATTTCTTTGATTTAAGCGGCATTTTTGAATACAATGAAAGGGATTCATCCCTCACCCAACGAGGAAATGGGCAGGTAGGTGCTTCTCTAATGAAAAATTTAACTAGCAATCTAACAAAGTCGGGAACATGTGAGGACCTCGCCCCAATGGCGAGTTGTTCCTCGTTGGGTGAGGGATGAAATTCGCGGCTGGCATCATGGGGGCGTTAGTTATTGGAGCTGGCCTTTTCTCTTTCGCTGGACCGCGTGAAGTGGCAGTGGGAAAGCCCATTGTGGGGTTGCAAGAGAAAGGAAGTTCAACGATAACGACCGGCCAGGGAACAACGAGTCAAACTTCAACTCTTTCAAACGGTGATATTCCGAATACTTCGCCGCTCGCCAATCCACCCGCTTCCATCAAAGCTATCTATCTTACAGGATGGTCGGCCGGCCTTAGTAAAAAAATTGAGTATGTGAAGAAAATCGCGTCTGAGACTGAGATCAGTGCCGTGGTAATTGATATCAAAGACTACTCAGGGGAGTTGTCGTATACTGCAGAGATCCCTGAAGTGGTGGATAGTAAAGCCGGGGTTAGTCCAAAAATAAAATATCCCAACCGGACGATTAAAGAACTGCATGACGCTGGAATCTATGTCATCGGACGAGTCTCTGTTTTTCAGGATGTGGTGTTGGCGAAAGCGCATCCCGAGTGGGCTCTGAAACAGGGATCAACGACGGCCACCTGGAAAGATCGGAAAGGACTGACTTGGATGGACGCATCAGCCAAACCAGTGTGGGATTACAATGTTGCCATTGCCAAGGATGCTTTGGCGCGCGGCTTTGATGAGATCAATTTTGACTACGTTCGTTTTCCTTCGGACGGAAATCTGAAGCTGATCGGGTATCCTTACTGGGATCAGAAAACTGCCCGACATACGGTTATCAAAGAATTTTTCCGGTACGTTCGGAGCCAGATGCCGCAGGCTCGATTGTCCGCCGATCTTTTCGGATTGGCCACCGTCAATAACGACGATCTGGGAATCGGCCAAATAATTGAAGACGCCTACCGCTATTTTGATTATGTCTCGCCGATGGTCTATCCTTCGCACTACGCTCAAGGTTTTCTCGGCTTCAAAAATCCCGCGGAGTATCCCTATGAAGTCGTCTACTATTCCGTAGAGAAAGCCGTTGGTAAGCTGAAGGCATTAAAAGCGGCGAGTATGGAACCTTCGAGCACGGTTGTTCTTGATCGACCACTTGGTAAACTTCGTCCCTGGTTCCAGGATTTTGATCTTGGTGCCACCTACGACTCGACTATGATTCGCAAACAGATCAATGCTTTGAATGACGTGGCGTCCGGCACACCTTCTCTCGTTGATGGTTGGATGATCTGGAGTCCCTCAAATAACTATCGTGTCGGCGCGTATCTTAAAGAACA
>ERZ1292623.4068-Hain-H51-01um-R1-4068-length-12106-cov-4_pt1 | contig 12106 bp, 11 predicted proteins | sample MGYA00564398_ERZ1292623 | MGnify/ENA primary metagenome ERZ1292623 (study PRJEB36523, sample SAMEA6512633) | groundwater metagenome | collected 2019-01-07 | study: AquaDiva: Metagenomics assemblies of 32 groundwater samples | reverse complement strand
CAAATGCCAAAGAGAGATGAGTTTCGTTGTGTTATAATTGAAGCAAGTAAAGGAAGTTTAGGCGCTAGTGTATGAAGAAATTACGCATTTTATTGACTGGCGGAGGAACGGGTGGCCATATTTACCCGGTTATTGCCGTAGCCCAAAAACTTCGCGCTTGGGCGGAAAAAAACGGCCTAGAACCGGATTTTCGTTTTTTTGGCGATCCTGGAGATTATCGCGCGGCATTGGAAGCGGAAAAAATCAGCGTTTCTAAAATCGTAACCAGTAAATTACGCCGTTATTTTTCATTATTGAACGTTGTTGATGTTTTTCTTTTTTGTTTTGGATTACTGCAAAGCCTGGTAAAAATATTTTTGTATATGCCCGACGTGGCATTTTCCAAAGGCGGCCCCGGAGCTTTACCGGTAACGTTTGCCTGCCGTTTTTATCAAATACCTTTAGTCGTTCATGAATCCGATGCGGTTCCCGGCCTGACCAATAAAATTTCGGCCCGCGGGGCGCGAGCGTTGGCATTGGCTTTTTCCGCGGCGGCAACGCGATTTAAAAAAATTAAGGGCTCCGTAACGATCGTGGGTAATCCGGTTCGCACGGAACTTTTACAAAACACATTCTCGGAACAAGCCAAAACCGCCATGGGGTTCAATTCGGCAAAACCGTTGATTTTGATTTTAGGCGGTTCGCAAGGCGCGGGCCGGCTCAATGATTTTGTGCTGGAAAACTTTGATTCGCTGGCGTCTAAATTCCAAATTCTGCATCAAGTCGGAAAAGAAAAATTCCAGAACTACAAATCCCAATATGATTTCATTACCAAAAATTCTTCGCCCTCTGTTAAAAATAATTATAAGTACGTTTCTTTTTTTGAAAAAGATTTAAGCGCCGCCATGGATGCCGCCGACCTGATAGTTTCCCGCGCCGGATCGGGAGCGATTTTTGAAATTGCGGCAAAGAAAAAGCCATCAATCTTGATACCGTTTCCGGACGCCGCGGGAGATCATCAAACCCAAAACGCCTACGAATACGCCGCTTCCGGAGCCGCCGTTGTCATAGAGCAGGAAAACCTGTTGCCCAGTATTTTTATCAGTCAAATGGAAAAAATAATAAACACACCCGATTTGATAAAAAAAATGTCGGCAGCTGCCGGTGATTTTTTCACCCCCGACGCGGCCGATAAAATCGCGACGCTGATATTGGAATTATGGCGATAACGGAAAAATCAAAAGTGCGCGTAAGAATAGCGCCGTCCCCAACGGGATATTTGCACGTCGGCACCGCTCGCACGGCGCTTTTTAACTGGCTGTTTGCCAAAAAAAACGGAGGGACATTCGTTTTACGAATAGAAGATACCGACCTGGAACGTTCGGAAAAAAAATTTGAGAAAGATATTATCGATGGATTGAAGTGGCTGGGTCTGGAATGGGACGAAGGTCCTATAAGGCAAAGCGACCGTCTGGAAATTTACGAAAAATATATCAATAAATTACTGGAAGACGAAGCGGCTTATTACTGTTTTTGCTCCAAAGAAGAATTAGAGACAGAACGCCAGGCAATGCTGACGCAGGGCTTCGCGCCTAAATACAGCGGCAAGTGCCGTTCTTTAAAACGAGAAGAGGCGGAGAAGAAAATAAAAACCGGGGCCGACTATATTATCCGTTTTAAAGTCCAGACGACTAAAGTAACGTTCAAAGACATTATCCGGGACAATATTGTTTTTGATACCGCTTTAATAGGCGATATTGCCATCGCCAAGAATCCGCGCGCGCCGCTTTATAATTTTGCCGTCGTGGTAGATGACGAAGAAATGAAAATTTCTCACGTTATCCGCGGCGAAGACCACATTGCCAATACCCCCAAGCAAATTCTTATTCAACAAGCTCTTGGCTTCCGGCAACCTCATTACGCCCACCTGCCGTTAATTTTAGATCCGGATCGCAGCAAAATGTCCAAGCGATATTCGGCAACTTCAATCCAAGAATATAAAGATGCTGGCTATTTGCCGGAGACAATGACAAATTTTATGGCGCTTCTCGGCTGGCACCCCGCAGGAGAAAAAGAGCTTTTCACGCTTGAGGAATTGGTCCAAGAATTTGGTTTGGACCGCGTACAAAAGGCAGGCGCGGTTTTTAATATTGAAAAATTAAATTGGCTTAACGCCCAATATATCAGAAACACCGACAATAAAATTATCGCCGAAAAAATCAACTTGGCGCCAACCAAAGAAAATCTCAAAATCATAGAAATTACCAAGGGTAGGATGAAAAAACTGACCGATTTCAAAGAATTGGCCGGTTTCTTGTTTGAGCTTGCCGATTATCCGACGACACTGCTGATTTGGAAAGAAACTCCAAAAGAAAAAATAATTAATAATTTAAAATCGGTTGAAGAAATCTTGACCGCGGTTTCCAATGAAAGTTTTAATCAAGCCAGTTTGGAAAAATTGCTTATGCCGCTTGCCGAAGAACAAGGACGCGGAGAGGTCTTCTGGCCGTTGCGAACCGCGCTCTCCGGCCGAGAAAATTCCCCGGGGCCGTTCGAGATTATGGAAGCTATCGGCAAGAAAGAAACACTACAACGATTAAAAATCGCCGTTAGTAAACTAAACAATGCCGAATCAATCTCGAAACTCAAACTTTAAAATTTGGATTTTGTTGGGATTTTGGATTTTGTTGGGATTTTCTCAACCCCCGCTGGTTTTGGGAGCCACTCCGGACGAACTCCGCCAATCCATTGAAGAAAAATCCAAGAGTCTTCAAAACATCAATGATCAGATTCGCAACACCCAACAGCAGCTGAATGAAACTCAAACGCAAAAAAACAGTCTGCAAAAAGAACTGAAGAAAATCGATTACAATATCAGCCAACTGAATCTCAATATAAAATCCGGCCAAATAACGGTAGAAAAATACGGGCTGGAGCTTCAATCACTCCAATACGAAATCGAGAAATTAAAAAGTGAAATCGAAACTAAAAGACTGGCGATTACAAAATTACTGCAGGAACTTTACCAAAAAAGCCGCGAAACGCTTTTAGTGACTTTCTTAAAGAATCGAAGCTTGGCGCAAGCCATTGTAGAAAATCAAAACATCGCCAACTTAAACAGCGGCCTCTCAACCGAACTCGGCGAACTCAAAGAATTGCGGACCCAGCTGGATGAAAATTATAGTTCCGTATCCGCCAAAAAAAAGGGGATTGAACAGGAAAATCTCAACCTCCGCAACCGCAAAAATATAGTTGAGACCACAAAATCGGATCGCCAAAACATTTTGTCGCAAACTAAAAATCAGGAAAAGCTTTACGCGTCGCTGATTGACAGCTTGGCGAAGAGACAAGCTGAAATCTCCTCGGAAATTGAAGCAGTTGAAAAAGAATTGCGTTCCAAAATTGATCCGTCGCTTCTTCCCATACCGCGGCCCGGAGTATTAGCAGTGCCAACTAAAGGCATTGTGTCGCAAAATTACGGATACACCGCTTTTGCTAAATACGGATATAAGGGCCAATTCCATAACGGCATAGATTTTGCCGCTCCAATAGGCGCGGAGGTCCGGGCCGCCGATTCCGGCACAGTTATCGCGGTTGGTAATCAAGACCAATTTTGTTATCGCGGCGCCTACGGGAAATTTATAGTCATCCGGCACGAAAATAATTTAACCACTCTTTATGCCCACCTTTCTAAACAAATAGTTCAAAAAGGGGATATAGTTAATAGGGGGCAGTTAATCGGTTATGTAGGCAGCACGGGCTACGCCACCGGGCCACACCTGCACCTGACGGTCTATGCCGGACCCACGTTTTATATGGGCGCCAGCAAGGTCTGCGGCCCGATGCCTTTCGGAGGCGATCTGGACCCGTCAAAATATCTGTAACTATGTCTAATTTTCCGCCAATTTTAAAAGAGATTTGGGACTTTGCCCAAATGGTTGTTCAAAAATTTTCCGCCGTGGTAGTTAAATTAGCTTTTCTAGCATGGCACGCCATTGTTTGGCTGTTTGAAAGATTAGTAGATCTCATTCACTTAATCGCCGGAAAGGTATAAGAATAAGGGTCTGATTCGCTCTATCTGAACCGCCCCGCTCTTTCCATGTGTAAGTACTGCACCCACTCTTCCGGTTTTGTACGCAGACACGCTATCAATCCGCCCCAGCTGGCGGATTGCGCTCCCTCTCGGCCTCGCTCTCCGCTGCTATGACGCGTCATAGCAGCGGAACCTTGCCCGCTCGGCTTCGCCCGACAGCTAGTCGGGCCTGCGAGAAGGTCTGCTTAACAAAACCGGAAGAGGGTGCGTTTCAAGAAAAACCTAGTATTGTAGAGAGTTCGTAAAGTCTCCCGTAGGGAAAGTGACGGAGCCGATTTGGCTTGGGCCAATAGTTATAATCAACTCTTAACTATTGGCAAATCGGCGAGTCTCTAGGAGCGGCTCGCCGCCGGAGCGAGCCGACTCCGGTTCCCGGGGAGACTTTATGAACTCTTATTGCAGGATGAATGAGTTTGTTGGGTTGACAAATATCGGAAATAGGTGTATAATTAGAAGCAGAACATTAAGGAGGTTTTATGTCGCAAGGTACCACGAAGCAGGTCCTCTCGCGCAAGCTGTTCGGAATGGCCCAAAAGCTGCGCCTAAACCAGGACGTCCTGGGAACGAGGAAGTACAGGCGCGGAGGGCGACAGCTCGAAGTGGAGCTGAAGCTCTTCAAGAAGTAATCTCGCGAGGACTCGCAATCCTCCTACCCCCGATGCACATCGGGGGTATTTTATTTGTGATATAATATGGAAGTATTCAAAACCCTAAATGGCAAAGCCGTATCTCTCTGTTATTGTTCCCGCTTACAATGAGGCCAACCGCCTGCCGCTGTGCTTAATTGATATAGACAAACATCTCTCCGAGCAGGAATATTCTTATGAAATAATCGTGGTTAATGACGGTTCCAAAGACGCCACCGCTGAAATAATCGAGCGTTTCAAGCCGCTTATAAATGAATTAAAATTAATTAACCTTCCCCAAAATCAGGGAAAGGGAGCGGCAGTGCGCCAAGGAATGCTGGCCGCCCGGGGCAACTGGCGAGTTTTTATGGACGCCGATAACTCAACCTCTATCGTAGAGTTCAATAAAATGCTGCCGTATCTTAATGAGGGTTATGAAATTGTAATCGGCTCGCGGGCCGTTAAAGGCGCCAAACTTAATCCGCCGCAATCAATAATTAAACAGCTCGCGGGAAAGCTTGGAAATCTTTTTATTCAGTTTTTGCTTCTGCGCGGCATTTGGGACACGCAATGCGGTTTCAAGTGTTTCTCCGAAGAAGCGGCCAGAAGAATTTTTTCGCTCGGGAAAATAAACCGCTGGGGTTTTGACGTGGAAATCTTGACACTCGCCAAAATGTTGGGATACAAAATAAAAGAGATGCCAATCTACTGGGTTAATGACCGGCGATCGCATGTAAGCCTCAAATCTTATTTTCAAGTTCTTTGGGAAGCCATTAAAGTCCGCTGGTGGATTAAAAGAAAGGTTTACAAAATTTAAAAAATTATACTATAATACCTACCTATGGATTACCACTTAACACCCGAGCGGCTTGAAGATTTAAAAAAAGAGCTGATTGAATTAAAAACCGCCAAACGCGCCGGGGTCGCCGAGCGCCTGAAACGCGCCAAAGAGTTGGGCGATCTTTCGGAAAATGCCGAATATATGGAAGCGCGCGAGGAGCAAAACCAAATCGAAACCCGTATCGTCGAGTTGGAAGATATAGTCAAAAACGCCGTCGTTATAAAACACGCCGCCAGTAGCAAAGTCCAAATTGGCTCTTCAGTTGAAGTGGAAAAAGACGGGAAAAAAATGATCTTTAGCATCGTTGGCCCCAATGAGGCCGATCCGTCCGCCGGCAAAATCTCCAACGAATCTCCGCTTGGCAAAGCATTTTTGGAAAAAAAAGCCGGGGAGATAGTCAAAGTTAAAACTCCCTCAGGTGAAATGAGCTACAAAATCCTCTCCTTCAAATAATGATTGAGGACATAATCAAAGAACGGCTAAAAAAGAAAGAGGGCCTGGAAAAGCTGGGGCGTAATGTTTATCCCTCCAAAACTAAAAGAACGCATCAGATAGCCGAAGCGCTTGAATCATTCGTTGCTCTGGCTAAACAAAAAAAGGGAATTTCCATTGCCGGACGGGTTATGGGATTGCGTATCCAGGGCGGAGTCGGTTTTGCCGATGTAAGGGACGGCAGCGGCGCTAAAATCCAGGTTGTTTTAAAAAAGGATACTCTGGCCGATTTTAACGTTTTGAAAAACGGCTTGGATATCGGCGATTTTTTAGAAATTTCCGGGCCGCTTTTTAAAACCCAGCGGGGTGAAAAAAGTATTGAGGCAAAAAACGCCCGCATTATAGTGAAGAGTTTGCGTCCGCTTCCGTCGGTCTGGCACGGCTTGAAAGACGTAGAGGAAAGGTTTCGCAAACGTTATCTGGATTTGATTTTAAATGCCGAAGTTAAAGAACAACTGGTTGGCCGGTCCAAAATCACAGAGTACATCAGAAATTTCCTGACAAAGGAAGGTTTTCTGGAAGTGGAGACGCCGATTCTGCAGCCGATTCCGGGCGGCGCCAATGCCCGTCCGTTTGTCACTCATCACAATGCCTTAGACGTGGATTTTTATTTACGAGTTGCTCCGGAACTTTATTTAAAACGCCTTCTGGTGGGCGGATTTGAAAAAATCTTTGAAATCGGACGCAACTTCCGCAACGAGGGGATTGATCGCGATCACAATCCGGAATTTACCGCTTTGGAATTATATTGGGCTTACCAGGACTATGAGGGATTGATGAAGTTTACCGAAAAGCTTCTCAAAAAATTCGTTCCTGGCAAATGGAAAAAGATAACTTTTGCCGAAATTTTTAAAAAGACTGCCGGCCGGGATTGGAAAACCGCCAGTCCACGAGAATTGGAGGAAATATATAAAAAAGAAGTGCGGCCTAAAATTGTTGAGCCTACCTTCGTCATTGATTATCCCGAAAGCATTATGGCGCTCGCCAAACTTAAGGAAGGCGACTCAACTCTTACCGAAAGTTTTCAGGTCATTGTTGGCGGCGTGGAAATTGTAAAGGGATTTTCCGAGCTTAACGATCCTATCACTCAACGGGTCCAGATGGAACGCCAGGAAAAAGAACATCGGGCCGGAAATCCCGAAGCGTCCCGCTTGGATGAAGATTTTTTGGAAGCGTTGGAGTACGGCATGCCGCCGTCCGCCGGTTTGGGTTTGGGTATCGATCGCCTCGCAGCGCTTGTCGCTAAAAGCCATAGCGTAAAAGAAATTATCGCTTTCCCGACCCTGCGCCCGAAAGAATAATCGTATATAATAAAATAACTATGCTGGATGTAGAACTAATACGCCGCGAACCCGCAAAAGTTAAAGATGGCATTAGTAAGAAAAACGCCGATCCGGCGTTGGTGGATAAATTTTTGGAATTAGACAAAGTATGGCGGGAACGCACCAAAAACGTTGATGAATTACGCGCTAAATTAAATCAGTTAAGCAAGGAACGCAAAGTAGAGGAAGCCAAATTAGTTAAAGAAAAATTGAAGGGCGTTGAGTTTGAATTGCCGGAAATGGAAAGCAAGCGGTTATCCGCGCTGAAAGCGCTGCCAAACCTGCCTCTGCCCGATGTTCCGGAAGGCGATGAAAAGTCCAATAAAACTTTGCGCGAGGTTGGAAAAAAGCCGGTTTTTGATTTTCCACCGCTGGATTACATTCAACTCGGCCAAAAACTGGATTTAATCGATACCGAAAGAGCGGCTAAAGTTTCCGGCAGCCGTTTCGGCTACCTTAAACACGAAGCGCCTCTGCTGGAATTCGCTCTGATTCAATTGGTACTGAATTTTGTCACTAATGAAAAGAATATTCAAAAAATCATCAAGGAAAATAAGTTATCCATCGTCCCAAAACCTTTTATTCCTGTCATCCCGCCGGTTCTCATTAAACCAGAATCAATGGAGGCAATGGGCTACGTGGAACGGGGAGGAGAAGAAATATACTTTATAGAAAAAGATAAATTATATCTGGTCGGAACTTCCGAGCAGTCTATCGGACCGATGCATATGAATGAAAGTTTTAACAAAGCCGTTTTGCCGCACAGACACATCAGCTTCTCAACCTGCTTCCGGCGCGAAGCCGGTTCCTATGGAAAAGACACTAAGGGCATCTTACGCGTCCATCAATTTGATAAATTAGAGATGTTTATAACTTGCGCTCCGGAAACCTCGGACGACGAACATAAATTATTGCTGGCAATAGAAGAAAAATTGATGCAGGCGCTGGAATTGCCGTACCGGGTCTTAAATATCGCGGCCGGCGATCTGGGAGATCCGGCTGCCGCCAAATACGATATTGAAGTCTGGTTGCCGGGGCAGCCTTCGACAGACTCAGGCCAAGAAAAGGGGCAATACCGGGAAACCCACTCAACTTCCAATACCACCGATTACCAAGCGCGCCGCCTGAACGTTAAATATAAGCCGGAGGGAAAATTCGTACATATGCTCAACGGAACGGCTTTTGCCATCGGCCGGATTTTAATCGCGATTATCGAAAATTATCAAACAAAAAAAGGCACCGTTAAAGTACCTAAAGCGGTTAAAAATTAGGTCGGAGGGAAAGAAATTATTCGTGCTTAAATATATGGGATAAGAAAATCTCCTCGGCACCGCCCGGGGAGATTTTTATTATTTGTAAATAACGCTGAAGCTGAAATATATCGCCAATATTGAACAGGTATTATTAACGATGTGAAAAAGTATCGGATAAAGTATAGACTTCGTTTTTTGCATCAACCAACCCATAAGCAATCCGTAAGCAAATATCGTAATCATATACTGGTGACCCGCGGCCCAAAAATAATTGAAACCAAGTAACGCCAGCCAATATAAAATATCTCCTGTAATCTTTAAATGCTTTTTGTCCGGGAATTTCGCTACCGTAAAAATCGTAATCAGCAAAACAAGATAGGCCGGCCCCCGGTAGGTAAGCTCTTCTATAATCGGAGCAAACACTATCAAATTAAAAATATGACCGTTCTTTAATTCATTCAAGAAATATTCCCTTAACAAAGCGGAATCTTCCACCGATTGCGGCGTAAGGAATTTATACAAGAAAATCGTCAGCGTGACGGGAATCATTAAAAAAATCGCTTTTATGGCCGGATGATAGGAATTAAATCGTTTTAGTAGATTCATGAATTGCCTCCTTTCAGCCGCCTGGGCCTCTTTTCAACCGTTGATAATTCGGTTAATCTGTAAAAGAACTTATCGCTATTATGACCCTAAACAAGGTATCTGTAAATATAGACTCTAAAGCGGTTGAGTATAACATCTCGGCTATCCGCCGTATTTTGGCGCCTAAAACCCGGCTTTGGGCGGTGGTAAAATCCAATGCTTATGGCCACGGACTCGTGGCTTTTTCAAAATTGGCCGACCATTATGGCGTTGACGGGTTTTGCGTGGACAGCGTTATTGAGGGCGAAAAACTCCGCAAAGAGGGGATTAAAAAGCCGATTTTGGTTCTTGGGCCGACTTTCAAGCCCTTGCTGGAATCCGCGGCAAAAAATAAAATTACCATCACTGTTTCCAGTTTTGATGGGTTAGTGGAGTTGTCTCAATCCCGTTTTAAACCAGAATTTCACCTTAAAATTGATACCGGCATGCACCGCCAGGGATTTTATATTTCTGAATTACCACGGGTGATTTCAATCATTGAAAATTTAAAATTGAAAATTGAAAATTGTTTAGTGGGTGTTTACACGCATTTTGCTTCCGCCAAAGACATTAATTATCCGACATTTACCGAACGACAATTCGTAGAATTTCAAAAAGCGACACGGCTGTTGGAACGCGCCGATTTTAAAAATTTAATTAAGCACGCGGCGGCTACCGGCGGCACTATTGTTAATTCCAAATATCACCTGAACGCCGTTCGTATAGGAATAGGGCTTTATGGACTTTGGCCCTCGCCGGAATTAATGGTCCAATTTCCTAAAATAAAACTGCGGCCGGTTCTGTCCTGGCAAGCGATGGTCAGCGAGGTAAAAAACCTTAAACCGGGGGATTTTGTCGGCTATGACTTAGTTGAGAGAATTTCCAAAAACACCAAAATGGCGATAGTGCCAATCGGCTATTGGCACGGGATTCCACGGGCGCTTTCCGGAATCGGAGAGGTGTTAATCGGCGGAAAACGCTGCCGTATATTGGGAAGAGTTTCCATGGATTTAATAGTTGTCAACGTTACCGGAATAAAATGCGAGCGCGGCTCCAAAGCAACACTGATAGGCAGACAGCAAGGCGATGAAATCAGCGCCTATGAAATTGCCAGAAAACTGGGCGCCAGCTATTACGAATTATTGACCAGAATTAATCCATTGATTGAACGGAGGGTTTTCTGATGGTGATGGAAATTTTCTTTTCTAAAGCCCAACGTCAGCGCCACCACCGCCGATTGAGAATAAAAATTTATTTTATCACGGGCCTTATTTCGCTGATTTTCATACTGGGCGGATGGCTTGTTTTTCATTTGCCGTTATTAAAAATAAATAAATTTGAATTGGTTAATCTTCAAAGTATAGAGGAAACGCGCGGCATTATTTTACAAAACGGGTTTGCCCAGCTTCTGGGTTTCGATAATTTTCTTGCTTGGCCGTCCCAAATCGGCGACATTGAAATAAAAAAGGACTATTTTGGCGGCACTTTAACGCTTACTAAGGCGGAAAAAATCAGATTTGACATCTGGTGCGCCAATAAATGATATTGGATAGACGATACCGGCATCGCGCTGGAACCGGCTCCCGACACCGAAGGCTCATCCATATTAAAAATTTCGGACTCGAACGACATTTCTCTCGCAGCGGGAAAATCCGTCATTAATGAGCAGGTTCTTTTAAACATCATTAAAATAGTAGATGGCCTAAAAACCGTGTCTCTGCGCCCGGAAAAATTTGAAGTCAACGAACCGGATCAGGAGTTTCGAGTAACCGGTTCGCAAGGCGAAAAGCTTATTTTCAGTTTACGGTTTGAACCATCCGCGAAAATTTTCGTTTATCTCACCGAAATTGCGGCAAATGGACGGCTTAAAAATTTCGCTTACGTGGATTTTACCGTTGAAAATCGTATTTACTTAAAGCCCCGTTAATCGGTAAATAAAAATTGAGGTACCGGCGCGAGCGTAAGGTTTCAACGGTTCCGTCAGCCATTGATATTCGTCTTGCGGCAAACGTTCCTGCGTTCCGGCAAGCTTTGCTTTGGCACTCTGAATTGTATTTATAGAAACCGCCAGCCATTTTATCCCGCTGTTAATCGGATTGCCTCTGGCCGACCACCAATTCTCGGCTTGTTCGCCGAGATAATACTTCGGGTTGCCACCGCCAAAATAATCCACGGCAATCTTGTCCGTTTTCGGAACATTGCCGTCTACCCAAGTTTTTAACCGTTTCAAGTCTTGACCCCAATCATAATTAGAGTCGGTAATGTAACGCCAACCGCCATCAAGCCCGCCAAAAACAAAATTAAAATAGGACAAAAAATGCGGCGCTGCCGATAATGAAGACATGAGATACCAGATAAGCAAAACGGCCAATAAGGCGGACTTTAAAGAAAGACTGAAAAGTTCCCGGTAGATAATAAAAATTTTGATGGCGAAATTACGCGCTAAATTCAAATTGCGTATACTAAACCACTGCTTAATTCCGCCGGCGGTAAGAATATAAATAAAAGGCAAGGTCGGTATAATGTGGCGGATGCCGATATTGAGGTTACTGACAATACTAGAAATCCAATAAATAGCGATGAAGGCCATCATCGCGAATTCCGTAAAATGCGTCGTCAAATAATCAATCAATTTCCTGGACCGCCGGAAAATCACGGCCAGGGCCGCTTTGCCGGTATTAAAAGCTCCCAGCCCGAAAGCGAAGAGAATTAAAATAAGAGACGCTATTGGTTCTTTCATCAAAAAAACGGCAGGGAAATAATCACGACGGGCTTGATTGGAAAGTTCGTCCAAAAAATAATTAGTACTACCAACCGAGGATCGCTGCAAGACCATTAAAAGTCCTGTCAGATATTGCGCCGCCGGCCGCAAAATC
>ERZ1292623.1918-Hain-H51-01um-R1-1918-length-19322-cov-7_pt2 | contig 12106 bp, 12 predicted proteins | sample MGYA00564398_ERZ1292623 | MGnify/ENA primary metagenome ERZ1292623 (study PRJEB36523, sample SAMEA6512633) | groundwater metagenome | collected 2019-01-07 | study: AquaDiva: Metagenomics assemblies of 32 groundwater samples | reverse complement strand
GAACCATATTTTGCGAAACCGCCAATTCGTTTTTACCCCCAAAATTGAATACGAATTAGTCGCCGAGCGAAGCGAGGCGAACCAAAACTCTTTGACTTTTCCTTTCTGGTGCCGGGGGCGGGACTCGAACCCGCACGCCTTGCGGCAATCGATCTTAAGTCGATCGTGTATTCCAATTTCACCACCCCGGCAAGATTTTAAGAAGATAGAAGTTTTGTCTGTCCCGCGCATAAATTTGGCTAGGCACGGGAGGGATTCGAACCCTCGCATAGTCGTTTTGCAGACGACCGCGTTACCTCTTCGCCACCGTGCCAAATTTATGCGCGGGACAGACCTTCTGCCGTTTCAAAATTTTATGCTCGCATAAAATTTTGAAACCAGAGCCGCATTATTAAGTTTATAGTGGCGGCCCGCAAAAAGTAAAGTAATTTACTTTTCGCCTTCTTGGCTACGACGCCCGATTCTTTTTTAAAATTTCTTCCACTTTTAACCGCGCTTTCTCGCCCCGGTCAATTTCAAAACTGAAACTGGGCATATATTTTATTTTAAAATTTTTAAGCATATATTCATAGAAATCGCGTTCCGATTCTTTAAGCTCGGCCGCGATTTCTTTTTCCTTGTTTTCGGGCCAGACGCTGATAAAGATTTCAATTCTGCCAAAACCGGACTTAATTTCAACCCGGGTTACGGTAATGACAACGCCGGCGAGGCCGATGTTACGGCCGATAAATTCGGCTGCCAATTTTTTGATCAAACTCGGGCTTCTTTCCTTCCTGCGGCTGGGCATTTAAATTGTAGGTTTTATTTCTTCTTCCTCAAAAATTTCTATTTCGTCGCCTTTGGCAATGGTAATTTTTGAAGAGATCATCAAACCGAATTCTTTGCCGGCTTCAACTTCGGACGCTTTGACTTTTTGATGCTGAAGCTCAAAAACGCGGCCGTCGCCCAAAACATTGCCGCGGCGTTTAATGTGAAATTTTCTGCCGCTTTTAATGACCCCTTCAAGCGCCCGGCCGCCGATAATTTGTTTTTCTTTGTTTTGCTTGAACACCTGCAATATTCTAGCCTTTCCTGTTATTTTTTCAACCTTTTCTTTAGGCAGCCGTTTTTCAATCTCGGCCTTGAGCCAATCAACAATTTCATAAATGATTTCAAAACTTTGGACCGTAAAACCGAAGCGATCAGCCAGATCGCGCACTGATTTTTCAATCCCGACCCGAAAAGCCAAAATTACGGTCTGGGGCAATGTCGAAACCAGCTTAATATCGTCTTGAGTGACGCTGCCGACGCCGGAATACAAAACATTTAATACTGCTCCGGCCGGCATTTCTATTTTATTTATTTCAGCTTCAATGGCTTCCAGCGATCCTGAAACATCGGCTTTGATAATAATCGGCACTTCAAATTTTTTGGTTTCATCCGAAGTTTTGCCGGCCGGCAGCCGCACATTTGTTTTTTCAATATTTCCGGCAGTTTCAATAAGAATTTCGGCTTCTTTTTTGGAATCAACCGCGGCAAAATTCATGCCAACTTCCGGCAATTCGGAAAAACCGACGATTTTGACCGGCCGGCCGAACCCGGCCTCTTTGATTTTGTGGCCGGCAAAATCTTCAAATATCCTGACGGGCGCCAAAACGCGGCCGCTGACGACAAACTGGCCGAGCTTTAATGCGCCGTTTTGAATGATAAGAGTCGCGGCATTGCCTCTTTTTGGATCAAGATAAGCTTCAATAACCACTCCCGATGCTTTTTCTGCGGCATTTGCTTTCAAATCTTCAAGATCGGCGACTAAAAGAACCATTTCCAAAAGCTCGCTTACACCCTGTCCGGTTTTGGCCGAAATCGGCACCAGCGGCACTTTTCCGCCCCATTCCTCAATCAAAACTCCGGCTTCGGCCAGCTCTTTCTTAACCTTTTCGGAATTGGCTTCAACTTTGTCAATTTTATTTAAAGCCACGATAAAAGGAATCTCGGCATTTTGAATCACAGCCAAAGCTTCTTTGGTTTGAGGCTTTATTCCTTCGTCGGCGGCCACAACCAGAATCGCGATGTCGGCGATCCGCGCCCCGCGAGAACGCATTTTTGAAAAAGATTTGTGGCCGGGGGTGTCAAGAAACGTGATTTTTTTGCTCTGGCCTTCTTTAGTGCTGACAATCACTTCATAAGCGCCGATATGCTGGGTGATGCCGCCCGATTCCTTCTCGGCAACATTGGTTTTGCGGATATAATCAAGCAGTTTGGTTTTGCCGTGATCAACGTGGCCCATTACAACCGCGATCGGCGGCCGGATTGTCAAAATATTGTTTTGAGCTTTAACGCTGTTTGATTCCATAATTAATCACTGTCGCAAATTCATTTTCTTAAATGAATCCGCAGCAAACAATAAAATAATAAAAGTTTCAGGCTTCTTTAACGGCTTTTTCAATCGCCTGTTTTTCTTCTTCGGAGAGTTGATAGCGCGATTGGCCGCCCTCAATCGGCTTGGCGAATATGCGGTTTGATTCCCGGCCGTATAAGCTTGAAATTACAAACCCGTTTTTGTCTTCATCCATCAAAGCCAAAGTGAAGCTTTGATCTCCTCCGGCGTCGGCATAGGGATTGAAGCGCACGATTCCGATATGCTGAACGCTTCTTTTCAGCCGCGGCTCCATCATTTTAAGAATTGAATCAGTCTCGTTTTCTTTTTTCGCCAAATTATCAAGTTCATTTTGGATATCGGCCAGAACATTTTGCAGATCTTGGGCCCGGCGGCCGCGAAAAAGTTTTTTAAGGCGGATTTCAAGCCAAGCCAGCCAAACCAGCAAAATCAGGGATATAAAAATCGCGCCGAAAATTAAAACCAATAAAAAATTCTGATCCAAAATCATGCTTTTAAATATAGCCCAAATTGTCGCTGGCGGCAACCTCGCAGAAAAATATCCTCTTCCTTTTTGAAAGAAAAAATCGGTCGCGCGCAAAGAGAGAATTGCGGAGGAGGTGAGATTTGAACTCACGAAGGGATTGCTCCCTAACCGGTTTTCGAGACCGGCGCCTTAAACCGCTCAGCCACTCCTCCGTTTTTGGTTTACCCCGTTAAAAATTTGCTGATTTTAACGGGGCGCCCGAAATCCCCAAATGCCTAAAATCAGAGAAGAAATCAGGGCAATGCCCAAAATATAATCAGGTTTGACAGTGCTTCGGACTAAAATAGTGTAAGCGGCCATAAACCAGAACAAAACTATTGTTATTGCAAGCCAAGGATATTTCATAAATATAAAATCTTAAATTTAAAACTTATCTTACTTCCTTCAATTCATTATACAACTCCGGATATTTTTCGGCCAGAGCCGAGACAAAGTTCATAAATTTTTCTTTGGCGGTGTACATTTTTTCTTCTTCAGCCAAACTTAATGCTCCGGTTTTTTCCGGAGAAATATCAATAAAGCGCAGAGCCGAAAAATCGCTCAGTTCGGCGGCTTCGGCCTCGTGACCGGCAATTTCTTCTTTGATTTCATCAACAGGGCGTTCAAAATAAGTTTTGAGCGCTTTAACCAAACTGAACTCGGGAGTCAATTTTAAACAAATTATTTCAACAATAACAAGTCCCCGCAAAAAAGCGATCGCGTCCGGCGGAAACTTCAATTTGTATTTTCCAATCGCTTTGACGATTTTTAAAAAAACATTGGACGAACTGCGCTCAAAAAGATGATAGTTTTTATTTCCGGCCAGAAAATGCCAATCCTTGAGCGCCGGCGCCAAATCCTCAACTAATTTTTTGGTTATAAATTTCAGAGTTTGCTCGTATGTCGCTTTGATTTTGAGGTCGGTTTCAAGAATTTCGCCGATATCCTTTTTGAGGCTCTCGCCTAAAAAAGAAACAATGCCGCCCGAAGCTTCCAAAAAATCAAGATCAAGCGCGGCTTTGATAAATTTTAAAATTCCGTCATTGTCGTAAACCGGCCGGCCGATCAGGCCAAAATCAATAAAGCCGATTTTGCTTCCCGGGAAAATAATCAAATTATCGGGATGCGGATCGGCATGAAAAAATTTGTCAATAAAATACTGGCGCATCAAATCGCAAATGAAACGGCCCGACGCTTCCAAAAGATTGATATTTCGTTCGTCCAAAATTTTTTTTGCCTCCTCCGGCCGGCTGTCAAGGTAAGCTATAATCCGCTTGATCTGGCTTCCTGAAAGAAATTCCTGAACCATAAATTTTGGGAATATAAACTCTTTATAAATTTTGGGGATAATAGTTTCTTCCAGTTTGTGCTTGCGGACATGCTCGTAAAAAATCTGATTGTTATTGGCTTCAATCCTGTAATCAAGATCGTTTTTGAGCCAAACTTCAAGCTGCTTTACCGCTTCTTTCATTGAAACCGATTTCAAAATGCCGATTTTGTCAATAAAAAATGAAATAAACCGCAGCAGGGCGATGTCGGCGGCAATATATTTTTCAATGGCCGGCTTCTGAATTTTTATAATTACTTCTTCCTTGCCGAGCCGAGCTTTGTAAACTTGATCAAAAGAAGCGGCGGCCAAAGGTTTTTTTTCAAGATCGTCAAAAACTTCATTGATTTCTTTTCCGGTTTCTTGGCGGAAAATTTGAAACATTTCTTCATTCGGCGCCGGCCGGGCGTTGTCGGCAAGATTTAAAAGAGCTTCGGCGTAAGCAAGCGGCAAAATATCAAAACGCATCGCCAAAATCTGCCCGAATTTTACAAAAACTCCTCCCAGCTCTTCAAGCATCAGGCGCAGGCGCAAAGGGTTGCTTAATCTGAAAACATTGCCGGCGCCGTCAACATAAGCCCGTTTAAAAGCGTACTTTAAAAAAAAAGCCGGCAAAAATATAAATCTGCCTAAAAAAAGAATCACAATCATTAAAGTCGGCCGGCTCAGGCCGCGCTTTTAAAACCAATCATTGCCAGCACTATGCTCATTATCACGCCGGCGAGGTATAGATTGGTCGGGTCAAGCCGGACATCTTTCCATAAAATAACCGCGATGGCGACCCAAATGCCGAAAATTGTAACCAAAGTCCACGGGTAACGCATGCCTATTATTATAAGTCATTGATTTTTTATTGCAAAATGCTAATTTGATATTGGATTTTGAATGTTTTTTTATAGGAGGAAAGAATTATGTCAAGATTCTGTCTTTACCAAGATAACGAAGGCCTTTACACTGAAAAAGAATTACTGGCAATCGCCGAAAAACATTTGGCTCATAATTACGCCCCTCCTGATAAAATTTTTATCAGCGGCGGCGGAATTTTCGTATATGATTGCGATGGCCGGTCTTACCATGATCTAAACGCCTGTTATTCGGCATTGCCGTTGGGACACAAAGAATCCGGGAATCTGGATACTTTCCCAAGGGCTTTTCATGAACCCGACCGGATCCTTTTCGCAAAAGAGCTGGCTGATTTTTGCGGAATGGATATGGTTTTACCGATGAACACCGGAGCCGAAGCGGTGGAAACCGCTATTAAACTTGCCCGCAAATGGGGTTATGTTGGCAAAAAAATTTTAAAGGATTGTGCCGAGATTATTGTCTGCAAAAACAATTTTCACGGCCGAACCACGACCATTGTGGGTTTCTCCAGCAATCCTCAATACAAGAATTTTTACAGTCCATACGCGCCCAACGCATTTATAGAAGTGGATTTCGGAGATTCTGAAAAACTGGGAAAAAAAATTACGCCTTATACCGTTGCTGTCCTAATTGAACCGGTTCAGGGCGAAGGCGGAATAATTTTTCCGCCGGACGGATATCTCTACGAAGTCAAAGAAATCTGCCGCGAACATAATGTTCTTTTCATGCTTGATGAAGTTCAAACCGGATTTGGCCGGACCGGCACGCGGTTTGCGTTTGACCACGAAGGCGCCAAGCCCGATATTCTGATTCTAGCCAAAGCTCTGGGAGGAGGAGAAGACGACATTTCGGCTGTGGTTTCATCCGAAGAAATAATGTCGCTTTTCCAGCCGGGCGACCACGGCAGCACTTTTGGAGGAAATCCCAAAGCCTGCCGCAGCGCCCGCAGATTTCTCAAGCTTTTTAAAGAACTGAACCTCGCTGAAAATTCCAAAATTCAGGGAGCTTATTTTTTGGAAAAACTGAAAGAATTTGCCGATAGTAAAACATCTATCAAAGAAGTAAGAGGACGAGGTTTATTTATCGGCATAGAATTTAATGAAAAGTTTGATGCCAAACGAGCCAGCCAAGCCCTTCTGAAAGCCGGACTTTTGACAGTAATCGCCAAAAAGCACATTTTGCGGCTTTCTCCGCCGCTCAACATAACAAAAAAGGATATTGATGCGATTATGGAAAAATTCCGCGAAGCGGATATTCCATAATCAATAAATAATTTGCCCCGCTTTAATTTTAATTTAAAAGCGGGGTTTGTTTTTGTCATATTCCAGACGACTGATATAATTAAAAAATGAGAGTTAAAAATCTGACTCACGCCAAAGGAGGATCATATTTTAAAGATTTGGTTTACGGCGCCAACGACGGCATTGTCACCGCTTTTGCGGTTGTGGCCGGAGTGGCCGGAGCTTCTTTATCGCCGGCTACGATCATTATTTTGGGCGCGGCCAATCTCTTGGCTGACGGGTTTTCAATGGCAATTTCAAGTTATCTGGCATCAGAGTCGTCCCGCGATCTCTTCAGTCGCGAACGTTTGGTGGAAGCGCTGGAAGCGGCCCGCCGGCCGGCTTCGGAAAAAAAAGAAATTCGCGCGATTCTGAAAAAAAAAGGCTACCAAGGAAACGACTTGGAAAAAATGGCCGAACTGATAGCTAAAAATAAAGATTTTTTGATTGATTTTATGATGACCGAGGAACTCGGTCTTTGGTCGGCCCAAGACAGCCGTCCTTTTCGGGAAGCCGCCGCGACTTTTTTGGCTTTTGTCGTTGCCGGCTCTCTGCCGATCATACCTTATCTTTTGATTGCTTCAGATCCAAACGTCTTTTTTTGGTCAGCGCTAAGCGCGGCTGGCGCGCTGTTTGCGGTCGGAGCCTTGCGGACGATTTTTACTTCCAAAAAATGGTTTTGGTCCGGCGGCGAGATGTTTTTGATCGGAGGCGCGGCCGCTTTTATCGCTTACGGCATCGGGTATCTCGTCAAAACAATCCTAGCTTAGATTCTTTTTGGCGGTATTCCTCAAGTTTAATTTTCTTTTTTAAAGTTTTGCCTTCGCGGAAAACTTCAAGATCAAGCTCGTCTCCGATATTTTGATTGGCGATAATGTCTTCAAGAGTTTCTTCTTCGGTGATTTTTTTCCGGCTGCAGCTTAAGAGGATATCGTATTCTTTCAGTCCGGTTTTCTCGGCCGCGCTTTTGGGAATCACGGCGAAATCGCCCGGACCGCCTTCGTTGACAATCAAAGCGCCGTAATCAAGCGGCAAATGGAATCTTTCTTTGATGGCCGGATTCAAAATCATGTAACGGACTCCCAAAAAAGGCCGGCGAATGCGGCCGTATTTTTTAATTTCGGCCAGATCTTTTTTGGCCTGTTCAATCGGAATGGCAAAACCGATATTTTGGGCGCCGAAAACAACGGCGGCGTTAATGCCGATTGCCCGGCCGTCAATATCTACCAGCGGCCCGCCGGAATTGCCGGGATTGATCGCGGCGTCGGTCTGAATAAGACCGCGCAGTCTTTCCTGATGGCCGGAAATGTCGGTGATGGCGGTTATCAGGCGCGAAAGTCCGGAAACAACGCCGGTTGAAACCGAGTTTTGAAACTCGCCCAAAGCGTTGCCGATGGCAATGACGGTCTGCCCAAGTTCAATGTTTCTGGCCGAACCTATTTCAACCGCCGACAGATTTTCGGCCTCTATTTTTAAAATTGCGACGTCATTGATCGGATCGTGGGCCAGAATTTTAGTTTCGTATTTTTTGCCGTCGGCGGCAAGGATGCTGTAAACCGCGCGCGGATCGGCAATTACATGCTTATTGGTAAGAATTATTCCGGAAGGGTCAATAATAAATCCGGATCCACCGCCGACTTTTATCCGGCCGGCTTCGTCCCGCGGAGCCTGATCCAAACGGGATTTCAAAAAAGCCTGTTCTTCGCGCGGAAGATGAAAAAATTCACGCGGAAGTTCGGAAGCGATTTCTTCCAAATCCTTAGTGACAACAACGCTTACCACCGCCGGCAGCGTTTTTTTGATCGCCGTTATTATTTGTTTTTGATAATCAATCATGATTTTTTATTATACTATTTTTACGTTTGTTGCAAAATTCATTTTCGTTGACTTGCGGAAAGACTAGGTTAAATATACCTTTAAATAAAGGAAAACACAAACAAAAACAAACGATTGTCAAAAAATCAAATTTCGCTATTATTAATATGAATTTAAAATTAGCCCCCATAGTTCAACGGACAGAATAGTTCCGTCCTAAGGAATAGATCTCCGTTCGATTCGGAGTGGGGGCAACGGGCCTATAGTTTAGTGGCAAAACATATCCATGGCATGGATAAGATCCGAGTTCGATTCTCGGTAGGTCCAAAATGAAACCCAAATTATTGTTAGCCGTTATTTTATCGGCAGGCGCGATGTTCGTTTTGGCAGCGATATTTAAAACTGGAAAAGAAAATGAAGCCGGAATCATCCGGCTTGAAATAAACAACGTCGGTCTTGAAGCCGAATTGGCCGATACTGCCGAAAAAAGAACCGCCGGCCTTTCCGGACGGGAAAAACTTCCTGAAAACCAAGGCATGCTGTTTATTTTTGACGCTCCGGCCTACTACCATTTTTGGATGAAAAATATGAAATTTCCGATTGACATCATCTGGATTAACAAAGATAAAAAAATCGCGGATATTGTCCGAAACGCGGCTCCCGAATCTTATCCCGAAATTTTCAAACCAAGCCAGGCCGCCCAATATGTCCTTGAAGTTAACGCCGGTTTTACCGAGCAACATCAGATAAAAATCGGCGAAACTGTTGACTTTCAGCATAATTTGGTATTAAAATAAATTTTAATATCTTGTCATAAAATTCATTTTTGTTGACTCGCGGAAAGACTTTGAAAATTAAGGGTTTTTATAAAGAAAAATAGCGGTCGGAAAACCCCGCCCTTTTGGTCCTCGTCAAAAGGGCGGGGGCAAACGGGGTACCGCGTCATTTTTCTGAAGTAAAAATCCTATAATTTTCAAGTCTTGGAGCGCTGTCATAAGAAAATGAATTTGACGACAAGATTTTATATAAACACAACAAATAAATGCTGATAGAAATAAAAAATCTGCCGGAATCGGAAATAGAAATAACAGGCGAAGTTTCGGCTGAAGATTTTGAACGGGCTTATCAAAGAACACTCAAAGACTTGAACGCGAAAACGAACATTCCCGGATTCAGGCCGGGTTATATCCCCGAAAATATTCTGGTTGAAAAAATGGGCGACGACGCTTTGCTGGAATTGGCGGCCGAAACGGCTTTGACCGAGGCTTATCCTAAAATTATCCAAGACCATAAAATTGAAGCGATCGGCCGGCCGAAAATAACCATCACTAAAATCGCCAAAAAAAATCCTTTGGGCTTTAAAGCCGTGACGGCCGTCTTGCCGAAAATAAATCTGCCGGACTACAAAAAAATCGCCTCTGAAATTATGGCCAAAAAAGAAAATATCGCGGTGGAAGAAAAAGAAATTGACGATGCTTTGGAATATCTGAGACAAAGCGCCAAGCGCAAAGCTGAAAGCGGGAAAAAGCAGCCGACAGGAGACGGAACGGAAAAAAACGCGTTGCCGGAATTTAATGACGATTTCGCCAAAAGCTTCGGCCAACCGGACCTGGCCGGTTTAAAAAATGTTCTGCAAAACAATATCCTTGAGGACAAAAAAATCAAAGCGCGCGAACGGAAAAGAATGGAAGCGCTGGAAAAAATCGCCGCGATAGCCGGAATTAACGTTCCGGAATTGCTGATTGAGGCCGAAAAAAACAAAATGCTTCAGGAACTGAAAAGTTCAATTGAAAATATGGGGCTGAAATGGCCGGATTATTTGGCGCACATCAAAAAAACAGAAGAGGAATTGCAGAAAGACTGGAAAAATGAGGCTGAAAAAAGAACCCGCTACGCCATGATTTTGCGCGAAATAGCCGCTGCCGAAAAAATTGAGCCGTCGGCCGCAGAACTGGAGAGTTTTGCTGAAAAAATTCTTTCGCAATATCCCGAAACCGAACGCCGAAAAATTGACAAAGAGCGCCTGAAAGATTATGCTTATGGCATAACGCGCAATGAAAAAGTTTTTCAATTATTGGAATCTAATCAAAAAGCTAAAATCTAATGGACGAAGAATTTTTCAACTATTTAATTCCGACCGTCATTGAAAAATCGCAATTCGGCGAGCGGGCTTATGACATTTATTCGCGGCTTTTGAAAGAGCGGATTGTTTTTGTGGCCGGCCCGGTTTCCGATCCGGTGGCCAACACTGTCATTGCCCAGCTTTTGTTTTTGGAATCGCAGGATCCCAAAAAAGACATTTCGCTTTATATCAATTCGCCGGGCGGATCGGTTTCGGCAACTCTGGCTATTTACGACACCATGCAGCACGTAAAGCCCGACACTTCAACCATTTGCGTCGGCTTTGCGGCTTCGGGCGCGGCCATACTGCTCGCGGCCGGCACCAAAGGCAAGCGTTTTGCCCTTCCCAATTCCGAAATTATGATCCATCAGGTGCTTGGTTCGGCCGAGGGTCAGGCGACTGAAATTGAAATTTCAGCCCGCCATATTCTCCGGGTCAAAGAAAAATTGAATAAAATTCTGGCCGATCACACCGGCCAGCCTCTTGAAAAAATTGAAAAAGACACAGACCGCGACTTTTTTATGGACGCCGAAGAAGCCAAAAAATACGGAATAGTGGACAAAATCATAAAAAAGCAAAAAATCTCCCAATAAAAAATAATGCCGCCCGCGATCTGATGATTGCAGGCGGCGATAATAACAAACGGGTTTAAATTTTTGGCTGAATAATTATTCTTTTCTTCAACCAATATAAAGTTCGTTTTTCAGAATGATTCCTAAAAAACTCCTTTATAACTTGAGCGCAGGAATTGCATACCACAACCTTCGCGCTGACTTTTTTGATTAAAAAATTTACTTCCGGATTGCCTGTTTTTCCATTATTGTACTGGCTAATTTCTCTTCCGCAATCAGCCATACAACATACCCGAGAAGGATAAACTTTTAAGGTAATATCCCACCCATACTCATCATCAGCAGTAAGTTCGCGTATTTGCCCATTTACTTTGTACATTTTTTCCTCCTTTCAAAATCAATTTATCCGCTTAAAATATACAAAAAACAATCATTTTTGTCAACCCCGTTGAGATAATTTAACTTTTAGCTTTTAAAATATCGGGAATGAGTTTGGGCAGCAAAGAAACGCCGGTCATTTCTTTCGGTATCGGCAGACCTAAGAGGTCAAGCGCAGTCGGCGCGACATCGGTCAGCATTCCTATAGTTTTCTGATAGTTTTCAGCAATTTCTTTTTCGGATTTTTCAGTCTGAAATTTGAATTTGTCAGCCGCGATAAAAAAAAGAACCGGATTGGTCGTGTGTTTGGAACGGATCTCGCCGGTCTGGCGATAAAGTTTTTCTTCGGCGTTGCCGTGGTCGGCGGTAATAATCGCGGCGCCGCCTTTTTCTAAAACTTTGGGAATGATTTGGCCGACTGAAAAATCAAGAACTTCAAGAGCTTTGACGGTTGCTTCAAAACTGCCGGTGTGGCCGACCATATCGGCATTGGCAAAATTGACTAAAATAAAGTCGTAATTATCCATCATGGTTAAAACTTTCTCCGTAATTTGGGCCGCTGACATTTCGGGATGTTCGTCAAAATGAGCCGTTGGCAAAGACGGAACAAGGAATCTGTCTTCGCCGGGAAACGGGTTTTCTTTGCCGCCGTTGAAAAAATAAGTGACGTGGGCGTACTTTTCAGTCTCGGCAATGTGGAGCTGACGCAATCCGGCGTTGGAAATAATTTTGGCCAGAGGCATTGCAATGTCAATTGCCGGGTAAGCCACTTCTGCCGGAAAATCAGGAGAATAAGCGGTCATGGTCGCAAAAAATAAATTTGATATTTTCTTTCTCTGAAAATGGCCGAATTTTTCAAGCATAAA
>ERZ1292623.4067-Hain-H51-01um-R1-4067-length-12107-cov-8_pt1 | contig 12107 bp, 14 predicted proteins | sample MGYA00564398_ERZ1292623 | MGnify/ENA primary metagenome ERZ1292623 (study PRJEB36523, sample SAMEA6512633) | groundwater metagenome | collected 2019-01-07 | study: AquaDiva: Metagenomics assemblies of 32 groundwater samples | reverse complement strand
TTAACCAATTTAAACTTACTTTCATATAAAATCCGTAGGTGTCAATTCAACACACCCCTGGGGTGTGTTAGCTTCACACCGTCAGTATTTCTGGAGAAATTTCAAATCTCCCTCCAAAAAGTACCTTATGTCTTCTATTTGATGTTTAATCATAAGCATCCTGTCAGGTCCAAACCCCCAGGCCAGTCCTGTATGTTTTTTTGGATCCAAACCTGTTGTTTTAAAAACATTTGGATGGATTATTCCAGCTCCTGCTATTTCAAACCAGCCGGTTCCTGAACAAATCTTGCAACCCTTCCCATGGCAAAATACACAAAGGCAATCAATTCCAACCCCCGGCTCAACAAAAGGATAATATTTAGGCCTAAATCTGGATTTAGCTTCTTTGCCTAAAAGTCCCTGCAGGAGATAATCAGATAGGTATTTTAAATTTGCCATGGTAATTTGCTCTCCTTGCTTTCCCACTACAGCTATTTCAAACTGGTTAAAAGTATGAGAGTGTCTTGCATCCAAAGCTTCATATCTGAAGCACCTATCAAAGCTCATGGCTCTAATAGGCAGCTTGTGTTTTTCCATAAGACGGGGCCAGAAATTTGAAGTGTGGGTTCTTAAAAGTAAGGATCCAGGTTCCACCTTCAAGTTTCTCGCTTCGCGAAGCGAGCCAGTATGTATATAGAAGCTATCCTGTAAATCCCTGGAAGGATGATCTTTAGGGATATTTAAATCCTCAAAATTATATTTCTCAAGCTCAATGTGAGGTGCATCAAACTCCGAGAAACCTAATTTTCTAAATAAATCAATAATTTCTTTTTTAAATTGTGTGGCAAGATGCAGATGTCCTTGTCTTTTTTTAGCTTTCCACTCGCTTCGCTCCGCGGGCGGAGCGAGTGTCAACGTAAATTTTTCCTGCTCCAGTTTTTTGTAACCTTCTTCTCTGACTTGCTGTCTGCGTTTTTCTATGGAATTTTCCAGCTCCAGTTTAACCTTATTAAATAGCGGGCCAATTTTTTTTAGTTCAGCAGCTGATAAACTGGAAAATCTCCTGGGCAGAAGAGTAACTTCCCCCTTTTTTCCAAAAAGAGCCAAAAAAATCTCATCAAGCTCTTTTAAAGATTTAGCCTGCTTGATTTTATACAAATATTCTTTTTGTATTTTGGAAATTTTCTCTTCCATGCTAGCTTGATTCTAACATAATTTAAGATTTTCAAGATAGTTTGGTATAATTTCTTTCATGCAGGATCCCGAACGACCGATCCCTTGGCAGGAAGTTAGTAGAGAGGTTTTAGTAAGGTGGGTTGAACTTGAGAAAATGCTTGAAGATTATTCCAAGTCTAAAGATAACGAATGTCGGGAAAGCAGAGGTATGCTACCAGAGCTGTTACATTTACTGGCGGAGCAATTTGATGAGGAACAAACTAACTTACTTCATAAAGAAATAGCTGAATATTTAAGAACTCTTTATAGAGTAAATCAAGTAATCTTTGTTTTAGACAGACTTTGCTACGCTACCAGATGGGAAAGAGATAATAAGAAGGAGAGTAATATCCCACTTAATGAGGTTTTCCCCATGCGATTGGTATATAATCCCGCTGTAGGTGGCCCAGAAGAAATAGAGCTTGTTGCAGGAATACATAATTTTTCTCCCGGAATGAAATCCCAAACAGAAGAAGCTGTAGTACAAGGGCGTCGGGATGGAATAATAGATCTGTTTGAACTTTTGCAAGCAGACATTCCACTTATGTGGCACAGGAGAGATTTGCTACCAGCAAGATTACAGCCTGAAAGATCAGAAGATGGATATTTGACCTTTCTGCCTACAAGAGTGAAGGAAGTCTATTTAGGGCTTTTATACAAAGGTGATTCCAATCTCCCTGTTGCTTTTCTTCAGATAAGACCCCTACCGCAAGCTCCATAACTGTTTCTACTTTACTTCAGCCACTATTTTTTGAAAATCTTCCGGATGATTTACTGCTAGATCTGCTAAGATCTTACGGTCCAGTTTTATATTTTTGGCTTGGAGCTCATGGATAAACCTGGAATAACTTAATCCTTCTGTTCTTACAGCTGCATTAAGTTGGATAATCCAAAGCTTTCTCATATCTCTTTTCCGGAGTTTCCTTCCTGCAAAAGCATACTGCCCGGCATGAAGTAAAGAAGATTTAGCCTCTCTGATATTTTTACTTCTTCCGCCTCTGTGGCCTTTGGTAAGTTTTAATATTTTTTTGTGTCTTCTATGTGAGGTTACCCCTCTTTTTACTCTTGCCATATCTTTTTAAGTTTTCCAAGGTACAAATTTTCCAAGTATTTCCAAACAAACTATAAAAACCAATATTTAAATTTTAGAATTTGGTCATTGTTTGGACACTTGTTTCTTGGACACTTGGTACTTATATTTTCCCCAGCTTCCTTGACGTTGTATTCTACCATAATTTTTAGCAGAGTAATCAGCAGAACCTGATCTCTTTGTTTGTCTAAAAGTTTTTGTTTCTCTACCCATGCTAGAGGCCTATCAGCCTTCTTAACTTCTTTGATTGTCCTTTAAAAAACTCATAAGTTTTTTTGTGCCTTTTTAATGCTCCTTTAGACTTATTCCTCTTTAAATGACCAACACCCAACTGGTGTCTTCTTAAAAGTTTACCCTTTGATGTTATCTTGATTCTCTTGAGTATTGATTTCCTTGTTTTCATCTTGCCCATCTTTTTTACCTCCTTTAACTTTCCCAACTATCATTGAGAGTCTTCTGCCTTCAAATTTAGATTCCCTCTCAACTGCTACATTTTCTCCTAAAAAGCTTAAGGCTTCTTGTAAAACTTTGTATCCCAGTTCCCGGTGACCCATTTCCCTGCCCTTAAACTTTACAGTCAGCTTGACCTTATATCCCCTATCCAAAAACTCCAAAGTTCTATCTGTCCTTACCCTTAAATCATGCTCCTCTATTCTGGGTGAAAGCCAAAGCTCTTTAAGTCCCCCCGCACCACCCCTTTTTGAACCTTTTTCTTTTTTACTTTCCTCGTACCTGAATTTTTTAAAATCAACAATTCTTGCAACAGGAGGGTCTGCATTTGGCGCAATTTCTATTAAATCCAAACCAAGCTCTTTTGCCTTATCCTGTGCTTCCTGCTTTGTTAAGATTCCCAGTTGTTTTCCTTCCGAATCTATAACTCTAAGTTTTGAAGCCTGAATGTTTTGATTTAACCTGTAAAACTTGCCCAAACTATGAAAAAACTCCTCCTCGAGTTTGAAGTAATTTTAACATAAGTATCATTTCTTGTCAGTTATCTCTTTATTAATAAGTTTAAGGAATTGGTCCGCCTTCATTGTACCCAGATCTTTTCCGGATCTTGTCCTGACAGAAACATTATTTCCCTTCTCCTCCTTATCACCAACAATTAACATATAGGGGATTTTTTGAGATGTAGCATCCCTAATCTTTGCCTGCATAGTTTCTGCCCTTTCATCAACCTCCATTCTGATACTTCCATGTATTAGAGAATCCCTAATCTGATTTGCATAATTTATATGCTTTTCTGAGATAGGAATCATCATAACCTGAACTGGAGAAAGCCAGGTTGGAAAAGCACCTTGAAAATGCTCCGTGAGGATTGCAATAAATCTTTCAAAAGAACCAAAAATAGCTCTGTGAAGCATAACTGGTCTTTTCTTTTCACCCTTCTCATCAATATATTCAAGTTTAAATGCCTCTGGTTGATGAAAATCCAGCTGAACAGTGGCAAGCTGCCAATCTCTCCCTTGTGAGTCTTTAATATGCACATCAATCTTAGGACCATAGAATGCGCCGTCACCCATTTTATCACCGGCTTTAATACCTTTTTTCTTAATTGCTTCTGCTAAGGCTTTTTCTGCTTTATCCCAGCCCTCGTCTGACCCAGCTCTTATTTCTGGTCTTGTAGCAAGTCTGAATTCATACTCAAATTCAAACTTCTTATAAAAATCCATCATCATATCTAAAATAGCTGATACCTCATCAAAAATCTGATCTTCTGTTGCATAGATATGAGTATCATCCATAGTCAACTGTCTTACTCTTAGAAGCCCATTAACCTCACCTGATTTTTCTCTTCTGTGAAGTCTTCCAATTTCGGATAGCCTAAGAGGGAGTTCTCTGTAAGATCTGGGCCTGAATCTGTAAAGGATTGTTGATTCAGGACAATTCATTGGCTTCAAACTATATCCGACTGGTTTAGAATCATCTTCCTCATCTGAGAGTTGAAGGTTGTACATGTTGTGTTCGCCAAACTTTTCCCAGTGTCCTGACTGCTTAAAAAGTTCTGACTTTACCATTATTGGAGTTGAAGTTTCTAAATAACCAGCAGCTTCAGTGAGTTCTCTAATATATTTTTCCAGTTCTTTAAAAAGAACCATTCCTTTAGGAAGCCAAAATGGAGCTCCTGGAGCTATCTCGTCGGTGAAAAATAACTCCAATTCTTGCCCTATTTGTTTGTGATCTTTTAAAGATTTGCTCATTTGTATTGTGGCACTTGAGAGAATTTAATAAAATCAAACACTCCAAATAAACTTAGAAAATAACCAATTATTGCAACAACTACAGTTGCCCCAACTACTGTTCCAAATCCCCAGGCAAGTCCTCCTAAAAAATTAAGATACATTACTTTTTTCTTACTGATATGAGCATTTGCACTAAGGTGTCTTTCAATTTCAGGAGTCATAACTTTATAATAACACAGATGTGGAGCCATGAGGACTTGAACCTCAGACCTACCCCACGTCAAGGGGTCGCTCTACCAACTGAGCTATGGCTCCTAGCTAAGTACCCAAACAAAAAGATTGTAAATTAAATATGGAAGATATTCAAGGTTTTAACCGGCACCACGAGTTGAGTTTAGTATACCCTGTCCGTCTACAGCATTCTGATTATATAGTGCTTCACTTTCTCCTGTGCCAGACACAGCTGCCTTGCTGCTTGTTCTTTTGCTAGATACCTGAAAGAATGTAGTAGCTTTTTCTTGAGATTTATTAAATAAGTCTTGAAAGAAATTCTTAATCGCATCTAACATATTACGTCTGCTTCTAAGATTAATGCCCCGATAGTCCTCATTGTTATATTTACTTACTCGAGCAAGTTCTGCATCATCCATTCCTGCGACCTCTCGTACCGATTGGTGTAACATTTCATTTGCTTTTGATGCCTGAGCAATTGCAGTCTCTGTACTTGCTAATCTTTCTCGTCCTTTTCTGGCCTCCTCATTTATTATCCTTCTTGCTTCATCAACCGCTGCTTCCGGCTTCATCTGTAAGCCATGAGGTTGATTAAAATTCTCAATACTTCCTTGGGAAGGAGTATTCACCAAAGGTGTTTCAGCTCCTCTGGCTATATTAAATAAATCAGCAATAGCTGATTTAGCTTCTGTAGCTACACCCCCTAAACCAGAAATCACTGGGTCAAAAGCACGCTCGAAAATTTCAGGAATTGGAGAGTTGTTTGGTTCTCTTTCAAAATCTTGCTCTCTTCCATCATGTATTAATCCGGGGGTATTTGGTCCTACTTTTATTTCCGGAGCCTTCTGGTTAGTTTGGTTTAGGGTAGCTAGAGCCATATTAGTAGTATATTATACCATATCTCGTACTTGTGTCCAAGAGAGGAGTTGAATCCTTCGACTCTGGTTCGACTATGCTCACCATCGCTCAGGACAAGCCACATAGTAGTGCTGGGAAGAGGATTTGAACCTCCACGCTCTTACGAGCAATAGGTCCTAAACCTATCGTGTCTACCATTCCACCATCCCAGCACGCGAGCCCCGAGCTTGTCGAGGGGTCTACCATTTCACCACTTGGCCATCAGAAGTATTTTAACAGACTTTGGATATTCAGACTACTCCTTCAAGCATGGCCTCAACTATCTGCCTGCTACGATCAAACATTACCAGATTGGGGAGATTTTTTGGACCTATTGTCTCAATCAATCTTCGTTTAAGGGTTCTGGCATCTGATTGCCAAACTTTGGTATGTGCTCTGTAAATAATCCCATTAACCCTAGTAGTATCGAGATTAAACAGATGCTCAATGTCTCCACCCCATCTTCCTATGGATGGAATTAAGGTTCCAAAATAAACCTGCCAATCCATACATTCATTACTGAACAATTCTTCTAAACTATGTGTTAAGTTATAATTTTTAAGATAGTTTGCTGGAGTATTTTCTTTTACATGAACATGATTAGGGGGAAATCTACTTACCACACTAACTAAATTTACTTCTTTGCCCTCCAAGGCAACCAATCTATCAATTGCTTCAGCTGCACTCCATCTAGCAATCTCAATTGTCTGCATATTTAAGCAAATCTCCTGACGGCAGCTTGGTGGGCTTGGGATTCCAAAATATCATCAAGAGGATCTAAATTAATCTCTTTCCCGTATTTTACTTCCAAAGCCTTTTTAATTAGCCAGTCAGCCAACTGTGGATTTTTTGGTAAAAGTGAGCCGTGCATGTAACAGCCTATGGCATTTTTGTATATACAACCTTCTGTTTTGTCCTTACCATTGTTACCAAAACCTTTTAGAACCATACCAAGGGGAATTGCTCCTTTTTTGAGATAAGTTTTTCCCGAATGGTTTTCAAATCCAACAAGTTTGCCAAACTGGGTCTCAATTACAATATTACCGATCATGCGATCAAAACTTGCTACTGTATATGCCGGAAATAATCCTACCCCAGGTAATTTAGGTCCTTTGTGGGGTTTGTAATAATCTCCAAGAAGCTGGTATCCTCCACATATAGCCAGTAATGGTACTCCACGTTCAACTTCTTTCTTTATAACTTTCCCCTTACCCTTAGCTAAATCCCTGGCCACAAGTTCCTGCTGTTGATCCTGCCCTCCACCAAAAAAGAACAAATCAATCCGTGTTCCCACTTGACGAGTGGGAATTCGATTGCCTAATGAAATATTTTGTACTCTGACTTCAATGCCTCTCCACTCGGCACGTTTTTTTAAAGCAATTATATTGCCTGTATCTCCATATATATTCATTAAGTCCCCATATAGATAGCCAATAGTTAATAGTTTGTGGTTCATAGTTAATAGTTATCTTCCCAATAATGATTTTTTACCCCCTGCTTAGTCAAAATCTTTTGTAAGTCTAACATAGCAGTATATGTAGGGAGAATAAAAAGTCTCCCTTTTAGGCCATTTCTAGCCTGTTTCAGGGCATTTCTAAGGTTTGGTTCAACATGAAGAGATTTTGGCTCAAAACCGACATATTTAAGCCTAAGGGCCAAATCAGCAGCTCTGGTTCCACTACAAACAATTTTTAATTTTAAATTTTCAATTTTCAATTTCTCAAACTCCCCGTCCCAAATCCAGGAAACATCTGTTCCGTCTGCAAGATTGTCATTTAAAGCCAAAAGTAACCGATCATTTGGTTTTAGTTGCGGAGCTATTGTCTGGAAAACTTGAGTTGCTCCTGCAGGATTTTTTATAAGGAAGATATAGGCATCCCACTTGGAATGTGGGAAGGCTAATTTTTCAACTCTACCAAAAGCTGGGGAAAAGGATTTCAGTGTATCGGTAAGTCGGTGTATCGGTATGTCGGTGAATAGAAAAGATGTCGTTGCTATGGCTGCCAAAGCATCATAGATGTGGTAGATGCCGGGTAAGGGCAGGTGAATATTTATTGGTTTATGGTTAATGGTTAATTGGAATGAAGAACCTTTAAGACCATTTAACTTGACATTTGAAGCCTCAAAATCCAGATTCTCCTTTCCTCTTTTATGAGAAATAGCCTCACCTACAATTTTGTAATCCCTGAACCCAAAATTATATACCTTTCCTTTAAAGTATGAACCTAGTTTGGAAGTATTGGCATCATCCCCATTAACCAAAACTATTGTTTTTGGATCAAGATTTTTAAGTGTCTGGCTCCACTTTTTAACCACACTGTCTACCTCACCATATCTATCAAGTTGATCCCTAAAAACATTTAAAAAAACTATTATATCTGGTTTTAGCTTGTGGGCCACAGTATTAAAAGCAGCCTCATCCAGCTCCCAGATACCGAGGTTCGAATCTATTCCACCCCCGAGGTTGACTTGATGGATCAGAGCAGAAGCTACGCCACGCTCAAGATTAGAACCCGTATGGTTTCTGATCACTTTTAAGCCAGCTTCTTTTGCAAAATGGGAAAGCATTCTGGCTGTTGTGGTTTTTCCATTAGTACCTGTAATAACAACATTTCTAGGGATCATTGCGGAGAGCTTTTCCACAATACCTGGATCAATTTTTAAAGCATATAAACCAGGAGCTGCAGTTCCTCCGCCTATTTTAAAAAGTCTGGAAAAATATGCTACTAGTTTACCGATAAGGATTGCAAGTAAAAGCTGCATGGAGGAATTATAGCAGCAGCCTTATCTCAAGGCCAATAGTAATACTTTGACCGGCTTCATACTTTTGGGCAAATTTTTCCAAATCCCGCATAAAATAAGTAACTTTAGCCCCCCAGTCAGGAGAGGCGGCATAAACCCTATTTATAGAATAAGGGTTAGTTAATCCTCGGTCAAAATAATTTTCCCTAAGTCCTTTGGCAACCGTAAAGATTCCGTCTGTCCAGGAATTAAAATAAACAGCCTTTGCCCCGTATACTCCCCAACCCCAGCCATTATAGCCACCGGGAGTAAATTTACCAAATGTAGACTCAACACCTGCTATGGCAGGAAGCATTTTCCAGTCAAGATCATACACTCCGGCAGCATCAATAAGGTCTTGAGCATGATACTGCAAAGGTGAATTATACTTTGCTAAATATGCAGCTAAAATTTTAGCCTGCGGATCAAGCTGTTTTGCCTGTATTTGTTCAGCAGGTCTGTTTTCCTCCACCACTTCGTCTGCCACAATAGGTATAGTGGAGAATAAAATGGTGAAAGCTAAAATGGTTAAGACAAAAAGTCTTTTATACATAACGTAAAAATCCTGGGCAAGCCAGGATTAAGTCCGATAGTATATCAAATTAGGGTTAAAAAGTCAATCCCTCGACTCATTCGATGGACTTAAGGGCAAGTAAGCTCGGGACTGGTCTAACGGAGTTCTTCCATAAATGAGGTAACACCCCTGGCCCATGTGCCACCTTTGGCCAAAGAAGGAGGTGTGTATTTAGTCATAATTTGCTTCGGTGAATTTAGTCCGGCATTCAGGTAATCATTGCGCAATGCCTTCCCCACCCTATCAATTGCTTCCTCCCATGAATCAAATCTCACTACTAAATTTCCATAAATACCATACCCAAATGGATTGTGGGAGTTTTTGATGACTTTGCGTCCGCCGTTTGATTCCTGCATGGAAATTGCAGGTAAAAGTCTCCAATCTAGGTTGTAAATATCAGCAGTAGAGACAAAATTTTTGGAATAGGAAGATAAAGGAGAGGAATATTTTTTGAAAAAATCCTCGATAATCTTTGGCCTGGCATCAGCCAAATTTACGCTTACTTTTTGTTGGGGTATATCTTGCGGCAGCGCTGCATACAATTTGAAACTTTGGTTTGAGTATTTCACAACTTGAGCTCTTGATAAATAAACAAGAAGAAGAAGTGCAAATACTAAAGTTGTTATGGCAGCTCCAAACCATGAAGCCACAAAAAGTGGTTTAGTGTCCATACTTCGATTTTGCTCAGTATGACCTCTTCGAGCCTGAGCCTCAGAGCCGAAGGCCTGAGCAAAGACAACGTCTTTGCCGAATGGGTCCATCTGCAAAATTTAATGACATCTACAGTAAACAAAAATGGGACTAAAAGTCAACCTTTAAGATAATTCTAGGATGGTTTTGGCTAACCTTTGTGGATCATGTCTAAATAGGTGTTCCCTAACATGATAGATAGCTAAAGGCTTTTTAATAATTTTTAAATTAGGGGCAATTTTTTTGACTGCTTCTTCGTCAGTCTCAACAGGTTGCTGTTTATCTTTTTTGTAAACTTTTGAAACTTCTTTGTCCAAACCATTTTCATTAACAATCATAAAATTGATTTTATTTTTGTCCCCCAAATAATATGTAAAAGCGGAAAGATAATCCGATGCTTTAAAATAATCCGTCTCCCCCATCTTGGTCATCAAGTTTAGAACCAAAATTACCGTAGCTTTTGAGGCCTCAAGCGCCTCTTTTACTCCACTTACCAAAAGATGCGGCAGGACTGATGTATATAAATCACCTGCTGAAAAAACTATAACTTCGGCCTCTGATATTGCATGGATAGCTTCAGGATTTGGATCTGCATTGGCATCAAAATAAATCCTGTTTATTTTCTGCTTTGGATTAAAATCCTTTTTACCGCCTCTTAGGTCTATACTGGATTCTCCATCAATTTCCTGTCCTCCCTCCAGTTTGGCTGTTAGATTTAGTTCGGTAATACTGACAGGTAAAACCCTGGCTTTTATCCTAAATAAAAGTCTTTCAGCTTCTGTTCCCCTGTCAGGCCCCTTGTAGATCTGCTCCAGTCTGGCAGCAATTAAATTCCCCATGCTGTGGCCTTTAAGGGGGCCTTTGACATCAATTATTCTGTCTTCAAAAAGTTTTTGGGCAACTCCCCTCTGTTTGGGATCCTCCATGAGAGCCAAAAGGCACTGCCTCATATCCCCGGGAGGTAAAACCCCCAGCTCTGTTCGCAGTTTTCCGGATGATCCACCTGAGTCCCAGGTTCCTACAATTGCTGTGATCAGCTCGGGTTGGTTTAATTCTACCAGGCCTCTAAGTAAAGAAAAGTGTCCTGTCCCCCCGCCAAAAGTGACAATTTTTTTCTTGTAAGGATAATTTTTGTCAGCCATTTCCAAAGATTATACCATGATGATAAAATAAGCCTTGTATTTGTCCAGGTGGCGGAATGGCAGAGATTATAAAAGAACTGGCAGAAATAATTGATTAAAGTATAATAAACTCTACCGCCGAGGTGGTGAAACGGTATACACGCAGCCCTCAGAAGGCTGTGAGCGCAAGCTCGTGGAGGTTCAAATCCTCTCCTCGGCACTGAAAGGGATTTTGAATCTTACCTGCTTAGTCTGCCGAGTCTAAAAAGGTTAGCAGAAGAATGTTGTGTAATACCAGCAGTTGTAAAAGCCACATCAAAACCCGCATTCTGTATAAAACCTTGTGGAATTTCCACTTCTCCTCTTAAAGCTCGCACAAAAGTATCCAAAGATAATGGCTGATATCCCCTTCTACTACATCACCCGTCATTTTGGATGCACTCACTTCATGATATGTTAAAACTGATGTGGTTAAACGGACTTCCCGTTCTTGCAAAAGAGATAAAAAGGGTTCGGCAGTAAAAGGCGCAACGCCTAATGCTTTTAGAAATGTTCGTCTGCTAAGAGGCAAAACTTCCATATATGAAGAGTTAAGATGTAGGAACCAACCAGTCAGTCCCCTTTAAGTAACCGATATTTTCTCTTGTTGGAGTGGTAGAATACAAAGTTTGTGCACCAACCGCTGTTTCTGTAACTTTTGTTACTGGAATTAGTGGATAGAGAAGTCTATCAACATCATCAGGATAATATATAGGTTGGCCTACAACCTGTACTAAATCACCATCTTCTAGATAAAATTGGAGATGAGTTTCAGTACGAGCTGTTGGTTTTGGTTTTAGTGTAGGCTCTTTTCTAGCGAAAATTTTATCTCCCAGTTCCGGTAAAAAATCTACCACACGGTAATACCCACCAACCCGAATTTGGGGTGGAGCATATTCTTTACCATGTGCTGATGTTTCAAAACCAAAATGGTTTCTTAGGATATCATATCGTGTTTGCCAAACTTCGGCCTCTGCATTGAAACCTCTGAATCTAAGATAATCAATAGTTCTCCTGAATTCATAGCCCTCATCTAAATAGTATGCAACACTTGCTTCGAAATCTTCATCCATGTGTTGAGCTAAAGGTCTGTCCACAATTAAAGTGTAATGCGGTTGCCTAATTCCTTGCTTATTTCTTGCAATGGAATTGTTTAAATTCTGTGCGTATTCACCAAGAAGCTGGGGATTTTCTGCTCTGTAGAAAGCACCTAAAGCTCTGGCCCAGTTATTATAATCTAATGTTTCATCCCTAACTTGTCGAGGCATACTAAAAACAATTTCCCCGCTTTCAGTTCTATATTCCGC
>ERZ1292623.4066-Hain-H51-01um-R1-4066-length-12108-cov-5_pt1 | contig 12108 bp, 13 predicted proteins | sample MGYA00564398_ERZ1292623 | MGnify/ENA primary metagenome ERZ1292623 (study PRJEB36523, sample SAMEA6512633) | groundwater metagenome | collected 2019-01-07 | study: AquaDiva: Metagenomics assemblies of 32 groundwater samples | reverse complement strand
CTTGCTCCCAGCCATCGCCCTGAGGCGCGGCCGTGCCGACATAAGTATTTTCTCCTTTGTACCAAACCGGTATGCGGTGGCCGAACCAGATTTGCCGGCTGATGCACCAGTCGCGCAGATTATCTATCCAGTGATAGTAGATTTTTTCGAAGTGGTCGGGAGTAATTTTTATGTTGCCGCTCGCGACTGCATCGCGCATGAGTTGCTTGAGTGTCGTTTTTTTGCCCTTCTGGTCAAATTCTTTATTGACCGCGATAAACCACTGCCGCTTTATCTGCGGTTCGATGATGCCGCCGCCGCGGCTGTTCTCTGCGATATTGTTGGTGTACTTCTCATCCACCTTTTCGAGCAGGCCTTTTGATTTTAGTTTTTCGACAATCAGCGGGCGGGCTTTCTTGATATGGTTCCCGGCAAACTCGCCTGCGATAGGGAGCAGTATCCCGCGTTCGTCTATTACTTGTTCGATATCAAGCCCGTGGCGCTGTGCAATCTCAAAGTCTATCGCGCTGTGCGACGGCGTAATAGTCATCACGCCCGAGCCGACCTCCATATTGGCGGCCTCGTCTTTAATAACCGTGGCGGTGATGGGGCCGTTAATCCACTCAAGGTCTATTTGCTGGCCGTGCTTGTACTGCGCATACCGCTTGTCGTCGGGGTGCATCACGACGTACTTATCGCCGAACTTCGTTTCAGGCCGGACGGTGCCGATGACAAACGGCCCGTATTTAAAATAGTAGAAAGGGGTAACTTCCTCTCTGCGCTCGATTTCGTCGTCCGACACGGTGGTCTGCATCTTCGGGTCCCAGTTGACGATGCGGTCTCCGCGGTAGATGAGCTCGGCGTTGTACATGCGCACGAACGCTTCCATAACCGCCTTGTAGCGCGGGGCGTCCATGGTGTAGGAGTAGCGCGACCAGTCGAGGGAGGCACCCATGCGGCGCAGTTGGTTGATTATGGTAATCTTGCTCTCCTCGGTAAACGTATCGATGCGTTTCAGCAATTCTTCGCGGCCGATGTCATGGCGAGTTTTCTTTTCAGCCTTATACAAAATCTCTTCAACCTTTGATTGTGTTGCGATTGCCGCCGAGTCGGTGCCGGGTATCCACAAAGCTTTCTTTCCGCGCATGCGCTCAAAGCGCACAATAATATCCTCCACCGCGAGCATAGCCGCGTGGCCGAGGTGCAGCGTGCCGGTGACGTTGGGCGGGGGGAGGACTATCGAAAAAGGCTCAGTGCGCTCACTGCCGTCTGCAAGCCTAGGCAAGTTGTCGGGGTTAAAGTAGCCCGACTCCTCCCATTTTTTATATATGGCGGCCTCAACCGCATGCGCATCGTAAGGCTTTAAAAACTTCTCAGGCACTCCTGTGTTCATTTGGCTATTCTAGCTTGCTATAGAAAGATTTCCAACGGCTCGCAGCTCGGGGCCGGCGGTGTCGTTTATGCCCGAGAGGGCGCGTGCGAGCGCCGCTTGGGCAATCATTATTGCGTTATCGCCGGTTATGGAGAGCTCGGGCAGGCGCAGGCCCACATCGGGGAACTCCTCCAGCACCAAAGCTTCCAGTTTTTCGCGCAAGTACCGATTTGCCGCCACACCGCCGCCGATGACAAATGTTTGCGCGCCCGTGTCCCATAGCGCCTTGCGTGTTTTTGAAATCAATACATCGGCAACCGCCTCTTCAAACTCTGCGGCAAACGCCGCCCTTTCCTCCTCAGTAAGTTTTTTGTCCCGTAGCGCATACAACGCTGCAGTTTTCAGTCCAGAAAATGACATGTCGCACGTGTTTGAATTAATCATTGGTCGCGGCAGTTTCCACGAGGTCGAACCTCGTGGATTTTGGCGGTGGAATGTAGCAAGTTTCGAAATCTCCGGGCCGCCCGGATAGGGGAGGCCGAGCATGCGCGCCACTTTATCAAACGCTTCGCCCACGGCATCGTCCAGTGTTTTGCCGACAATCTCGTACGTAAACCAGCTCTTAGTCAATACAAGTTCCGTATGCCCGCCGGATACTAGCAATGCCAGCACCGGCAACTGTATATTTTCGAGCCGAACATTTTGAACAAGAGACGAGATGATGTGTCCCTCCATGTGGTTGGTGGGGAGGAGGGGGAGGTTTTTTTCTTCCGCGAGTTTTTTTGCAAACTCAATACCGGTCCACAGCGCGGGCTCTAAGCCCGGCCCGTGCGTCACCGCAATGGCGTCGTACGAGTCGTCTTTAAACTGCTTAAAAAGCGCAGGCAAGTTTTTTAAATGCTCGCGCTTAGCGAGGTTTGGGTAAACCCCGCCGTACGGCGAGTGGAGCAGTGCTTGGCTAAGCAGCGCCGCTTTTTTTGTTTCAAATATAAAACCCTCAGGAGTTTTTGTACCCTCAACTAAAGCAATCCCTGTTTCATCGCAGGAGGTTTCTATTGCTAAAACTTTCATCGAGTGCGCGGTGCAGGAGTCGAACCTGCGACATCCACAACGTCAATGTGGCGCTCTACCAACTGAGCTAACCGCGCGCACAAATAGAATAGCAAAAAAGCCTAAAAAGTGCTATTTTGAACACACTGGAGAGGTGGCCGAGTGGACGAAAGCACCGCACTCGAAATGCGGCGTGGGGGAAACCTCACCGTGGGTTCGAATCCCACCCTCTCCGCGGCCCCGTCGTCTAACGGTTAGGACATTTGCTTTTCAAGCAAAGAACGCGAGTTCGACTCTCGCCGGGGTCACAGGCTAAACAGATGCTAAAATTGCTGGTGTGAGCAACGGATTGCACCATCTGCATACCAGAAAGCGGTTGTACAAAAACCTCGAGCGCTATCCGCACCCGGGTGGGTTTAAAAGAGTGCTCGACCGCATCATGTACGGCGTCGCCATAGCAACACCCCTGGTGCTGTTGCCGCAAGTGCTCCAGGTTTTTGCAGACAAGACTGCTGCAGGGCTGTCACTGCAGACTTGGGTTTTGCTTACATGTATAAACGTCTTGTGGATTTTGTACGGCCTCGCGCACCGCGAGCCGCCAATATACTTGGGCAACTTTTTGGTCGGGATTTTAAACTTTACCGTCGTATACGGCATCCTGTTGTATCGTTGAGTCGCGGGGTATAATAGGTGCATGATTAACAGGATTCTTAGTTTTTTCGACCGACTCGAGGATTTTGTGCGCATTGAGCTTAGCCACAGTCCTATCATCTACGCGCTCGTCGGAGCCGTCGGCATCATCCTGTTGTGGAAGGGAGTATGGGAGGTTGCACAGCTTATACCGGGGCTCTATGGGCTAGGCTCAATTGTTATGGGCGTCATTATATTGCTCGTGAGCGGGCTTCTGGTTTCATTTTTTATCGGCGACAGCATCATCATCTCCGGATTTAAAAAGGAGAAGAAGCTGGTTGAGAAAAGCGAGCTGGATATTTTAAAAGCCGAGCATATGCAGACCAAGGAGATTGTCGCCAAGCTCGACCATCTCGAAAAGGATATTCATGACCTCAAGGGCGACCACCGCCACAGCTTGTAGTTTTGCAGTGCCATGCATCTCTTTACGCTCACAGAGCCGTCGGTCAGTTTTGTGCAGTCGCCGCATCCGCAGGAAGATTTTTCCGCCCGCTCCTCCTTGGGGGATATCGTTGCCGTGGCCGACGGAGTAACGCTCGAAAAAAACGCGGAAGGAAACTATCCACAGGATTCCGGCGCGGCGCATGCCGCGCGCTTGTTTTGCATCGCGGCAGTGCGTGCCGCAGAAACGGCGTACGCCTCCTTCGGCGAGGAGAACTTGTTGGGAGTGTTCCGGGCGGGGAATGCCGCCGTGGGGGAATACAACCGCACGCAGGGCCGAGCGCAGGATACGCTGGATTATCTTGGCCGGGACTTTTTTTCAGCAACGGCCGCGTTTGCGTTCTGCAAGGACCGCCGGCTGTATTGGTTTTCTCTCTGCGACTCGTATGTTGCGGTCTTTGATGCCAGCCGCCTGAAGTTCCTATCGCCCGAACCCTGGGATGCAATGAAGCCCGTGTGGAAAGCGCTCTCCGCCACGGACGGCACAGAACGCAGAGCGCTTATACGCAAAGAGTACCGAAATGGCGGACGCCCTAAGGGCGGGTACGGCGTGGCAACGGGCGAGGCCGGCGCGGAGCAGTATCTCAACTGCGGGTCCCAGGCGCTCGAAGCAGGCGATGTAGTGGTCGCATGTACCGATGGTTTCGAGCCGTATCTGCATCTCCCGGATTTTTTCCGCCTGCTTGCGGCCCCCGGGACGCAAGATCTGGTGCGGGCGTATACGGCCGCGCGAAGCGCAGAGGATGCCGAGCGCTTTGGCGCGGAACGTACGCTTGCGGCGATTGCGGTCGCGTAACTCTGCAGAATGTATCGGACTACCAAAAAGTAGACAGGTCGCGCAATCCATTTTTATATTCGCCGATGCGCCGCGCGGTGGCGGGGGAGAGGTTCTCCGGAAGGTCGTTGAGCGCAAACCAGCGTGCATCATCTATTTCCCACTGGCGCTTATACAAAAGCGATTGGGCTGCGGCCACGAATACGTGCACTAGACCGTGTCCGCGCTCCGTGTGGCTGGAGTATGTGCCGAGCTTGTATGTAATAGGCGCATTGTCGATAAGCAGCTCTTCCCGCAGCTCTCGCAGGGCGCATTGCTCTGGAGCCTCTCCCTTATCCAGTGTTCCGCCCGGGAATGACCACCGCTGTACGCCGATATTCCGCACCAACAGCAGTTCGTTCTTGTAGGCAAGTACGACGCGAGCACTCTCTTTGTTCCAGGCGAAGAGTCGGCGCACTATGCGCAAAAAAGGATGCAAAGAATGGTACGCGCCCTTGCGGACGATTTTCGATAGCGCCGACATTTATAGGGTCGCCGCGGGAGCCGGCGCGGAAACCGTTTTTATGTAGAAATAGATGTCTTCGAGTGCTTTGACGGCGTCGCCGGCGGCGATGTTGTTTTGGTGGTACAAGCCGTCGGAGCAGTCGCCGGCGGCCCACACGCCCGGCGCGCTGGCGCGCTGGGTTTTGGCGTCTACTTTTATTTTGCCCCACTCATCGAGTGCCACCAGCTCTTTGACCGGCTCTGTGGCGGGGATCATCCCGATTTCCACAAACACCGCCACAACGGGGATCTCGGTTATGTTGCCGGTTGCGTTGTCTTTGACCGAAATACTTTTTACAAACGTGTCTCCCTTAACCTCAACAGGTGTTGAGTTTAAAACAGTTTTCATGTTTTTGTGCGCAAGCACAGCATCAACCGTTGCTTTATCCGCGCGCAGAAAGTCAGGTTGGCGGTGTATAAGTGTGACGGACCTGCAGTAGGCGAGCAGCTGCGCCGCGGTTTCAAACCCCGCATTGCCGCCGCCGACCACCGCCACGTCTTGTCCGGCAAAAATAGGCCCGTCGCATGAGGCGCAGTAGGTAACACCCTTGTGCTCGAATTCAAGCGCACCCTTTGCCTCCAGTTTTTTGCGCGCGCCGCCGGTAGCGACAAAAACCGTCTGTGCCAAATAACTGGTGGTGGCTGTTGCAATAGAAAAACTCCCTTCGTTTTTGGTGACAGCGGTTGCGCGCTCGCCGAGTTTAAGTTCAAGCGAGTCTCCCGCGTACTCGCGCAGATGCTTCTCCAACTGTTTGGCCATCTCCATCCCGCTGATGTGCGGCGTGCCTATCCAGTTTTGGACGTCCTGGCTGTCGGTCGACTGTCCGCCGATGGTCTCGGCAATGAGTATTGTCTTAAGCTTTTTGCGCGCCGCGTATACGCCTGCCGCCACGCCCGCAGGCCCGCCTCCGATAATTGCAAGGTCGTACATCCAACTAGTTTACTTTATTTTCGGTCTGCGGAGAAATGATGGTACCGCGCCCCACTCGTCGTCTTCCTCGGCTGGTTTCGGAGTCAGCTTCGGCTCGGGTTCTTTCTCCTCCTTTTCCTTGTCTTTCTCTTTCGAGCTGAATATCTTTCCCAAAGGCGCCTCGTCTTTGTCCTTTTCGCGGAAGGAGCCGAATAGCGGCGTACCGCGCGGAGCAACGCCCGCGGCGGGGAAGCCGGTCGCAATAACCGTAACGCGCACCTCGCCTTTTTTGAGCTTTTCGTCGCGGACGGCGCCGAAGATTATTTTGGCGTTCGGGTCCACCGACTCGGTGATTATCTTGGCGGCCTCGTGCACCTCGAGCATGCCGAGGTCGTCTCCGCCGGCGATGGCAAAGAGCACCCCTTTGGCGCCGTTGATGGAGAGCTCAAGCAGGGGAGAGGAGACGGCGGCCTTGGCTGCAGCCGCGGAGCGGTTCTCTCCGCTGGCGACGCCGATGCCCATGAGCGCCGAACCGGCGTTCTCCATCACCGCGCGGATATCGGCAAAGTCGACGTTGATGATGCCGGGGTTGGTTATAAGGTCGGAAATACCCTCAACGGCCTGCTTTAAAACATCGTCGCACATGGCAAAGGCATGTTTGAGCGTGGTGTCCTTGGCTACCGTGGCCAGCAAGCGGTCGTTCGGGATGACGATGAGCGCGTCTACCTCTTTGCGTAGGTCCTCGAGGCCCTGGTCGGCGATGCGCATACGCTGCACGCCCTCGAAGGTAAACGGCTTGGTAACAACCGCAACCGTAAGCGCGCCCATCTCTTTGGCGGTGCGCGCAACAACCGGAGCGGCGCCTGTGCCCGTGCCGCCGCCCATGCCGCAGGCGACAAACACCATGTCGCTGCCTTTGAGCGACTGCTGGATTTCTTCCTTTGTCTCCTCAGATGCGCGTTTGCCGAGCTCTGGGTTCATGCCTGCCCCTAAGCCACGAGTGAGGTTCTTACCTATATTGATTTTTTTCTTCGCCATCGAGTGATGGAGGTCCTGCGCGTCGGTATTGATGGCGATAAAGTCCACTCCGCGCACTTTAGAGTCGATCATGTGGTTGACGGCGTTCTTGCCCGAGCCCCCCACCCCAACGACGCGAATCCGTGCGAATGCCTCTACCTCTGGGTTTACTTGCGGCATAAATAATGTAAAAATTTTCCTGATAAAATGCCGCATCACTGTAACACTGGCGCGCTTGCGCATGCAAGCAAGCAAAAATCCACAGTGTGCTTGGTACCTACAGTACCTAAAAAAGCCCTCTGTGTAGGGCTTTTATCCGCGCTCGTCAAAACTCTTGACGCCTTGTCCTTTCGTTTTCTACTTGGTTTACGGCAGGAATTTTTTAAACCAGCGCCAGAGGTTTTTAAAGAAATCACCAAGCCCACTGTCGTCGGCCGCCTCCAAATCCTTTCCGCCGTCGAAGCCCCAGATAGTAAGACCGTATGCAACCGACCAACTGGAGTCGCGTAACTGCATCTTTTGAGCGCCGTCGGCAAACGGGGCGGTGCGCGAGGGCAGGCGCAGCACCGCCTTGGCCAAGTCGGCCACCGTTTGCACCGCCGAGCCGCCGCCGGTCAAAATAACGCCGGCCGGCAACAACTCGTCTTTGCCGATTTTTTTCAGGTGCGATTCAACCAGCTTAAACATGTCGCTGATGCGGCGTGCGACTATTGTCTCTATCGTGCGCTTGGGGTACGGCGCGCCGAGCACCGCGCCCTGTTTGAGCTGCTCGGCATCCTCCGGAGAAATCCGCAGGCCGAGTGCGAGGTCGTTGGTAATATCCGCGCCGCCGACCGGAAAGACCTTTATAGAAACGGGGACCGAGTCCTCAAATACGATTATTGAAAGGGTTTCGGAGCCGATATTGGCAAGAACGCACCCCACGCGTTTCTGCATTTTGGAAAGGGCGACGAACGATGCCGCCAACGGTGCGGCGCACACATCCTCTACCTCAAAACCCGCTTCCTCGACGGCTGCCTTGAGGTCGGAGATATGCCGCTCGAGGCACGTGATAAAGAGCATCTCAACCGAGATCCGCTGACCGTGCATGCCTATCGGGTTTTTGCCGAGTACCTTTACCCCGTCGACACTGTAGCGCAGAGGGATGGGATGTATGACGATGCGGTTGTGCCGCGCCGCAGGCGGAAGTGCTTCTAAGCTCGCTTTTTCCGCACGGGGCAGGTCGCGCCCCGCAATGATGGAGTCGCCGCGCTCAACAACAGTCTCGCCACGCGAGAAGGCCTCCTCTATCCCGATGCCGCCTACGCCCAAGTACACACGCTTGACCTTGACCCGCGCGGCCTTGCTGGCCTGCGCCACGGCCGCCGCAACAGAGCGCGACACCTCGGGTATGGAGACGATGTATCCCTGCTTCATGCCGCGCGACTCGGCATAACCGGTACCCAAAATCCGCGGCGGCAGCCGCGGGTCATCCGAGCGCTCCGCAATCACCACTTTGACGTGGTAGGAGCCTATGTCTATGCCGGTTACGTGATTAGCCATTACGAGCAAAGCCGAACTGCTTTAGCAAGCGGTCCTCTTCGCCCTCCATTGTAGCACTATGTTTGAGCCCTTTTAGGTGCAGTAATCCGTGGATAAACAAAAATTCAACCGAGTACGGTTTTGCAGCTGCTTTACATATCAAAATCTCACCGGAGGTTTTGGAGAGGGGGAAGGAGAGCACGTTGGAGACCTTACCCGTACTCACCTTCTTATATTTCATCGCTCGCCGCATGGCGGCGGGCGCGATGATGGCGACCGACAGGTCATACTTGCGGCCGAGGACAGCGTCTTTTATTTTAGAAAATGAGGCCGGAGTGCTCATCTAGCGGCGGAATTTTCCACGGACCGGCTTTTCGAGCATTTTGCCGAGTTTGATAAGCTCCGCTATCTCATCGCGGCGCGATATGCGCTTGAGTGCGCCTTTGCGGGACACGGCCTTAGATTTGGCGCGCGTGTAGTAGCGGTTGCCGCGCACGCGGGGAATAACTCCGGCGCCTTGCACGCGCTTGCTAAATCGGCGTATCAGGTTGATAGCCGACTCGCCCTCGTTTTTAGTTACCTCAGCATTTGCAGCCATTGCGCAAAGAACAATAACAGAAACACCCGCTTAGCGCAAGGTTTTGAGGTAGCGGGGGAGGTCGGTGAGGCCGACGATGGTCTGTCGGCTGTTGTCCATGGTACGCACAAGAATAGTGCCGTCGAGCGCCTCGCGCTGCCCCATGATGAGCAGGTGGGAGACGCCGGCCGCGCGCGCGGAGGCGAACTGCGGGGAGAATTTTGCCGAGTCGAACGACTGCAGCACCGGTATCTGCGCGCGGCGCAAAACATCGACGACGCTTAAGCCTTCTATTTTGGCGCGCAGGCCTATTTGTATAAAGTACACCGCAGAAGTCTGCGCCGGAGCCGCAAGCTTAAAGTTCTCCGCCAACATGCCCTTTTTGCGGAAGTAGATGCTCGCCGAGACGCCGGCGACCTCGCGGCGCGGAGCATAGGTGCGGAAGTGGTCGTCAAAGCGCCCGCCGGTGCTGCCGAGCACGGTCGCGTCGTCCTCTTTGAGGTCAAAAGCGAACAGCATCCGCGGCTCGCGTTCGTCGCCCACCAACAAGTCGTCAAATTCGTACGGAAGAGCCAGCCTTTCGGAGAGTTCGAGCACCTCTTTAAAATGCAGACGGCTCTTTTCGGACAAAAAGTTCATAGCGCGCGGACCGCCCTCGACGACCGCTTTGCAGCTCTCGCTTGTGCAGCGATACGGCGCCATCGGGTCGCGCGCGAGCTTCTCCCTGCACTCATTATGCAGAGAGTTTGCGTGCTTGCGCAAATAAACTGACACCTCGCGCTCGAAGCGGATTTTTGAATCTTTGTCGCCCAAAGCGTTTAGCCGCACGCGCGCGATCTGCGCGCCCCACTCGGTAATGACCGTTGCCACGGTTTTGAGCAGCACCACTTCAGCAATGCTTTCCGAAACTCCGACAATATTGAGACCGAACTCGCCGGTGTCGCGCACTTTGTCGCCTTGCATATATACCGGCGAAGGGGATGCCCAGTAGGCGAGCACCGGCTCGTTTTGGTGCAATGAGTGGCATTGCACGCATGCTGCGGATGCAATGGCAAACGAGTGCGCTCGGCGCTCTAGGTTCGGTACTCTCCGCTCCACCTCGCGCAGCGGGCGGAATCCGTAAAAGGTCGCCACATCGGCCGCGTGTTTTAGAAACGATGCAGGCGACGGTCGCGGGTGCGGCTGCATATTAATTTTGTCCGGGAGTACCTGCCTGTCCGGCAGGCAGGCTGCCGGGGAAGATATTGATAGAATTGAGCGGAAGCAATCGCATAAAAGCCCTCCCGACGATGTTGTCGCGCGGCAGTGTGCCCCACACGCGGCTGTCGGAGCTCTCCGGCCGGTTATCGCCCATGACAAAGTACTCGTCCTCTTTGAGCGCGTAGCTATTGGCGGAGCCGTTGCCGTGGTTTGTTACATACGGCTCGCTCAGCGATACGGTCGATCCGTCGGATTTGGTGATAGTTATAGCGTTGCCGTTTATAGAAACGGTCTCGGTCGGCAGACCTATGATGCGTTTGATAAAAAATTCCTTCGGATTTTTGGGGTAGCGGAAAATTATCACGTCGCCGCGGCTTGGGGCCTGCAGACGGTATGAAAGTTCATCAACAATTAAGTACTGTCCGTTGCTGAAGGTCGGGTCCATGCTGGCGCCGGATACGATAAACGGCTGCGCGACAAAAAGCCGTATCGGAAATACGATAGCGGCGGCGATGAGTACGAATTTGACGAGCTCGGTGAAAAAATTCTCACTGCTCTCCTTATACATGGGAGTATTGTAGCTTGCGTATTGCAAGGCGCAAGTACGGATGTATACTGCAACACATGAGTTGGATACTGGTAGGGCTTGGAAACCCGGACAAAGAGTATGACGGCACGCGCCACAATGTCGGTCGGGACTTTGTAGCGCACTTTCGCGATAAGTTGCCTAAGAAAGCGAAGATACTCGACCTTAATGTATATATGAACAACTCCGGCGGCCCAATCAAGAAGGCTGTTCCGAGCCAAAAAGCGGCGCAACAGCTGGTGGTGGTGCACGACGAGCTTGATTTGCCGCTCGGGAGGGTCAAAATTTCCTTCGGTTCCTCCGCAGGCGGGCACAACGGAGTTAAGTCGATAGAAAAAGCTCTTAAAACCAAAGATTACGTGCGCGTACGGGTGGGCATCTCGCCCTCGACTCCATCAGGCAAACTAAAACGCCCCGATGCCGAAAAAATCACCGACTTTGTGTTGGGTAAATTTAAAGCAAGCGAGCAGGAAAAACTAAAAAAAGCCCGCAAAGTGGTGGGCGAAGCGCTAGAACTTTTGTTGACGGAGGGTAAAGACCGCGCAATGACTGAAATCAACAGCAGGAACTGATGGCGTGCAATCTGCACCGAATTTGCTAGGCTAGTGAATACATGGTGAATTGGCATGACATACGGGACAAAGCCATTTCTTTTGCACACGAATATAAAAATGCCAAAGAGGAGGATAAATGGGCAAAGTCTTTTTGGGTGAGGTTTTTTGATGTATTTGGGGTTAGAGAACGTTCGATAGGTATATTCGAGGAGCGAGTTAAGTTACTCTCAGGAGCGAGTGGAAAAATAGACTTTTTTGCACCAGGCCGATTTCTTATCGAGCACAAGACAACAGGGAAGAGTCTCGACGGAGCTTTTACTCAAGCAGCAGATTATTTCGATGCTATATCTGAAGACCAGAAACCACGGTATATCATTGTGTCGGACTTTGAGTGGTTTCGTATATATGACCTCGAAGCGACGCAAAAAAAGCGCGTTGTTGAATTTAAGTTGAGTGAGTTGCCAGACTATGTTGAACGGTTTGCTTTTTTAACGGATGAAAAAGTGCGCGAATATAAAGAGGAAGACCATATAAATGTCCGCGCCGTTCGCGCTATAGGCAAATTATATGAAGCTCTAAAAACTTCTACCTACCAACCTGAGCATATCTCGCCGCTTCTGACGCGGTTAGTGTTTTGCTTTTTTGCGGACGACACCGGCATATTTAACAAAAATGACCTCCGTCGGTACTTGGAAGAAAATACTAAAGAAGACGGCTCTGATATCGGAGCGCACCTAGGGTTGGTATTTAACGTGCTCGATACCCCGGTAGACAAGCGTCAGGACGCGATGCCGGACATACTCAAAGCTCTACCATATGTAAATGGTGGGCTCTTTAAAGGACCTCCGCTTGCTCCAGTGTTTGGCACGCGTGCTATACGCGACACGCTGTTG
>ERZ1292623.4065-Hain-H51-01um-R1-4065-length-12112-cov-8_pt1 | contig 12112 bp, 8 predicted proteins | sample MGYA00564398_ERZ1292623 | MGnify/ENA primary metagenome ERZ1292623 (study PRJEB36523, sample SAMEA6512633) | groundwater metagenome | collected 2019-01-07 | study: AquaDiva: Metagenomics assemblies of 32 groundwater samples | reverse complement strand
TCTGGCCGAAACACGCCGGCCAGTCGGCGCAGCCGAGGCCGGCATCGCCGAGGCGAATATAGGCGCTCAGCACTATCACCACAAACACCAGCAGTGTGGACAGCGACACCAGCAGCGTGAAGCCGGGCGAGACGGCAGGTTGGGATTTGTGTTCAGCCATGGTGGAGTGCAGTCCGATTTTTTCTGCGATTTTGCCGTTCCCTTGGCCGCGGTGCAAGCGCCGAATCCGGCAGCAAGTTGAAAAACGCGTTCATGCCACCGGTGAAAGCGGCAAGTCGGTAATTACTCGTGCATCCCTGCAGTCGCGCGACATCGCCCCGAACAGACCCGCCTGTGCCGGATCGCCGTCCTGATCCCGGCCGTTGCCGGATGTATACTGTGATCGGCGCGCCTCGCGACCAGGCGGCCGCCACCTCGGGGCGAAGCATGCACCAGCTACCGCTGCCTGACTTTTACCAGCGCCTGCATGCCGATCCGGTTCGCGGCCTGAGCGAGCGCGAGAGCGCGCTGCGCCTGGAGCGGGATGGCCCCAACGCCCTGGTGCAGCGCCGGCGCACGCCGGAGATCCTGCGCTTTGCGCAACACCTCACCAAACTGTTCGCGCTCCTGCTATGGGCCGGCGCGGCCCTGTCGTTTCTGGCGGAATGGCTGCTGCCGGGCCAGGCCCACCTTTATATAGGCAGCGCGTTGGCGGCGGTGGTCGTGCTGAACGGCGCATTCAGCTACTACCAGGAATACAAGGCGGAAAAAATCATGGCCGGCTTTCACAGCATGCTGCCGGCCATGGCCAGGGTCCTGCGCGCGGCCGGCATCGCGACGATCCCGGCCGCGCAGCTGGTGCGCGGCGACGTGGTTCTGCTCCAGGAAGGCGACCGCGTGCCCGCGGATGCACGCCTGTTCGAGGTCTTCGGGCTCAAGGTCAACAACGCCTCGCTTACCGGCGAGTCCGAGCCGCAATTGCGCACCACCCATCCCACCGATGCGCGCCTTCTGGACAGCCGCAACCTGGTGTTTTCCGGCACCAGTGTCGAGGCCGGACGCGGCAAGGCGGTGGTCTTCGCCACCGGCATGCACACCCAGATCGGGCGCACCGCCGCGCTCACCCAAAGCGTGGTCGCACAGGAAACGCCGATACGCAAAGAGCTGCGCCGCTTCAGCCATATCATCGCGGCCCTCGCCATTGCCATGGGCGCGGCGGTGCTGGTCGCCGAACTGCTGTGGCTGGAGAGCCCGTTCTGGAGCAAGCTGATTTTCGCCATTGGCATTATCGTCGCCAATGTCCCGGAAGGCCTGCTCGCGACCGTCACCCTGTGTCTGGCGATCGCCGCGCGCCACATGGCCGGCCGCAACGCGCTGGTCAAAAATCTGGAGGCGATCGAGACCCTCGGCTGCACCACGGTCATCTGCACCGACAAGACCGGTACGCTCACGCAGAACCGCATGCGCGTGACGCGCCTGTTCCTGAATGAATGTGTGCACAGCGAGGCCGATGCCCAGCAGGAACGCGCCGAGCTGGACAAGCTGCTGATGGTGGCGACGCTCTGCAACAACGCCCACCTGCGCGCCGGAAATCTCACCGACTATAGCGGCGATCCGACCGAGGGTGCGCTCCTCGTTTATGCGCAGCGTACCCTCGACGTGCAGGCCTATCAGGCGGCCTGTCCGCGGCTGTTCGAGCAGCCCTTCAGCTCGAAGACCAAACGCATGATCACGATCAATCAGGTTGGCAACCAGCCGGTCGCCTGCCTGAAGGGTGCGCCGGATGTCGTGTTTGATTACTGCGACCGCATACTGATCAACGGTCAGCCGCAGGCGCTGACCGCCGAACACAAAACCGCCTACCTCAACGCCTATGTGGAATTCGCCCGGCGTGCCGAGCGCGTGCTGCTGCTGGCCTATCGTGACGTCACGCCGCCGCGTGCGCCCTGGGGCGAAGACGACGTGCCGCAACAGGGATATATCTTTGCCGGCCTCATCAGCCTGCTCGATCCACCGCGCCCCGAGGTCCCGCAGGCGGTCGCGGCGATTCGTGAGGCCGGCATCCGCGTCATCATGGTCACCGGCGATTACCAGATCACCGCCGAGGCCATCGGGCGTCAGGTGGGGATCATTACCACAACCACGCCGAATGTCGTCACCGGCGATCAGCTGCGCGCGCTGAGCGATGCCCAACTCGATTGGGAACTGGAAAACAGTGAGATTATTTTTGCGCGCATCACGCCGGATCAGAAGCTGCGCATCGTCCAGGCCCTGCAACGCCATCACGAGGTCGTGGCCATGACCGGTGACGGGGTCAACGATGCACCGGCGCTGAAGCAGGCCGACATCGGCGTCGCCATGGGGCGCAGCGGCACGGACGTGGCGCGCGAGGCCGCGGACATGGTGTTGATGGACGATAACTTCGCCACGCTCGCGCCGGCGATCCGGGAGGGACGCGCGATCTTCGACAACCTCAAGAAAGCGATCGTCTATATCCTCACCAGCAACGTGCCGGAGCTCACCCCGTTCCTGGCGTTCATCCTGCTCGGTCTGCCGTTGCCGCTGACCGTCATTCTGATTCTCTCCATCGATCTCGGCACCGATATGCTGCCGGCCATCGCCCTCGGCTCGGAGCGACCCGAGGCCGACGTCATGCAGCGCCCGCCGCGCTCGCGTCATGCCCATCTGCTCAATGCCCGGCTGCTGTTCCTGTCCTATGGCCTGCTCGGCATGATCGAGTCAGCCGCCGGCTTCTACGCCTACTTCCAGGTGCTGTACGCCGGCGGCTGGACGTGGGGTCAGGCGCTCGCGCCCGACAGCCTGCTCTACCATCAGGCGATCGCCGCCTTTTTCGCCGCCGTGATTCTCTGCCAGGTGGCGAATGGCCTGCTCAGCAAGGCCAGCCGCCAGTCGCTGTGGCAACAGGGTTTATTCTCCAATCGCCTGTTGCTGTGGGGCATCGCGCTCGAACTGCTGCTCGCCTGCGGCATCATCCAGATTGACGCCCTGCACCCGTTCTTCGGTACCGCCAGCCTGTCGCTGCCGCAACTGCTGCTGGGCCTGCCGTTCGCCGTGGCCATGCTGATCCTCGATGAACTGCGGCGCGTGATGATCCGGCGCAATGTCCGCTGGGTCACGCGACTCACGGCTTACTAAACGGCCCATTTCTGACGTTGTTTGACGCATATCAATGCCTGTGACCGGCGTATGTTCTAACCTGCCAGGCAAGTGAACTGGCACCTCGCTTCTGCCGGACAAGGAGAATATTCCATGACTGCCAAGCAGATCCTGTTCCGCTCTCAGGCGCGCGAGAAGATCCTGCACGGCGCCGCGCAGCTCGCCGATGCGGTGCGCATCACCCTCGGCCCCAAGTCCAAGTCGGTGCTGATCCAGAAGAAATGGGGCACGCCGCTGGTGTGCAACGACGGTGTGACCATCGCCAAGGAGACCGAACTCGAGGATCCGGCGGAAGACCTCGGCGCGCGCATGCTGCGCCAGGCGGCGGAGAGGACCGGCGACGCAGTCGGCGACGGCACCTCGACCGCGACCATCCTCGCGCACGCGATCCTCGCCGACGGCATCCGCAATGTTGTGGCCGGGGCGAGCGCCGTCGACCTGAAGCGCGGGCTCGACCGCGGCCTGAAGGCCGCCATCGACTCGTTGCGCGAGCGTTCACGGCCGGTGCAGACCCGGCTCGAGAGGGCGCAGGTCGCGACCATCTCCGCGCACAACGATCCGGCGATCGGCGAGCTGGTCGCCGAGGCCATGGAGAAGGTCGGCGGCGAGGGCGTGATCACGGTCGAGGAGTCCAAGACCACCGAAACCGTGCTCGAGGTGGTCGAGGGCATGCAGATTGACCGCGGCTATATCTCACCCTACTTCATCACCAACGCCGAAAAAATGGAGGTGGTGCTCGAGGATGTCTACGTGCTGCTCAGCGACCGCAAGGTCGGCAACCTCAAGGATCTGCTGCCGGTGCTCGAGCAGGTGGCCAAGGTGGGCAAGCCGATCCTGTTTGTGACCGAGGACGTGGAGGGCGAAGCGCTCGCCACCCTGATCGTCAACCAGATCCGCGCGGTGCTGCGAAGCTGCGCGGTCAAGGCCCCCGGCTTCGGTGACCGGCGCAAGGAGCTGTTGCAGGACATGGCGGTGCTGACCGGCGGCCAAGTGATCGCCGAGGAGTTCGGCCTCAAGCTTGAGGACGTACAGCTCGTACAACTCGGCCGCGCCCAACGCATCGTGGTGGACAAGGATCACACCACGATCATCGGCGGCGCCGGCGACAAGCAGGCGATCGCCGCGCGCATCGCGCAGATCCGCAAGCAGATCGAGAAGGCCACGAGCGACTACGACAAGGAGAAGCTCGAAGAGCGCCTCGCCAAGCTGGCCGGTGGCGTGGCGGTGATCCGCGTGGGCGCGCCGAGCGAGGCCGAGATGAAGTCGAAGAAGGAGGCGCTCGATGACGCCATCTCCTCCACCAAGGCGGCGGTCGCCGAAGGCATTGTGCCGGGCGGCGGACTGGCGCTGCTGCGCGCCACCGAGGCCGTGGCGCGCGAGGAGGCGAAGGCCGAAGGTGACGAGAAGACCGGTCTGCAGATTCTGCGGCGCGCGCTCGAGGCGCCGGCCCGCCAGATCGCCGAGAACTCGGCAGTGGACGGCGGCGTGGTGGTGAACCGCATGCTGACCAGCGAGGGCAACCTCGGCTTCGATGCCGCGCGCAAGGAGTACGTCGATCTGGTGCAGGCCGGCATCGTCGATCCCACCAAGGTGGTGCGCGTCGCGCTCGAAAACGCGGTGTCGGTGGCGAGTGTGCTGTTGCTCACCGAGGCAACCATGACCGAGATTCCCGAAAAAGATAAACCGTCCGGCTCTTCCATGCCGGAAATGTAGGAGCGGGCCCATGGACATTATCGGCATCGATCTCGGCACTTCCAGCTCGGTCGCGACAGTGCTGCGTGATGAACCTGCTGGATGGGATACTGTGTTTACGCAGTGGCTCGCCAAAATCGGGTTTGACCGGCAGGAATAGCGCGTGCCTGCAAGCGGTGCGCGGCGATCAATCGACCTGAACTCCGCCGAGCAGGCCCTGTATGTGCGCAACTACCGAGCGGCCCAGGGCATCGAGGTTGTAGCCGCCTTCCAGCGTCGAAACGATGCGGCCATGTGCGTGCCGGTCGGCAACCTTCCTGACCTGTTCGGTCACCCAGAAATAATCGCGCTCGTCAAAATTCAGCTGCGCAAGATCATCGTCACGGTGTGCGTCGAATCCCGCCGAGAACATCACCAGTTGCGGTTTAAAGGCCTCGAGGGCCGGAAGCCAGTGCGTCTCGACTGCCTGCCGGAACTGCACCCCGCCGGAACCGGCGGCCAACGGTGTGTTGATCACGTGCTCCGCGGTCGGCGCGGTGCCGTGGTACGGATAATACGGATGCTGAAATGTTGAGCAGAACAAAACGCGCGCATCCGAGCCGAAAATATCCTCGGTGCCATTGCCGTGATGCACGTCGAAATCCAGGATGGCGACGCGCTCGATGCCGTGTGCGGCCATGGCGTGCGCGGCCCCCACCGCCACATTGTTAAAGATACAAAAGCCCATCGCCCGATTGCGTTCCGCATGGTGTCCGGGCGGCCGCACGCTGCAAAAGGCCGCCCTTACCTCGCCACGCATCACCAGGTCCACGCCCAGCACCGCCGCACCGGCGGCGTGTAATGCGGCCGACAGGGTATAGGGATTCATCGAGGTGTCAGGATCCAGGGCGACCATGCCTTGCTGCGGTGATGCTCGAAAGATCGACTCGACGTAATCCGCGTCGTGCACACGCTCCAGCTGTTCGCGCGTTGCCGGAGGTGACTCGTAATGACGCAATACCCCATCCAGCCGCGAAGCGATGAGTTGATCGTGGATCGCCCACAGACGCGCGGGGCTCTCGGGATGCAGCGCGCCCATGTCGTGGCGCGCACAATCCGGATGGGTGATCAGGCCAACCGCCATGTTCATTCTCACAATACGAGAGTAGGCTTAAGATTGTGCCATGTTGGCACGCCAAGGACGACCTGAAAATGGGACTGCACTATCTCGACCGGCTCTTCGCCCCGCACGCCGTCGCCGTATTTGGCGCCAGCGAGAAACCCGACACCGTCGGTACCCTGGTGTTTCGCAATCTGCTCGCCGGCGGATTCAGCGGCGAACTGTATGCGATCAATCCAAAATATGAGCGCGTACAGGGAAGACCCTGTTATCCGGATATCGAGCACGTTGGACAAGCCGTGGATCTGGCCGTCATTGCGACACCCGCGACCAGCGTGCCGGATATCATTCGGCGCTGCGGCGAAGCAGGGGTGCGCGCCGCGGTGATTCTGTCGGCAGGTTTTGGTGAGTCGGGTGACGCAGGCGCGGTACTTGAAAAGGAAGTGCTCGAGCGCGCGCGTCTCTACGAGATGCGCATCGTCGGGCCGAATTGCCTGGGCATTTTGCGTCCGCAGTCGGGTCTCAACGCCAGCTTCAGCAACAACAACGCGCTGCCCGGCCGCATGGCGTTCGTCTCGCAGTCGGGTGCATTGTGCACAGCGGTTCTCGATTGGGCACAGAGCAGTGCGATCGGTTTTTCCGCCATCGTCTCGCTCGGCGATGCCGCCGATGTGGATTTCGGCGACGTGCTCAGCTACCTCGCCATGGATGCACAGACGAGCAGCATCCTGCTATACGTCGAAGGCATTCGCAATGCGCGCAGTTTTCTCAGCGGCCTGCGCATCGCGGCGCGCCTCAAGCCGGTGGTGGTGGTGAAGGCCGGCCGCCATGCGGCCGGCTCGCGCGCGGCGGTCTCGCACACCGGCGCGCTGGTCGGCGGTGACGATGTGTTTCATGCCGCCTTGCGGCGCGCCGGCGTGGTGCGCGCCTACACCATCAAGCAGTTGTTCTCCGCGGCCGAGATCCTGTCCAGCCGCAAATACCGCGTGAACGGCAATCGCCTGGCCATTGTGACCAACGGCGGCGGTCCCGGTGTCATGGCGGCCGATCGTGCCGCGGAAATGGATGTGTCGTTGCCGGATCTCGGCACCGAGACACTGAAAGGCCTGAACGCCGCACTGCCGGCGCATTGGTCGCATGGCAATCCGGTGGACATTCTTGGCGATGCCGCCCCGGAACGCTATCAGCAGGCGGTGAGCCTGTGCCTGCGCGATCCGGGCATCGACGGCGTGCTGGTCATGCTCACGCCGCAAGCCATGACGCGATCGCTGGCGGCGGCGGAAGCCACGATCAAAGCGTCGGAGTCGAGCGACAAACCGGTGCTCACCTGCTGGATGGGAAAGAGTCAGGTGGAAACGGCACGCACCCTGTTCGGCGAGCACAAGCTTGCGCATTTCGATACCCCCGAGGCCTCGGTCGAGGCATTCTCGTTTTTGGCCAGCTACCGGGTCAACCAGCAGTTGCTCATGCAGACGCCCGGCCCGCTCGGCCGCCGCAGCGAACCGGACGCTGAAGGAGCGCGGCTCATTATTGAAGGAGTTCTGGCCGAAGGGCGCACGCTGCTCAGTGAACTGGAAAGCAAAGCGATCCTCAGGGCCTTCGGCGTGCCGGTGGTCGAAACGGTCGAAGCGAACTCCGCCAGCCAGGCGCTGGTGATTGCCGAGTCGATCGGTTTTCCGATAGTGATGAAAATCAACTCACCCGACATCACGCACAAGTCCGATGTCTCCGGTGTGCGCCTCAACATTCAAACCGCCGGCGCCATACGCACTGTGTTTAACGAATTGATTCAGGAGGTGAAGGCCAAACGCCCCGACGCAACCATCACCGGCGTCACGCTCGAACGTATGGTCAACCGCGCGAACGGCCGTGAAACCATGGTCGGCGTCATACGCGACCCGGTGTTCGGTCCGGCCATCAGCTTCGGCGCCGGTGGCACCACCGTGGAAGTGCTGCACGACAGCGTTGTCTCGTTGCCGCCCCTCAACCGCTTCATCGCCGGACGGATAATCGACCGCACGCGTATCCATCGCCTGCTCGGCGCCTTTCGCAACATGCCGCCGGTGAATCGCGAGGCGCTGGAGAATGTACTGTTGCGCGTTTCTGAACTCGTGTGCGAATTGCCGCACGTGGTCGAGATGGACATCAATCCGCTGATCGTCGATGAGCACGGCGCGATCGCGGTCGATGCGCGCATGACCGTGGCGCGTCCTGCGCACGCCGCGCGACCCTACGCGCACATGGCGATCCATCCCTACCCGAGTCACCTGGCGAATCGGCAGCAACTGGACGACGGCACCAATCTGCTCATTCGCCCCGTCCGCCCCGAGGACAGCGGCCTGGAACAGGAATTCGTGCGCAACCTGTCCCCGCAGTCCAGGTACTTCCGTTTCATGCGCGCGTTGCAAGAGCTGACGCCGGAGATGCTGGTGCGCTTTACCCAGATCGACTACGACCAGGAGATGGCATTGCTTGCCGTGGTCATGGAAAAAGACCGGGAAATCGAAGTGGGCGTGGCGCGCTACGCGACATTGCCGGACGGGAAGTCGTGTGAATACGCCATCGTGGTCGCCGACGAGTGGCGCCACCGCGGCATCGGTTTTCAGCTCATGAGCCAACTGATGGAAATCGCACGCTCGCGCGATCTCGAAATCATGGAGAGTGAAGTGTTGGCGGAAAACACCGGCATGCTGACACTGGCTGCCAAGTTGGGTTTCACCATCAGTCCCGGCGTGGATTCGCCCGGTATTCGGCATGTTGTGCGCCGTCTCTGACTGCACGCGGACACGCTTATACCCCGCGTCACCGAACGGAGGAAGCACTGACGATGCCGATCCGCGCCCTCGCGAACCTCGAGCGCATCAAGGACAGCTACGGCGGTGCGAGCGCGGCACGCAAGCTCGCACTGCTGCAGGCCCTCGACCGCGCGCGGCTCGTCAGCGCACGGCAGGTGCAGCGCCTGCACGAAGTGCTGTGCTTCCTGCGCGCGTATCCGGACGACGCGCGCGTAGCCGGGCGAGTCGAACGGATGCTGGCGCGCTTCGCCCGACGCGCCGACTTGCAGGCGAACCGCGACGCGCTGGCCGTCTCGGGCATCGCGGGCACGCCGATCCGCTACCGGTTTTTCTGGCCGACCGCGCGCTGGCTCGCACAGCGCTGGCCGGGCGAGTTCCGCCTCGACCGCAGCGACGCTGAGGCCGAGGACAACATCGCCGGCGCACTGCCGATGCTCGTCACGCCCGCCGAGGCGCAGTGGCTGCGCGCGGTGCAACCGCCCGGCTACGACGCGCTCGACGCGCTGCGCGGGCGTGCGACCGACGCGACGTTCCTGGTGCGCGCGATCGAGGCGCTTCCGGGCGACTCGTTCACGCGTGAGACGCTCTACGACGGCCTCGACCCGAGCTGCGAGCTGCGCCCGGGCCGGGACACGCCGAGCCGCACGCTCGACCGCTACGCAGCCGCGCCCGCGATCTTCCGAAGCCAGCCGCTGCGCCGCAGCCGACCCGATCTGCGCGCGGAGATCCACCGGCCGCCGCAGGCGGTGCGCGCACTCCCGGCGCGCGAGGGCGCGCGCCTCGTCGGGCTTGCCCGCGGCGTGATGATCACGCGCCAGCGCGACCTCGATGCATTCGCTTACGGCGATGCGCGCGACGTGCGCATCGTGGACGACGGCGATGGGCTGGCATTCGCGCTGGTGGGCATGCTGCCCGAGCGCCGCACGCTGCTGCCGGCGGTCTACGGCCTCCTCACCCTGCAGAACGGCGTGCCGATCGGCTATTCGCAGGTCGACGTGCTCGCCGGCAGCGCGGCGATTTCGTTCAACACCTTCCCGACCTTCCGCGGGGGCGAGGCCGCGTATACGTTCGCGCGCCTGCTGGCGGCCGTGCGGCACGTTTTCGGTGCGACCTCGTTCAGTATCGAGCCTTATCAGCTCGGCCAGGGCAACGACGAGGGCATCGAAACGGGGGCATGGTGGTTCTACTACAAGATGGGCTTCCGGCCACGCAGCGCGGCCCCGCGACGCATCGCACGCACGGAACTCGCGCGGATCAAGTCGAATCCGCGCCACCGCTCGTCGCCCACCACGTTGCGCAAGCTCGCCGATGGGCACCTGTTCTTCGAGCTCGAGCCCGCGCACCCGCGCGGCCTGCCGCCGGTCGCGACCCTAGGCGCGCGCGTGGCGGCGCAGCTCGCCAGTCTGCCGGCGCTTGATCGTACCGGTGCGCTCGACGACGCGAGCCGCGCGCTGATGCGCCTCGCCGGACTGCGGTCGCTGCGCGGCTTCACCCGCGACGAACGGCTGGCCTGGCGGCGGTGGAGCCCGTTCGTGCTGGCGCTGCCCGGCCTGACGCGCTGGAGCGCCGCCGACCGGCGCGCCGCCGCGCGCGTGGTGCGCGCCAAGGGCGGCCGGCGCGAGAGCGACTTCACCGCACTCTTCGCCGCGCACCCACGGCTGGCGCGGGCGCTGTTCGCACTGCGTTAGCGTTGTGGGAACCTCTAATAATTCAAATGCAGGGTGGGTGGAGCGAAGCGAAACCAACCGAACAATATGATTTTGTTGGGTCCGCCGCTGGCGCGGCTTGACCCAACCTACATGAGAAGCGATTTTTAGAGGTTCCCTTGTGTTTCACCAATGGCCTGAAGGGTGGCCTACAGCGGTTCCCGGAGTGTCCGTTAAGTACCAAGCAGAATGAAACACGACAAGCGGCTGCGCATTGGCGCATCGCACCATGCGCTCGTTTCTCAGCGGTTGCTAGTGATGGTGCACCGCCCCTGATTCCGCGCGGCGCACCGGAGCGACCACGGTCAGGCGTGCACCCGAGTCGAAGCGCAGTTCCAGCTTGATGCTCGCACCGGCAGCGAGCGCGCGCCGCGGGTGGTGCAGCATGAGGTGCTGGCCGCCGGGCGCGAGCCTGACTATGGCGTGCGGTGGGACCGACAGCGCGTCGAGCGCGATCATGCGCGCGACGCCGGCGCGTATTTCGGTGGCGTGAATCTCGGTCTTGGCGAAATCCGGGCTGAGGACGGCGACGAGTCTGTCTGCTTTCGATCCTTGGTTCTCAAGGGTGAAGTAGGCGGCCAGCACCGGTGCGCCCGGCGGTGCTTCGCGCACCCAGGCATCGCGCACCACGACCGTGGTGTCGGCGAACGCAAACAGGCAGGGCAGCATCAGCAGGACTCCCACGGCAATACGTTTGCGGCAAGCCATCAGTCCCCCTTCAATCGTTGCAGGCCCTGCGCCAGACGCGCGGCGTCGTGCGGGCCGGCGAACAGGGCGCGCAGGCGTGCCTCGGGATCGATCAGAAAAATTGCCACGCTGTGATGTACTTCGTAACTGCCGCCACGCGCCTCGCCGCTTTCGTAATACGCGCCGAGTGCCCGGGTCAGGCGCATCAGCTCGCCTTGGCCGCCGGTCGCGCCGATGAACTCCGGGTGGAAATACGGCAGATAGTTCTTGAGCGTGGCGGCCTTGTCGCGCCCCGGATCGACTGAGACAAAGATATATTGAATGCCCTGTTCCTTGCCACCGGCGATTTTCTGCACATCGCGCAGGACCACGAGCGTGGTCGGGCAGATATCCGGGCAGTGGGTGTAACCAAAAAACACGTAGCTCCACTTGCCTTGCAAGCGCGCGCGGTCGAATACCCGGTTGTTCTGATCGTGTAGGCGGAATTCGGGCAGTGGCGAGGCTGGCTCCAGAACCGTCATGCCCGCGAGTGTTGTGGCGCGCGCCGGGTCGCGGAAGGTTCGCCCGGCCAGGTACCCGAGCACCAGAATGATGCCAAGGGCGGCGACAAGTGATATGGAGATCAGCGCCTTACGCGTCATGCGGGAGGTTCCGGTTGTGTTCTGGTGCGGATATCGGGCTATCCACATGCCCGATCCTGAACCGCAATCATACGTGCAACGACGAGTTGCGCACATTTGATCTGGATCAAAGGCTTTTTGGCGGTACTGTTCTTTAATCTGCCCGGGAGCGACAAAACGCCGCAGTCGCGGCGCCGTCCGACAACAACGAGGGCTCAGATCATGGCGAACGATCAAGAAAACGAAACCGTACCGGTGATGCAGCGCGTGCTCGACAACCCGTTTCTGCTGCTGTTCCTGGGCGTCACCATGCCAACGGTGTTCTACATCCTCTGGGGTGTGATGGAAATTGTCACC
>ERZ1292623.4064-Hain-H51-01um-R1-4064-length-12113-cov-5_pt1 | contig 12113 bp, 17 predicted proteins | sample MGYA00564398_ERZ1292623 | MGnify/ENA primary metagenome ERZ1292623 (study PRJEB36523, sample SAMEA6512633) | groundwater metagenome | collected 2019-01-07 | study: AquaDiva: Metagenomics assemblies of 32 groundwater samples | reverse complement strand
TAAGATTGAATCCGGCATCAAAGACCTGATCGAGTCGAAAAACGGTTTAGACACGCTAAAACCAACCAATGATGATGATTGGTCTAAAACGGCCCTTCATCTACGCAATGGTTCAACGCTCAATTCTTTGACCTTTGGCAGCTCTGGTCGTGGTGGGCACTACGATCTTGTAATTGTAGACGATCCGGTTAAGGACTACGGCGGCATGGACCCGGATGAGCAAGAGGATTATTTCACCAGGGCCATAACGCCTATGGTTAAGCCCGATGGCCAGCTTATCGTAGTGGGCAATTATGTTTATGAAGGCGATCTCATTGAGCGTGTCGAGAAAAATCCAGCCTATAAAGTTGCCGTCTATCCGGCTATCAACGTCAAAGGCGAGGCTCTCTGGCCCGAGAGGTGGCCTATTAAGAAGCTGGATCAGCGCCGTCTTGAGATCGGTGAGTATGCCTTCGCAAAAGAATACCTGCTTCATAAGATCAGCCTTGGCACCCAGTTCTTTAAGCGTAATATGTTCAAGTTCTACGATCCAAATGTCATCCCATCCAGGCTCTTTAGGCTTTTGTCTGTTGATCCAGCCATAAGCCTTGATGGTGATTACACAGCCATAACTGTGACTGGTACCAGCGCAGAGAACAAGACATACCTTCTGGACTATGCCAACCTCAGAACTGATGACATTCAGCTTATTGTTGATGAGATTTTTAGGCTTGTTCAGCTTCATTCAGTGCCATACATCCAGATTGAGACAATCGGCTTTCAGAAGCTCCTAAAGCACTGGCTATACGAATCCATGCGCGGGAAAAATTATCATTTTGGAATAGAGGAAATTCGCACACACCAAAAATCAAAAGAAGCTAGAATCATGGCACTACAGCCTCGTATAGCGGCTGGAAGCCTACTATTCCACCCTACGGCCCAGGAAGAGGTCCTAGGCCAGTTTTTAGCTTTCCCAAGAGGCCTACATGATGATTTAGCTGACTCGCTTTCATTCCAAGTCGGCAAATGGGACCAGCCAGGTCCAATAATTGAGCCCGTGCCCTATAACTCTTTCAAGTGGTGGCAAGATAAGCTCAGGCCACCCACAGCTTCCTGGCAAGAAGCAATCGGTCTCTAATGCCAATAGCCTTAGCCATCCCAATAAACATCGATTCAAAGCTCTATGCCTTGCTTCAAGAGATTTTAAGACGCGCCCCTGACGTGACAGTAGTCCCTCTTTTTGTCGATTACAACAATCAGAGGGTTCTGATAGGGGCTACGGCTGTAGGCGCAGGAACAGCCGGGAAGCTTGAAGTAACAGGCGATATTAGGATTCTTGGCTCTACTGCCGGGGTCATCATGCCGGAGACAAGCGGATCAAGCAGGACCTATAGAATCCAAGTAGTGGAGGTTCCAAGTGAGGATGGTTCTTTACAGCCTGAGCTTCAGCTTACTCGGGTCGATTAGCCCGGCACAGGCCGCTGTCAAGGTGGTTCAGGAAGGTATCCCTTCTTCACTGAGCGTGATCCTGGTATCAACCAGGACAGGGCGCACAATGGTTACAGGGCTTAGAGCCAGTAGTGCTACTCATATTGTAGGCACATTAACCACCGAAAGTTCAGCCACTATAACATCTCCGATTGGATTGAAGGATTCTTCAAATCCTCAGATACAGTTTTCTACGAGCGCAACCATTAAAGCCTACGTTTTCTATCGTTCAGCCAGTGAGCAATTAACCCTCAACCAAACCGGCGGTTCTCAGGTTGGACTTATGGTCAATGCCAGCGATAGGGTAAGCGTGTCAGAGACAGGATTCGGAAGCACATTCACCGTAGCAGGCAGGATTGAGTCTACAGGTGGTGGCTACAAGTTCCCTGATGGCTCAATTCAGACCACGGCCAACGTATCTGGTTCGTTTCTTCAAAGCCTAAGCTCTACCACCGCTGATTATGGGAACTCTAATGCAAACGCTACACCAGATGACGATACGATCCCGCAACAATCCACTGAGTCGAACATTTGGTTTTCGATCGCAATAACGCCTGAGAACGCCTCAAGCACGATCTGGATTCATGGTGAGCTAAACGCTGGTCAGCCAGGTTCAGCCGCTTCCAGGGTGGCCGTCTGTTTGTTCCAGGACTCTACAGCCAATGCTGTGCAATGCCGCCGATACTTCCGGGACTCAGGCTCGGCTATCATATTCCAGCATCCATACAGTTTCAGGGTGGCGGCAACTAATACAACGTCGCGCACATACAGAATAGGCATTGGAGATGAATTAGCCAACTCACTGGCTAAGAACGGCGATTCGGCTAGGAAGCTAGGTGGTGTCCTCGTTTCGACCATGTATGTCGATGAGATCGCGCCATGACACGTAAAAGAAAGAAGGTCGATCAAGAGATTACGCTTGGCGATGATATCGTCAGCCTCACTTCTGGCCATCTGGAATGGAGCTGCACGTCATCTAAGTCATACGGAATCGTCAAGATAACCGATAATCAGTTTTATTGGATTATTCCCAAGAGACCAAGGGATGATTGAATAAATGCCAGTTACAGAAGCATCTGGACAGCATGAATTGACACTGACTATTACAGTAACCAGTGGATCAGGTTCGGCTGATTTCAATGTTTCCGTGGTTGAAATAGACACGATAGCTTTCGATGTTCCAGGGACGGCGACGTTCAACTATTCTATAGTTGATAGGAACAGTCGTGGCGTGACGGCTTACTGATGATCTGTTTTTCTCTGTTGCTTGCTGCTGATGAGCCGCCTCCTCCGGTTACATTGCCACCGCAAAGGATGATGACAGGAATGGGGTTGTGATTTGTCTTTACTCAAGAATGAGGAATAAAAATCATGGCTAATAAAAATATCAAAATAGATTCAAAGACATGGATTACACGTATCGACCGCGCCCGCAAGTTCAGGGATCAGGTAAGGGACAAGCAGGGCTGGCTCAGGTTCTTGGACGAATACAAGGGTGAGTACAAGGTGGCGGGGCAACCAATTAAAGCCCTGCCTATAAACCTTGTCTATGGCTACGTCCAGACGGCCATCTCCAAGATTTACTTCCGCGATCCGCACATGACTGTTTCACCTAGGAAGGGAAGCACGGCTATGGGGGCTAGGATAATCGAGCTTCTTTTAAACTACATTTTCAAAGAGCTTAATCTAAAGAACGAGAACGGCAAAGTCCTTCTTGATACCTACCTAATCAGCCATGGCTGGCTTAAATACGGATACTCAGGCGAGATCGAGAAAGCGCCTGGCGAGGCTCCCGACGAAAACTCAGAATTCATCAAGAACGAGGAGATATGGGCATCTTATGTTCCATGGGATGACGTTCTTTTTGACGTAACTCTTTCCAAGGACCCGCCTTATGACTGCAACTGGATCGCCCATAGAATCATCAAACCTCTGGATGAGATCAAGGGAAATCCAAGGTATGAGAACACAGAGAAATTGAGTTCAAACGTCAGCGTACGTGATTCCAAGGGTGAAAAGATTGACGAGACATTGAAAGACAGCGACCTTGATCTTTTCGAGTTCTGGGAGATATGGGACAAAAAAACCAATAAGATTTATTGCGTGGCTGAAGGGACCGAGGGCTATTTGCGGGAAGTGGGAAACACCTACCAAATGGAAGGACTCCCTTTCTCCATGCTCAAGTTCAATCTGATCCCGGGCGAGCCTTATCCTTTGAGTGATATAGCCATCATTGAGCCGCAGGTACTTGAAAGAATCAGGCTGAGGTCAGCACAGGTAAATCACATCAAGAGATGGTCAAGGCAACTGTCTATTGAAAAGGGCTCCATGTCCAAACAGGAAATGGAGAAATTCTCACAAGGCATAGACGGTGCCGTAACAGAGCGCGAGAAGGGCAGCCAGCCGCCCGTCCCGATCCAATATGCCGACATGCAAAAGGAATCATTCCTGCTCGATGACCTAATCCAGAGGGACATGGACGCTGTTATAGGCCAAAACGATGTTGAAAGAGGCGGCCAAGCCAGGACCAAGACGGATACCTTGGGTGAGCTTAAAGAGCAGCAGGAGGGCACGGCAGGCCGGGCGGCTAAGCGCCAGGATCAGCTAGAGGACTTCCTGGAAGAGGCAGCCAGGAAGATCATTGCTTTGATAAAGCAGTTCCAGAATACGCCTAGATACGTCAAGATCACAGGCATGAGCCCCGAGGAGATAGCCGAAGGCTTCCAGGGGCTTCAGACTGACGCTAATGGAATATACTTCACCAAGGACGATATCCAAGGTGAATACGACATCGAGGTCAAGGCTGGCAGCACTCTGCCTCTAAATCGCCAGAACAAGGTCAAGGTCATAGAGGCTTTAATATCAGCCGGGCCATCAATAGGCATAGTCCCAGGCTCGCCTGTTTCAGTTGAGTTGGGCAAGGCTTTGGTCAGAGAGTTGGACTTGAAAGACGTTGAGAAGGCCTATGAGCAGCAGATCGCTGCTTTAACAAATCCTATTCCGGCTCCTGGGGTTCCTCCGGCTGGTTTGCCAGCCCAGCCTGCCATCCCCCAGGAGCCTCTTGCTTTACAGATACCTCAAGCACAGGTGCCAATTACCAATGGTCTTACTTGACATTAAAAAAATAAGTAATTACACTTACGATAGATGATTTGCGATAATTGTAAATCACCTCATGCAAGCCGGGTAAGTTATAGTTCTTCCGGTAAATGCTCTTGCGATCTTTGCGGGCGCCCTCCGGCATTTACTTTTTCCGACGTTTACTTCCGCAAGGAATACTTTGATAGCAACATTGCCCATCCTGATAAATCACCATTTGGGAACGTCATTAAAAGCCGTGAGCATAAGGCTTTTTTAATGAGAGAGCTTGGTATGCGTGAGCGGGGTGATAAATACCATGGCTCCCGTTGAGGTAAAGAAAGATTTGCTACAGAAGTTCTGTGAGCTGTGCGATGAATTCAAACGGGAATCGGTCAATGGATCGATCGAGCTTCATTATTCCCAGGGAGTTGTAGCCAAGATATACTCAAGAAAAGCGCATAGTTAGTTAGTTCGGATACCGTCACAAAACGAATCCGGTCTTAAAAGACCAGGTTCGTTTTTTGTTTTTACAGGAGGTTTCATGCCGATACCGGATATGGTGATCGCTCTAAGAAAGAAGCGCATGGACTCGGCTACTAAGGATATAGCACCCAATGAAGAGGCTGTGGAGTCTCCTAAAGGCGACATGGCCGAATACTGGCAGCGACTTGAGGACATGGAAGCCAAGATAGATCAGATTTTAGGCCTTTTGCAGGCCAAAGAAGCACCGGAGGACAAGGAGGAAGTCTAAGATGCCGATGGCTACCGAAACTGAATCGACCGAGACTACCACGGAGGCTAAAAATGCTTCTGCGGAAACTGAGGTTAAGTCTACTGAGACTACGCAGGAGAAGGCTGAGACTACTCAATCAAAGACTTTTGATCCCAATACGATTGCTCCAGAGGCGAAGGCATACTTTGAGAAGCAGTATGAGGGCTATGGGAAGTACAAGGAGTTGTCTACTGAGTATGAGAATCTTCTAAGGTCCAAGGAGTTCCAGGAGTGGTATCAAGGCTTGGAACAGAATAAGCAGGAAGCTCCGGCTAAGTTTGAGATTTCAGATGAGGATTTCGTCGCGGCCCTTGGGGATAAGAATAAGTTTTCTCAACTTGTAGCAAATCTTGCCGAGAGGATAGCAAACGATAAATTGGGACCTCAGCTTGAGCAGACCCGCAGGGAAGTCATCCAAGCCAGAAAGACAACTGAGCTTGAGCAGACCATCAAGCAATACCCTGATTTCATGGAGCTTGATAATAGGGGTCTCGTTGAGCCCTATCTTAGAAAGTATCCAGTTCTCTCTTTCGAGGATGCCTATTGGCTCGCCAAGAGGCACACCATGAACGAGGATATAGACAAGAAGGCCAGGGGCTTGGTCGAAGCGAAAAAGAACGCAACGGTCGAGAAGCCAGGCTCTTCAAGTGGTGGTCGTTCACATAAGGTCAAGGCTAAGACTAGCCTAGAGGCTATGGAGATCGCAGCCGAAGCCTATAAGGCAGGTCGTCCGATCCCAGAGATTGAAATTGAATCCAGCAAATAAAGTCAAGGAGAGTTAAATGCCCGATACGCTATTTACCTACGGAACAGCAAATGTAGACGGTCTACTGTCTACAACGCTGTCCGCTATCAGGAAGAAGTTCGCAGATGCAATTTTCACCCGCATCCCGCTTTTCATGTGGTTTAAAGAGAAGGCCAGGCTAAGCGAGGACGGCGGCGCGTCGTTGATTGTGCCGTTGATGTACGGCAAGAACGGAACCGCTAAGAGCTACAGCGGTTACGGAATCCTGGATACTACCCCACAGGCCGGACTTTCAGCGGCCCAGTACCAATGGGCTCAGTATTCAGCTTCCATATCCATCTCGGGCCGAGAGGAGAGGATTCAGAACGTTGGTGAGAAGGCAGTCATCAAACTACTTGACACCAAGGTTAAGCAAGCCGAGATGTCCCTTCGTGATCAGCTCGATATCAACATGTGGGCTGCTTCCACGACAGGGACAAATATCCTGGCTCTACCAACGATAGTAGATACCACAACGGCTATCGGTGATGTCTCCAAGTCGGCTAACTCGTGGTGGCAGGCTCAGGTCCTTGCCTCGGGTTCTTTCGCGGCTAGAGGTCAGGCCGACATGCGGGAAACATACAACGACATCGTGAATACGAGCATGGACAATACCGGCCCGGACTTCATCTGTTCAACGCAGTCAGTTATGCAATTCTATGAAGCCGATCTTCAGCCTCAGCTTAGATATCAAGACTCCAAGCTGGCTGATGCCGGATTCGAGAACCTGAAGTATAAGGGCGCTGTGTTTACATTCGACAGCAACGTGCCAACTGAGACCCTGTTCATGCTTCGCAGCGAGAACTTGAAGCTGGTCACTCATTCGGCAACCAACTTCATCACGACTCCGTTCATTAAGCCTGAGAACCAGGATGCCAAGGTGGCGCAGATTCTTTGGGCTGGTCAGCTTGTCTCCGACAACAACCGGAAGCTCGGAAAGCTAACCGGGGTGACGGCTTAAGGGGGATCAATGGCCTTCACTAACGTCAGGAAAGTCAATATCGGCGGTGGGCTAAAGCTCACTGTCGCTGATTGGACGTTTACCCAGGCTGCGGCCAGTGAGACGATACTCCTTGAAGGTGGCCGCGTCTGGATGGCTTGCATCATGTCCGAGGATACTGCTGGGGCTAAATTAATGAGTCCGGTAAGGATATCGGAATCAGTAAGCGGCAGTATAAACACGGTGACTGTATACGGTCAGGAAGGTGTTACTACAGGCCGCGCTAGTTTCTTGCATGGTTCGTGACCCTGGTCAGTGAAACAACGGCTTAGCCGTAAGGCTAGGTGTCAGTGAAAAAACGGCCTAATCGGAAGGTTGGGTGTCAGTGAAAAAACGCAGGGTAAAGGAGAATTGGAATGCTACTTCAACAGTTAAATAGGACCGATCCTGAAAGGGTATTCGTTATCGGTCAGAATCTGAGCACGGGAACGCTTGTCGGCAATACTCTTGTCTGTTGGGAGGGAGTTATTGCCTCTAGCGTCAGCTTCGGCGTCGGATTTATGCAGCCGATCACAAGCAACAGGAACTTGTTTGCAGGCGTCCTTGACGCCGATGTGGCTACAGGAGCCTTTGGCTTGATCCAGGTCTATGGGCATAGGGCTTCTATCGCGGCTAATCCTGCGACGGATGTCTCAATCTCTGGGGCTGGACTGATCCTAGGGCCCGTAGCTGCGAATGTGTCGGCGCAGTCAAACGGCGCTTCTCACCAGTTCGGACCAATCATGCTGCTTGGTAATGCACAGTCTGGAACCGGCTACTATCACGGCTTCATTAGGGCTCTGTAATTAGCTCAATTAACCCCTGGGGATGAGTTACCGTCCCCAGGGGATTGGGTAATGAAACGAATCAAACTCAGGAGGCAGGCGGATGACAAGCAGGCTGTGGCGGTGTGAATTTGAAGGGACGTTGCTATTGGATAAGCACATAAAAGATGGTGTCTGTATGGGTCATAGGATCAGATTGGCTTATCACGGAGGATTAATGGATTGGCTCAAGGTTCGTTGGTGGAAACTGACCGGCCAATTATAGCCATGGACCCGTTTGAGGACCCTGGTAAGATCAAGGTTCTGGTCTCTCAGCCTTCAAGCGGCCTTGTAGATTTCGTAGTGGTCGATAACAGGATCGATTTCGTCATGGAATTGGCCCGCCTTGAAGCTAGGTCAAACTTTAAGTTCTTCACAGGCAATGTCGGTAGAGCCCAGATCAATTACACAAGGGAACTGTTCGCTGACGAGGCCATGAAAAACAACATGGACTACCTCTTCATGATCGATGATGACATGATTATAGGCTACAACGCATTTGAAAGCCTGTTTAATACCATGAGGGAGCACAACGCTGATATAGCGGCTCCCATCTGCACTCAGAGATTCCCACCGTATAAGCCCGTGATGTATAGCCACACCTTCGAGGATCACGGCGACGGGAGCAAGACGATAAACAATCAGTTTCTTGTCGATGTCGGAGGCTATGAGCCAAATTCAGTGGTTGAGGTAGGTGGGATAGGCTTTGGAGTAGTTCTAATCAAGGTAGGTCTTCTCAGGAAGATGCGTAAGCTCATGCCCAATGGGATGTTCTTCTCTAATACGAATATCGGGGAAGATATATGGTTCTGCATCAAGGCCAAGCATGACGGTGGTGCCAAGATTGTGGTCGATACTTCACTCAAGGTAGGCCATATGTGCCCGCCAAGGGTTGCCTCTGAAAAGGACTACGTTGAGGTCATGGGTCTTCAAGAGAAATTTAAAGGCGTCTACGGCAAGCCTGAAGATAAGAAGACGGAAATAGAGCTGGCTAACGCGAACGCAACCGCGGCATGAAGACCTCTGAATCCGTCAATTCAGCAGGACCTACCTGCGACATCATCATGCCCACGTTCAACGGCGGCCAGATTTTCGAGAACTGTATAAAGTCTTTGGTTAGGAGCACGTCGGAGCCATTTAGGCTTATCGTGGTCAATAATGGGACAGAGGAATTAGAAATCAATGGTTTTAATAATACAGTTATCATAAAAAACTCATCAAATCTTGGTTGGATAGGTGGGATCAACGCTGGGCTTAAGTGGTGCCGGGAAAATTCAAAGTCAAAGTTTATCTGCTTCCTAAACGATGACATCCAAGTCCTAGACCATGACTACGGCTGGCTTACCAAGCTGATTTACTCATTCCAGTTAGACGAGAATATCGGTGGCGTAGGACCGACAAGTAATGCAATCATGGGCTATCAGAGCATAACCCATATCGGCCTCCCTCCGGCGGTTGAGGCTACAAGGCTTTCCGGGATGTGCTTCATGGTCCGTAGGGACGTTGTAGAAATGATCGGCCTACTTGATGATAGCCTGCCTGGTGGCGACGATCTGGACTACTCGATAAGGATTAGAGATGCGGGGTATAAGCTCTGCATCTGTCGAAGGTCATTCCTGATTCACCACTACGCTTCTACTGGGAAGCGTGTCCACGGCGCCTATTGGGATTCAAGGGATCACACTGAAGCCATAAATCACGCATTAATTCGCAAGCACGGTTTTAAGAAATGGATTAGTTGCGTTACCGATACCATTGAGGGCACGAGGGGCTATGATTTCATGGATCCTGAGGAGAAGTTTGCTCTGGCTGAGCTTGAACCGTATATCGGTAGCCTTGTTCTTGATCTTGGCTGCGGTGGCAAGAAGCTACATGAATCATTCACCGGGGTTGACATCCGATCTCCTGGAACTATGGGGGTTGGGGCAAATCTTGATCATGACGTTGCTTGCGATATTGTTAGCGATTGCGCGGATTTGAGCATGTATAAAGACGGTGAAGTAGATGCCATCCTGGCAAGGCATATCCTTGAGCACATGATCGATCCGATTAAGGCTCTCAGGGAATGGCGGCGCGTGTTGAAAGACGATGGCAAGCTGGTAGTGATGGTCCCTGATTACAGATTTTCTGAGGCGATCTCTTGCGATCCGAGTCATACCCATGCGTTCACGCCTGACAGCTTGGCCTCTCTTCTAGACGCTGTAGGCGGGTTTTCAATCGAGAAGGTAGAGAACGTCAAACCGGGGTATGTGACAATGATGTCTATTAACAAGGTTCCAAGCATTGTCCCGAGAGTTTTGGTGGGGATTAGGTGAAAATCCTCGTCTGCTTTGAAGGCCGGGTTAGACCGGATTCCACCGGCTTCTACCTGATTAACGCTCTTCGCTACCTGGGTCACAGCGTCAGCCATGTTCTACCGGAAAAGATAGCAACAGTCACCGGAGGCTACGATTTCTATTTGAAGTGCGATGACGGGATTTATTCATCATGGAACAAGAATCTTAAACCGGCACACTACTTCTGCATTGACACTCATATCGAGACTGATTGGAGAATAAAGATATTCGAGGAAGGAGAGTTTGAGTCAGTTTCCGTCGTTCACTCAGAAGGCCTCAATCTTCCGTGGAAGACTAAGAATGCGTGGTGGATTCCAGTAGGCGCGGATAAAAACGTCCACTACATTGGTCTAAAAGAGAAGATATACGACGGGTGCTTTATAGGTAACTTTCACAATATGCTAGCCGGTCCACGCATCGAGATGCTGGACACGTTCTTTAAGGCTACCCCAAAGTTCTTCTTCGGCAACAGGACCTACCAAGAAATGACTGAGAAATACGCTCAGTCGAAGCTCGTCTTTAATAGATCAATCAATAGCGATGCCAACATGAGAATTTTCGAGGCGATGTGCTCAGGCTCATGCCTTATCACAGATCGGGTTCCAGATATGGACAAACTCGGCTTCATCGATAAAGGCCACTACTTTGGCTATTCATCTAAGGAAGAACTAGACGAGCTTACCAGGATGCTGCTGCGTGAGGAACCAATGCGAGAACGCGTAGCCAAAAACGGTAGGCAATTCATTTTGGAGAAGCATCTATATAAACACAGAATGACTTATTTGCTCGATAAGGTCTCCAACCTTAACAAACAAGAGGAGGTAGCATGCCACAAATAACGCCGGTTCAACGAATGAGCGCCGCGAATAGACTGAGGAAAGAAGTTCTGTCGGTTCCAGGGACTGTTCTTTTATCCCAAGCCGGAAACCCGGATCAGGTGATCAGATTTCAGCATATTCCAGATTGCCTTAAAGCATTCAAGAAAAAGGATGATGATTATATTTTCTTGAATCTCGATTTCGGTCCTCCTCAAGAAGCCTGGGCTACGGCCCAGAGAGACATCTACCAAACAGCCAGGAGGGACAGGCCGATTCCAAATCCTGTTCCAGTGGCTATTGAATGCAAGGACGAGTGGTCCATGGGGCCTGAGGATGTTCCTTTGGTAGAAAACGGGATCATTATTCCAACATCAACGATTCCTGCGCCCAGCGCGGCCACCGAGGTTGTCAATCCGATTATCAAATGCGATCTATGCACCATGTCCTTTAACTCAGAACATGCTCTAAAAATTCATGTAGGTCGGGCGCACAAGAAATAGGAGGATTTTATGGCCGGAAGAGCAAGGATAACGGCAGATGGCGTCTTGGGGACCAGTGGCGCTCAGCAGAGGGTTTTTAGCTTCAATTTCTTATCAGGTGGCGGTCCTGGAGTTGTAGTGCTACGCAACGGCACGGCTATTACTGATACTGAGGCATTCAGAGTTTCCGGTATGCTTAATGAAACAACTCGGGTAAGTTTTGGGACTGAGGGAAAGCATTTTCCGGCAGGATGCTATGTCGATATAGACGCTGATGTCCAATACGTCGATTTAGACTATGTTCAGTTGAGTTCCTAGGAGGCGGCATGAGGAGAGAGCTTGGCTTTATCGCTTTAACAGTATTGTTTCTGCTTTGGGTAGAGCTTCTAGCGCCTAAGCCGCAAGCTCAAGCCCAGATGTCTGTCCGTGAAGTGGCTATGTCTACCAATACTATCATCCAGACGATCAATTTGTCTACGGCTCCAACTGACATGGCTGCGGCTATATCAAGTGGCGTTGTGGGTGGGTATTGGGCTATCGAGGTATACAACGTGGCCGCATCATCCAACGCCA
>ERZ1292623.4062-Hain-H51-01um-R1-4062-length-12114-cov-3_pt1 | contig 12114 bp, 16 predicted proteins | sample MGYA00564398_ERZ1292623 | MGnify/ENA primary metagenome ERZ1292623 (study PRJEB36523, sample SAMEA6512633) | groundwater metagenome | collected 2019-01-07 | study: AquaDiva: Metagenomics assemblies of 32 groundwater samples | reverse complement strand
AATTGTCGACGCATCATGATTCAGCCCGGGACAAAACTTAATATCGCCGATAATACTGGCGCTAAAATCGTGCAGTGCTTTAAGGTTCTGGGCGGAACTCGCCGCCGTTATGCCAGATTGGGCGATATCGTAGTTGGGTCGGTAAAGGTTGCCGAACCGCGGAAAACTGTTAAAAAGAAAGATATTGTGCGGGTGGTTATCGCACGCACCAAAAGCGTTTATCGACGTAAAGACGGTTCGTATATCCGTTTCGACGATAACGCCGCGATTATTGTGGATGGTCAGGAGCCAAGAGGCGGCCGTATTTTCGGCCCCATTCCGCGCGAACTTCGGGAAAGGGGTTTTGCAAAAATAATATCACTTGCCGAGGAAGTAGTATGAAGATAAAAAAAGGCGATAATGTTAAGATTTTGTCGGGCAAAGATCGCGGGAAAACCGGGAAAGTTATCGTGGTCTTCCCGAAAGAGGGCCGGCTGACCGTTGAAGGAATAAATATGATGGTCCGTCACCGTCGTTCGAAGAGGCAAGGCCAAAAAGGCGAAAAAGTGCGAGTGGCAATGCCGATTGACGCTTCAAACGCGCAGGTGATATGTGAGTCCTGCAAGAGTAGTGCTCGGGTCGGTTTCAAAATTGATGAGAACGGCAAAAAGATAAGAATATGTAAAAAGTGCGCGAGCGCCTTATAAAACTTATGTCAATGCTTGAGCAAAAATATCATAAAATAGTTTTACCCGAACTGAAAAAGAAATTCGCCCATTCCAGCAATATGGCTTCTCCCAGAATAACTAAGGTAGTTATCAATACCGGCTTTGGCCGTAGGACAAAAGAAGAGCAGACGCGGATTAAAAATACTCTTAGCCGAATCGCCGGACAACTGGTGGCCGATCGTCAGTCCCGGAAATCCATGGCTTCGTTTAAAACCAGGCAGGGGCAAATTATTGGCGCTTCCGCGACTTTGAGGGGGGAGAGAATGTATAGTTTTCTCGCCAAACTATTTTTTGTAGCGCTTCCGCGGACCAGGGATTTCCGCGGCATAAATGAAGAAAGTCTGGATTCTGGCGGCAACTTGACTATCGGCATAAAAGAGCATATTGTATTCCCTGAGGCAGCCAGCGAGGACGCGCGTTCAATCTTCGGATTTGAGGTGACGATTGTGGCTCGCGCCAAATCAAAAACAGAAGCGCTGGAGCTTTTTAAATTACTGGGCGTACCTTTTAAGAAAAAATAGCATGGCCAAGAAATCAGTTATCGCGCGGGCCAAGCGGCCGCCAAAATATAAATCACGAGTAGTCCGGCGCTGTTTTCGTTGCGGAAGAAAAAGGGGCTATCTTCGGGATTTTGATTTATGCCGGATATGTTTCCGGGAACTGGCCAACGAAGGATTGCTCCCCGGAATTAAAAAATCATCTTGGTAAATATGGATCAGTTAGCCGATATGTTTGTAAAAATAAAAAACGCTAACAGCGCCGGACACGATATGGCGCTTATTGGCTATTCGCAAATTAAATTTGATATTGCCAAGCTCTTGGAAGCGAGTGGTTTTGTTCGGCAGGCGGTGCGCCGGGGGAAAAAAGCCCGTCGTTTAATCGAGATCCATCTTAAAAAAGAAGATGGCCGGCCTAGTATTGCCGGTTTCCGGAGAATTTCCCGTTCGTCACGGCGAATATATGGCGGTTGGCGGGAGATGAGACGCTATGCGCAAGGACGCGGGACGCTCGTTGTTTCCACGCCTCGAGGCGTTTTAACGCACGAAGAAGCAATAAAGCAAAAAGTCGGCGGGGAGATAATGGGTATTGTATGGTAGAGTTATGTCGCGTATCGGAAAACTGCCAATAAAAATCCCAACAGGAGTCGACGTCAAAAAAGAAGGCGATGTGGTATTCGTTAATGGGCCAAAGGGCGAACTTAACCGTAAAATTGATGGATCAAAAGTCCTTATTGATATCTCCGATGGTATGATTGAAATCAAGCCAGTTGCCGGAAGTCCGGAGGGGTTAAAATTATGGGGAACTTACGGCGCTCATATCAAAAACATGATTCGCGGCGTTATTGAAGGATTCAGCAAATCTTTGGAAATAGAAGGTATAGGATTCCGGGCCGAGGTCCAAGAGGGCAAGCTGGTTTTGAATCTCGGCTTTTCGCATCCGGTGTCGGTCCAATCCGTGAACGGAATTGTCTTCGGAGTAACCAAGAATGTTATTACTATTTCCGGAGCGGATAAAGAAAAAGTCGGGGAAATGGCCGCGAAGATTAAAGCGCTTAAAAAACCGGAGCCATATAAGGGGAAAGGCATAAAGTACCAAGGCGAGGTAATTTTGCGTAAAGCCGGCAAAAAAGCCGCAACCACGACCGGTTAATTGGGTTATGATTTTATCAAAAACACAAAAAAGAATAATGCGTAAATCGCGCGTAAGAGCGAAATTTTCCGGCAATGCCCTCAGGCCGCGGCTTGCGGTTTTCCGTTCCAACCGGGGATTTTTTGCGCAAATTATTGATGATGATGCCGGTAAAACCATTGTTGGGATGAACAATAGAAAGATGCCAAGCGCCAAAAAAGGCAAAAAAACAGATATGGCAAAAGAATTCGGCAGGGTTTTTGCCGGTATGGCCAAAGAGAAAAAAATATCAAAAGTTGTTTTTGACCGGAGGCATTATGCCTATCACGGCCGGGTTAAGGCCTTTGCCGAAGGCGCGCGCGAAGGCGGACTTATATTTTAGAATCCGGTATTTAGTATTCAGTATAATTAAATTCGATGCGTTCAGATAGAAAAACATTTAAAACACGTGAAAGATCGGAGTTTGAGCATAAGATGATTGATTTGCGTCGCGTTGCGCGTGTTGAGAAAGGCGGGCGGCGTTTTAGTTTCAGGGCAACGGTGATAGCCGGAAACCGCAAGGGCAAGGTCGGGGTGGGTATCGGTAAAGGCGCGGATACCGCTGCCGCGATTGACAAAGCGCTCCGGAAAGCTAAGAAGTGTGCGGTATTGATTGAGCTTAACGATGCCGGTTCGGTGCCCAAGGACATTGAGGCAAAGTATTCAAGCGCACGGGTATTAATAAGGAGAGCGCCGGAAGGCACTGGGTTAGTCGCTGGATCTTCGGTGCGGGTCGTATTGGATTTTGCCGGCGTTAGAAACGCAACTGCTAAGATTATTTCGCATACCAAAAATAAAATTAACAATGCCGGCGCGGCGATCGAAGCGTTGCGAAAATTATCGCAAGTTCCGAGATCGCTAAACAGCCAGCAAGACGCCAAACCGCTTCAAGCAACCGAGAATGATTAAATAATATGCAATTCCATAACTTAAAATCCCCCAGACGAAAGCGCAAAAAACAGATTGGCCGCGGTGGAAAACGCGGGACTTATTCCGGCCGAGGAATAAAAGGGCAAAAGGCCAGGGCCGGGCACAGGATGCGTCCGCAGTTCCGCGATATAATAGCCAAGAAACCGAAAAAAAGGGGTTATCGGATGCAAACGCCTAAAAAGCATTATGCCGAAGTTAATGTTGGTGAACTAGAGTCTAAAATGCAGTCCGGCGAGCGAATTTCGCCAGAGATATTGGTTGAACGCGGGCTCGTTAAACTGTATAAGGGGCGAATTCCGTCAGTCAAGCTTTTGGGGTCGGGCGCGCTGACCAAGAATTTACTGGTTAAAGATTGCCAAATAAGCGGCGGGGCCAGGAAAAAAATAGAAGAAGCCGGCGGTAGAATCTTGTAATCCATAAACCCTCGACTAAATCATGTTACAAAAGTTAAAACTCATACTTGCTGATCCAGACCTGCGCAAGAAGATATTATTTATTCTGGGTGTTCTAGTTATTTTCCGCATCGGAACCTCCATTCCGATTCCCGGGGTTGATAAAGCGCAACTCGAAGCATTTTTTGCCGGGAATCAGCTTTTCGGTCTTTTAAATATATTTTCCGGAGGCGCGCTTTCAAATTTGTCTATCATGATGTTGGGCGTTGCCCCCTATATTACCGCATCCATTGTCATGCAGCTGTTAACCATGATATTCCCCAAACTAAAAGAAATGTATCAAGAAGAAGGCGAGGCCGGACGTAAGAAATTCAACCAATATTCTCGGCTACTCACTGTGCCGTTCGCGGCTTTGCAGGGCTTCGGGCTTTTAACCTTGCTTGCGCGTCAAGGCGTTCTCGGTGATGTAATGTTTTTTGACCGCATTTTCAACGTCATCATTGTAGTTGCTGGTTCGGTGCTCTTGATGTGGTTCGGCGAACTTATGAGTGAAAAAGGAATAGGCAACGGCATCTCCATTTTGATTTTCGCTGGTATCGTGGCCGGGATTCCAACCGCTATTCAGCAGACTGTTGCCGCGTTTGACGCCACGCAATTGCCGTTAATTTTCGGATTTTTAATCGCGGCAGTGCTGGTGGTCGCGGGCGTGGTGTTCATCACCGAAGGCCAGCGGCCGATTCCGGTTTCATACGCCAAGCGCATCCGCGGCATGCGGGTTTATGGCGGAACCTCAACTTATTTGCCGTTGCGCGTAAATCAGGCTGGCGTAATTCCAATAATTTTCGCGTTGTCAATTTTGCTTTTCCCACAAATGATTGTCAGTTTTTTAGCTGGCATTGATAATACTGTAGTACAGGTGTTGTCAAATCGGTTGCTTAGTTTTTTGGGTAATTCGTGGGTGTATGCTTCTTTATATTTTGTATTTGTGTTTGCTTTCACTTATTTTTATACCGCAGTTACTTTTGACCCCGACGCTATTTCTACCAATCTACAAAAGCAAGGCGCTTTTATTCCGGGGATTCGGCCGGGCCCTCCGACGTCGGATTTTCTTTATCGTGTGCTCAACCGCATAACTTTAATCGGCGCGATCTTTCTCGGGCTCATTGCGGTTTTGCCGTTGGTTATGCAGGCGGTCACCGGTTTAGTCGCGCTTACTATCGGCGGCACCGCATTGTTAATTGTTGTTTCCGTCGTTTTGGAACTTATTAAGCAAATTGAGGCGCAGATCGCCACTCGTGAATACTAATCACTATCAGTCCACACTTTTTGCACACCTGGGAATGGCCCCATTCGGGCCATTTTTGGTAATATTTATATCAAGCTGGTTCCTTGTTACAATAAAAATATGAAAGGAGAATTTTTTAGTATGGGCAAAATACCGGTAGTTGCGTTTTTGGGGCCGCCCGGATCCGGGAAAGACACTCAGGCAGAGTTTTTGATAAACGATTTTGGGTTTTTCAAAATCGGTTCCGGCGACATTCTTCGCGAATTGCGCAGTAAGGCCGACAAGGAGCCGGATAATTATGAAGCAAAAATCGTCAAAAAAATTCTTGACCAGGGTAAATATGCGCCAACACTGACAATCTCTAGCCACTGGTATTCTGTTCTCCTTGATTTGTCGGATCGGGCAAGCCGTGGCGCGTTTAATTCGAGCATTGGCATAGTATTTTCGGGCAGCCCGCGAAAACTTGCCGAAGCCTGGCTTCTGGAAGATTTTTTTAATACTTGGCCGGATGCAGGCGCATTCGAGTTGCGGGCAGTTTTCATTGATGTTTCAGAAAAAGAAGCTTTTCGGCGTTTGTCCCAGAGGCGAATATGCGTCAAGTGTTCCAAGGTTTTTTCGGGTTTCGGATCGGGGGCGGAAGTTAAGGTCTGCGACCGTTGCGGCGGCGAACTTAGGCCTCGGCACGATGACGATAACGAATCCGTTAAAAGCCGCATGGACGAATTCAAAAAATTTGTTTTGCCAGCCGCCGAATTTTTTAAAGAAAAAGGAAGATTAATTAGTGTGGACGGAGAACAATCGGTTGAGGGGGTTCACAAAGAAATTCTGAAGGCCATCGGGCTAAATCAATAATTTTTTGAGATAAAAAAGGAGTGGCGTGCCGCTCCTTTTTAGTTTATAATTTCTGGGTGGTTATAAAAAATGATAGAGAATTGTATATTTTGCGCGAAGGCGGCAAAAAATTAGCCGAAATTCTAGAATCAATAAAAGCCGGGGCCACGCCCGGTGTAGCGGCTAAAGAGTTAGATCGAATTGCGGAAGAAGAAATTCTGAAAGCCGGCGGGAAGCCGTCTTTTAAAGGTTACCGGCCGCCGGGCGTGCTAAACAAATATCCGGCGACTTTGTGTGTTTCAATAAATGACGCGGTGGTTCATGGCATCCCGGGCGAGCAAGTTTTGAAAGACGGCGATTTGGTCGGTATAGATATCGGGATGGAATATGGCGGTTTCTATACCGATATGGCGGTGAGTATCGGAATTGGCAAAATTACAGAACGAGAGAAAAAACTTTTGGATGTCGGTGAGCGCGCTTTGGAAATCGGCATCGGCCAGGTTAGAGGCGGCGTTAATGTCGGCGATATAGGAAGCGCTATACAAAAATTTGTTGGAAAAAATAATTTCGGAGTCGTAAGAGAGTTGGTTGGACACGGCGTCGGACTTGCGGTTCATGAAAATCCGGAAATACCAAACTGGGGCAAACTTGGGAGCGGCCCGGTACTAAAAGTTGGTGAAGTTATCGCAATTGAGCCGATGATAACCGCGGGGCATTATGCGATAAAACTTTTGCCCGATGGCTGGACTTGGGCCACGCGTGACGGTTCGAAGGCCGTCCATTTTGAGCACACTCTAGTTGTTACCAAAAATGGGGCGGAGGTCTTGACGAGGTTATAGATTTTTGCTATATAGGGAGGTGGAGGGGTCCAGAAAGGACGGTGAAAAATCGATTATCTTCTAGTCTTGTTAGAGACTAAAACAAACAAAAATTGCCAAAAAGGAGGAGGTCGAAATGTGGAGAATCGCTAGAAGCGCGATGGTTGGTTTGCTATCGCTTATCTTTATGGCTGCGTGCGTGAAAGCCAAAGATCCTATCTCAGCCACTGTTTTGGGAACATACACAACAACTATAGACGGCAATTCCTCTTTGACCAAACTGATTGAACGCGCTGGTTATAAACATGTCAACAAAAACATAACGGAAGACAGTTTTTCCATGACACTGACAAAAGACATTGTTCAAAGGAAGGTCCATGTTGTAGGTTTGAGTATGTTTGCGGACTATGATGAAATTCTTGGGTTACTGGGCCAGAAACGTCTTCGTCTTGCCAGCATTAGCGAACTCATATCGCTTATGCAACAGCATTCCGGTCTTCAGGTTGGAGGTGAGGGTGTTCTGGTTTTCTCTCCTACCTTAAAAACGTGGTGCGGTAATCGCGGCGTTGCAGTTGTGAAGTTCGGGGCAAAAAACCGTTTGTCATTCGGTTATTATGGCTATAACTATAGCAATCACTATCGACTTGCCGCGGTCCCAGTGACTTAATAAAGTTCTTCGTTAAACTCTTCGCTCTGTCACGGTAGATAATCCAAAAAGCCAGTTCGGAAATCGAACTGGCTTTGTTATTAGAATGAACCTTGACGTAACGTTTTTTGGGCATTAACATTATAAATATAATGAATTCGAAAAAATTAATTACAAATCAGATCGTTGACGAATATGAACTTCCTGTTTCCGTCAGCAAAGAAAAGGATGGTTTTTTGGCATTGTGCCCCGCGTGGAAAGATTGTTATGCGCAAGGCGACAGCTTTGAAGAGGTGCTTAGCGAAATAAATTTGGTTGCTTTATCGCTGATAGAAGTTTTTAAGGAGGAGCATCTGCCAATACCTCTGAAAAGACGGATATCAGCCGAAAAAATCGGGCCGGACGTAAGTTTCACTTTCCCGGTTTATGTCTCGCGATAATAAACCGTTAAAACTTAGACCGCTGATTTACTCGGAAGTAATTCGTAAAGCCCGCAAGGCGGGTTTTGTTTTTCGCAGAAGAACGAGCGGTACCCATGAAATCTGGTGGAATGAACAAATGAGAAAAACTTGTGTAATACCACACCATAAAGAAATTCGGACCGGTACGCTTGGTTCCATAATTAAGCAAATGGGCGTTTCGCGGAACGAGTTTTTGAGGTTATAAATTATTTGATTACCGAAGTTTTAATCGTGTTTAATTAAGGCCATGTCTCGTGTTTTGGGCATAGATTACGGCACCAAGAAAATCGGGATTGCGGTTTCAGATGAGGGTAAAAAAATGGCTTTTCCGAAAACCGTCCATCCTAATAACTGGGATTATTTCAGCAGTTTTTTGCGCGACTTGATTTTTAAAGATGATATTGATGAGATTGTCGTTGGTTTGCCGACTATGCTTGATGGCAATGATTCCGAACTAACTCCGGAGGCCAAGGAGTTTGGTGAAAAGATAAAAAACCTGACTAATTTGCCGGTATACTTTGAAAATGAGTCATTTACATCAAGCGCGGTGGATAAACAAGGCGCTGCTCCGCACGGCAAATCCGACGCTTCGGCCGCCGCGCTTATTCTGCAGTCGTTTCTTGACCGCCGCAATAAGCCGGCAAAAGAACAACCATTTTCCATCAAATTGTAATGGTCGTGATATAATAAACAGTATCATGGCGTTTTTTTCTGGTAGAACCGAAGAAGCCCCCGTCAAACAGGCATTCCCCACAGGTAGCCGCGATATTTTTTTGTCGGTTATAATTCCAGCTTACAATGAAGAGAAGCGGATCCCAAAAACTTTAGATATTATAGCCGAATATCTGCGCCGCCAGCCTTATCAGTCAGAAATATTGGTGGTTACCGACGGTCCAACTGACAATACTATCGGAGTTGTAAATGACAAGAAGAAGGCAGTGCCCAATCTGGAAATATTAGCGATGTCCAAACATCGCGGCAAAGGCTATGGGGTTAGAATGGGCATGCTTCATACCACCGGCCGCATCCGGCTTTTTACCGATGCCGACAATTCTACGGATATTTCGCATTTTGATCTTATGCGGCCGCTTTTTGATAAGGGTTTTGAAGTAGTAATATGCTCACGCGATCCCAAAGATGCTAAAGGCGCTAAACAAGCCATATCTCAAAAATGGTATAAACGTCTTGCTGGTAACGCCGGGAATTTATTCATTCAGATGTTGGCAGTACGCGGCATTTGGGACACCCAGTGCGGGTTTAAAGCATTTCGTTCAGGAGCCGCCGAAAAAATATTTGGCAAATCGCGCATCAATGGTTTTGGTTTTGACATTGAGACTCTCACTATTGCGCGGAATCTTGGCTACCGAATCGGAATCGTGCCGGCCCACTGGGAAAACGATCCGTCGAGCCGCGTGCGCCTTTTGTCGTATATGAAAGTTTTTTGGGAAACCGTGCTTGTGAAGATTAACCTTTGGCGCGGTAGATATGAAAAAGGCGCAATTTAAATCAGTTTCAACTTTCCGTAAAGATATACTCTCCGGCGAATGGATTTTGGTTGCCACCGGCCGTAGAAGCCGTCCTGGAGCAGAAAAAATAAAAAGCGAAAAACGAACATCCTTCCCGATTGGATACTGTCCATTTGAAAATCCGCAAAAAAATAATGAAACAGCGGTATTATGGTACGCCAAACCGGAGGTGAGCGCGTCTGACAGCATTGATGATTGGTTCTTGCAAGTCATACCAAACAAATACCCGGTCTTAAGTCCGCATCAAGTATGCCCGGTATTAAATCCGGTCGGGCCATATCAGGTTATGGACGGCGTGGGTTTTCACGAAGTAATAATCACCCGCGACCATGAAAAAACTATGGCCGATATGACTATCGGAGAAATCGGCTTGATATTACGCGCGTATATTGAAAGATTTGTCAGTATCAAAAATGAGGATTGTATAGAGTATATTTTGATTTTCCATAATCACGGTCCAAGGGCCGGCGCGTCAGTCAGCCATCCGCATTCGCAATTGATCGCATTGCCGATCATCCCGCCCGATGTTGCGCGAAGCCTAGACGGATCGCGGCTGTATTTTGGAAAAAACAAAATATGCGCGCATTGCGCTATTTTGGATTTCGAGCTTAGCGAAAAAATAAGAATAATTTACGAAAATGAAGAATTTGTGGCGTTTTGTCCTTACGCGCCGCGAAGTTCTTTTGAAGTAAGGATATATCCGCGCGCGCATCAGGCGCATTTCGAGAGTATAAATTATGAGACGCGGAAAAATCTTGCCGCAGCGTTTAAAGCCGTGTTAGAAAAAATAAGAGGAGCCATGAATGACCCGGATTATAATTTTTTGATCCACACCGCTCCAGCTAAAAATAATAATGAAGAGCATTATCATTGGCATGTTGAGGTTTTGCCCAGGATCAACATATGGGCCGGTCTTGAGTTGGGGACCGGAATAGTTGTTGTCGCAGTCTCGCCGGAAGAGGCCGCCGAAACATTGCGGAATTTTTAATATGAAAAGAATCGTCATTGCCAATTGGAAAATGAACCCCAAAAACATTGCGGAAGCCAAAAAATTGGCCGCCGGTTTTATACGGCTTGGTGGAATCAGAAAAAAAATAAATTTAGTCATCGCTCCGCCATTCGTATATTTCCCGATTTTCGGCGTTAAATTTGAGCTTGCCGCGCAAAACGCTTTTTATGAAACGAGTGGCGCTTACACCGGAGAAATATCGCCTGCTATGCTCTATTCGCTCGGAATAAGGCACGTGATACTCGGCCATTCCGAACGAAGAGAACACTCCGGAGAAACCGATTCCGTCATCAATTCCAAGGTTAAGGCCGCGCTTAATTCGGGCCTTGGAGTCGTATTGTGCGTTGGCGAAAAAAGCAGAGATGACGAAAACTTTCAAGTTTTTGTCCGTGATCAATTGCGTAAAGATCTCGAGGGCATATCCAAGCGGTATTCTGCCAAAATCATTATTGCCTATGAGCCAATCTGGGCCATCGGTACTGGGAAAACGGTCAAGCCTGAAGATTTATATGAAATGACAACTTATATCCGCCGGACACTTTTGGACTTGCTGGGTAAAAACGCGGCACACCGAATCCCGGTTCTGTATGGCGGATCGGTCAGTGCCAAAAATTCCAAATCGTTTCTCGATGTAAACGGAGTTAATGGATTGTTGGTAGGCGGAGCTTCGCTTGATATTAACGAATTCCGGATGATTATCAAGTCGGCGTTATGATTAAATTGCCGGGCTTACCTAAGAATTTAAAAGAAAAGCGTATTCTCATGCGCGTAGATTTTAATACACCGTGCCGCATGGGCAAGGTAGAAGACGATTTTCGCATACAAAAAACTTTGCCGACTATTTCAGACGCCCTAAAACGCGGTAACAATGTAATTTTAATAAGCCACTTGGAAGAGCGCGATAAAACGCCGACTTTTTTGTCAGTAGCAGCGTATTTGCGCGGTCATGGCTTAAAGTACCTGCGTTTTGTCGAAGATATAGCGGGCGACCAAGCCCGGCGTGCAGCCGTCAGAATGGGAAACAGCGACGTCTTATTGCTGGAAAATCTTCGTAAAGATCCGCGCGAAAAAGATAACGATAGCGATTTTGCCCGCCAACTCGCTGGCCTTGCCGATGTTTTCGTTAACGAGGCATTTAGCGCGTCGCACCGCGAACACGCCTCAATTGTCGGGGTTCCGAAGTTTTTGCCAAGTTTTGCCGGGCCGCTTTTTTTGGAAGAAACTAAGCGGCTTTCTAAAGCATTTCGTCCATCGCATCCGTTCCTGTTTGTGCTGGGCGGGATGAAGCCAATTAAGCTATTGCTTTTGGAAAAATTCCTGCCAAAAGCCGACGCTGTTATAGTCGGCGGCACTATGGCTAACACCCTGCTCGCGGCCAAGGGGCTGGCCGTCGGCAAATCGCAAATTGAAAAAGAATCAATCCCGGATATTAAAAAATCCGTTTTGGAATCCGTCAAAATCCTTTTTCCGCTAGATGTCGGAGTCGAAAACAAAGGCCGAAAAGGGACAAAAAAGTTTTCAGAAATTGATGCCGAAGATAATATTTTTGATTTGGGGCCGGAAACCATGCGTCAAGCCGAGAGTTTGATTAAAAACGCACGGTTTGTTCTCTGGAACGGGCCGTTGGGGTATGTTGAAAAAGGTTTTGATTTATCAACCAGGCAATTGGCTAGAAGCCTGATAAAAAGTAAGGCCGAAACTATAGTTGGCGGCGGCGACACCGTGGCGTTTCTTCGCAAAGAAAAAATATTAAATAAGTTTTCATTCGTCTCCACCGGCGGTGGCGCGATGCTCGAATTCCTGGCCAATGGTACACTGCCGGGAATAGAAGCGCTTAAAAA